>MDTB01024371.1_pt1 | contig 11064 bp, 8 predicted proteins | sample 811161 | NCBI WGS metagenome assembly MDTB01 (sample SAMN05326650, study PRJNA326480) | marine metagenome | isolation source: seawater | place: Mediterranean Sea | collected 2009
GATTAAAAGTCATTTAAAGTTTAGAAAGAAATATAATATTAAATTTGAGCTATTATCTGATGTTAATAAAAAAGTCTTAAAAAAGTATGATGTATGGAAACAAAAAACTTTTATGGGGAAAAAATATATGGGTATCATTAGAACAACATTACTAATTAAAAAGAACAGCATAGTTCATAAAATCTGGAATAACGTAAGAGTTAAAGATCATGCAAAAGATGTATATTCAGAGATAAAAAAAATAGTATAAATTTAATCTTTAATATAAGAATATTTAATAAATGAAATTATTAACTTATACTTATAAAAGATTAAATTTTTTTTTTAAAAAAAAAATAAATATAGACCTTGAAAGATTAAATTACACAAATTTAGATGATTTTTTTACTTATTATGGAACAGATAAGGCTAAGAAGGTAAAAAATCAGTATGATAAAAACTCAAATATTTTAATAGGTCACGGTTACTCAAAGTTTTATGAAAGACATTTAGAAGTTTTAAGGAATAGTAGTTTTAATTTATTGGAAATTGGAACATGGTTTGGTGCATCTGCAGCTTCTTTTTGCAAATATTTCACAAATGCAAAAATATTTGGAATAGATAGAAATTTCAAATTTAAATATAAATCAAAAAATATCACTTTTATCCAATGTGATTTAAGATCAAAAAAAGATTTGGAAAAACTGTCTGATAAACTCTATGGAAAAAAATTTAAAATTATAGTTGATGATGGGTCTCATATTCTAACTCATATAATTAAAAATATTATTTTTTTCATACGTTATATTGAAAAAGGAGGATATTTTGTGATTGAAGATTTTAATTTACCAAAAAATTATAATCATTTAAATGACTCAGAAAATAAAGAAGTTTTTATTGATCAAATTTTAAACAATATTGAAAAAAAAAAATATTTTAAATCAGATATCCTTTCAAAACCAAAGCAAAAATATTTGTTTGAAACTATTGAAAGTATTTATATTTATAAAGGAGATACTAAAGACTCAGATATAGCTTTTCTTAAAATAAAGTAATCATTTTAAAAATTTCATCAAATCTGGTTTAAAATAATTTGGCCCTTTCATAACCTTTCCTTTCTTATTATAAATTGGCTCTCCGTCTGCTGATAATTTACTCATATTGGATTTTTGAACTTCATTAAAGCACTTATCTAGATTAATACCAAATGCGTGACCCGCTCCATAAGTTACATATAAAATATCGGTCAACGCATCTGCAGTTTCTTTTAAATCATTAGTTTCGATTGCATTTTTCAATTCTCGCAATTCTTCCTCTATAAGATCGATTCTAAGATTATTTATTTTTAAATTGCTAAAACTTGGCTTAGATTTTACCTCTTGACCGAAAGTTTTCATAAACAAACCGACTTTTTCAAAATTTGTCATAATGCTCCTATTTGATTCTTTTATAACTTAATGTATAAGATTATGACCTCAAACCAAAGTTTATGAAAACAAGAAAAGAATATGATAGTATTGGAAATATAAGGGTTTCTGTGGATAAATATTGGGGAGCAGCAACTGAAAGGTCAAAGAAATTTTTTAATATTGGTGATATTTTAGTAAATTCAATAATTATCAAATCGATAGCAATTATCAAAAAATCTGCTGCTCTTGTTCATCTTAAAAATAAAAAAATAGATAAAAAAATTGCAAATGCAATTATAAAAGCTTCAAATGAAATTATTTCGGGAAAATTAGATAATAACTTTCCTCTCAAAGTTTGGCAAACAGGTTCTGGTACTCAAACTAATATGAACGTTAATGAAGTTATTTCTAATAGAGCGATCGAAATTTTAAAGGGAAAAAAAGGTACAAAAAAACCTGTCCATCCTAATGATCATGTTAACAAATCTCAGTCTACAAATGACGTGTTTCCAACAGCTATTCATATTGCGGTTGCATCAAAAACAATTAATGAACTAATTCCAAGTCTTGAGTTATTAAATAAAAATTTAAGGAAAAAAGTTAAAGAATTTAACAAAATTATTAAAATTGGTAGAACACATCTCCAGGATGCAACTCCAATTTCACTGGGTCAAGAATTTTCTGGCTATCAATCACAACTAGAGGACTCAATTAAAAGAATAAAATTATCCTTAAATGAAATTTTTTTTCTTGCCCAAGGTGGAACTGCTGTTGGAACTGGAATAAATACATCAAAAAATTTTGACAAAAAAATTGTAAGAGAAATTTCAAAATTTACAAAGTTACCATTTAAGATCGCTAAAAATAAGTTTGCCGCACTTGCTTCACATGATCCTATAGTGAATTTTTCTGGTTCCTTAAATACTACAGCGGTTTGTTTAATGAAAATTGCAAATGACATTAGATTTCTTGGTTCTGGCCCAAGAGCAGGATATTCAGAATTAATATTACCAGAAAATGAAGCTGGTTCATCAATAATGCCAGGGAAAGTAAATCCCACGCAATGTGAGGCTATAACCATGGTTTGTGCAAAAGTTATAGGCAATCATACAGGAATTACTGTAGCTGGGTCTCATGGGCACTTTCAGTTAAATGTATTTAAACCTTTAATTGCACACAATATAATCCAATCCATAGATTTGTTAGCAGACAGTTCAAAAAATTTTTCTAATTTTTGTGTTAAAGGAATACGGGCTAATAAAAAAAAAATTAAAGAATTATTAGATAATTCTTTAATGCTAGTAACTGCCTTATCTCCTAAAATTGGTTATGATAACGCAGCAAAAATTGCAAAAAAAGCTTTAAAAAATAATACTTCCCTAAAAAAAGAGGCGATTAAAACAGGACTAATCAAAGAAGAAGAATATAATAGGTTGGTTGATCCAAAAAAAATGATTTACCCTTCGTCTAAATAAGCAATCAAAACTTTTTTCATAAAGTTTTTAAATTGAATTGAGTTAGAAAAACTAAAGTTTTTTTTGTAATTATTTTCAACAATGTTATCTACTTTTTGCGATTGAGTAATTATATTATTTTTATCCAAGAAAGAGATCTTATTAATAGAAAATTGAGAGTCCGATAAATTAAATGAAAAATTAAATTTAATTTTTTTAAATTCTCTTTTGGATTTTTTATTTTTTTTAACTGGAAATATTCTATAAAATTGCCTAAAATTATATATATCAAGTTTTATAGAGCCAACTAAAAACATTTTTTCTTTTTCATTTACAAATTTACTTTCACTTAGATATAGTTTTGAAAAATTATCATTTTTAATATAAGAATTATTAAAATTGAAACTACCTTCTTCAAAAGTAATATTAAATTCACCATTATCAAATATTTTACTATTATAAATTTTATTTGTTTTAATTTTAATTCTTCCGTTTAAATTTTCATTTAAAAGAATATTTGATAACAAGAGATCATTTAAAAAAATTGTATTTTTAAAAAAGTATTTTAAATCAATATCTTTAGCATTCATATTTAAAGAGAAATTAAAAGGTGATAATTCTACCAATCCCTCGTAGCTTATGGGTGTATTTTTAATAAATGATTTTTTTGAAAAAATCTTAATTAAGTTTTTTTCAATTTTGTACTCGGTCTTAAAATTATTAGATAAAATATTTAAATTATTTTCAAAAGTATATTTCCCGTTTATAAAATTTCCTTTATTAGTAAAATCAATATCAATTTTATTAGCTTTGAAAGTTGAAGATGTATTATTATTATCTAAATTTTTAATCCACTCAAATTTGATCGGTATTTTAAAAATACTTCCATTTGTTTTAAAAATTTTATTATTTTCTTTCAAGTCTTTGAAAAAATTAATATTATCAATAGAATAGATAAAAATCGTATTATTATTTTTATCATTTAAAAAAAATTTACTTTTTTTTACAAAAATTTTTTTTTTCAAAGACGGGTTTCCTAACAAATTTTTGATTACATTGATATTTTGTCTTTTAACAAAAAAATTTGCATTCGATATAATAATTTTTTTTATAATCAAGTTATTTCTATTAAATAAATTTTTTTGACTTATTAGAACTCTCAGATTTTTAATTTGTCCTACCTCGCTTGCTATATCAGATTGATCGTAAAACAACTTTGTATCCTGGATATAAAAATGTGGTGATGGTAAAATTCTATATGTTATATTGCTGGATAAACTTAAATTTAATCCAGTTTCTTTAGATAAACCTTTATAAAGGGCTTTTTGGACTCTTCCAGTATCGTATAAACTTGGTAATGATAAATATAGCAAATATAAAAAAAAAGTGCAGAAAGGCAAAATACTCCTATTTTTAAATTATGTTTAAAACTGTAATTTATTTTTTTCATGAGATTTATTTGATTTATAATGATTATTTATAAATGATAAACTTTGATTATTTAAAAAACTTAAATTCTGCTCAAAAAGAGGCTGTAATTAATACGGAAGGGCCTGTTTTAGTTGTAGCGGGAGCAGGATCAGGTAAAACTAAGGTTCTAACTTCTAGAATTGCCCATATAATAAAAAACAGAAAAGCTTTTCCAAACCAGATTTTATCAGTCACTTTTACAAATAAAGCTGCTAAGGAAATGCATTTTAGAGTCAGCAAATTACTAAAGTCAGAAGCAGTTGGATTATCTTGGTTAGGAACATTTCACTCAATTTGTGCAAAGATTTTAAGAAAACATGCAAAGGCTGCAGGTTTAAATTCAAATTTTACAATTTTAGATACAGATGATCAAATCAGACTCATAAAAAATATTTGTAAGTCCGAAAATATCGACTCTAAAAAACTTTCTCCAAAGTTAATATTAACAATTATTGATAAATGGAAAAATAAAGGTTGGTTTCCTAATGATGTTATTTTAAATAGAAAAGATATTTTTGAGAAGACTATTTTACCTGTTTATAAAATTTATCAACAAAAATTAATTGATTTAAATTGTTGTGACTTTGGTGATCTTATCTTGCACTGTGTTACCATTTTAGAAAAAAATAATGATATTTGTGAAATTTATAATAAAAACTTTAAGTACATACTTGTAGATGAGTATCAAGATACAAATTACATTCAAAGTAGATGGCTAAATATTCTTGCAAAATCAAATAAAAATATTTGTTGTGTTGGCGACGATGATCAGTCAATATATAGTTGGAGAGGAGCAGAAATTAAGAATTTTCTTGATTTTGATAAAATTTACGAAAACACAAAAGTAATTAGACTTGAAGAGAATTATAGATCTACACAAAATATTTTATCTGTTGCATCAGAATTAATATCAAATAATAAAAAAAGAGTTGGTAAAACTCTCAAAACTAATTCAGAAGAGGGGGACCTAATTAAACTTAGTTGTTATAAAAATGGAAAAGATGAAGCTATAGGGTTAAGTGATGAGATTGAAAAAAATCTAAAAAAGTATTTTTCTCTAAATAATATAACTATATTGGTAAGAGCGATATTCCAAACTAGAGAATTTGAAGAAAGATTTTTAAAAATTGGACTTCCATACAGAATCATAGGTGGTACAAAATTTTATGAAAGAGCAGAGATTAAAGATTGTATTGCGTACCTAAGGTTAATTTATCAAGAAAAAGATGATTTGGCATTTGAAAGAATTGTTAATAACCCTAAGAGGTCAATAGGTGAAAATACTGTAAAATTAATACATGACTATTCTAAAAAAAATTCTCTCTCTCTTGTATCTTCATCGAAAAAATTAATTGAACTTAATAAAATTAAACCAAAAGCAAAAATTGGATTAAGTAATTTTTTAAATTTTGTAGACAAATGGCAAAAGGATTACAGATTAAAAAAAATGTATCATGTAAAATTGTTACAAATAATTTTAGATGAATCAGGATATTCTATAATGCTTAAGAATAAAAAAGATTTAGAAAATGAAAATCGATTAGAAAATATTAAAGAACTACTCAGTGCAATGAAAGAATTTGATAATTTGGAGAGTTTTTTAGAACATGTGTCTTTAGCTTCATCAGTGGATCAAGATTGGGATGGTCAAAAAATTAACTTGATGACGATGCATGCTTCAAAAGGATTAGAATTTGATGTAATTTTTTTACCTGGTTGGGAGGAAGGTCTGTTTCCACACCAGAAATCATTAGAGGAAAAAGGTGAAAAAGGTTTAGAGGAAGAGAGAAGACTTGCTTATGTTGGTATAACTAGAGCAAAAAAGAAGGCATATATTTCGTTTTCTATGAATAGATTTTATCAGGGTGATTGGATTGATAGTATGGCATCAAGATTTATTGAAGAGTTACCAGAAAAATTTATAAAAAAAAATATTCTCTCAGATAACAATGAAAATCAAGAAGAGGACTTTGAATTTAATCAAGACTTTGAGGCAGAAGAGGAAACAAGAAGTCCAGGCTGGTTAAGATATCAAAAAAGAATTAAATGACAAAAGAAAATTTAAACAAACTTAACTCGTTGGTATCTAACCATAATTTAGATGGGTATATTATTCCAAAAAATGATTGTTTTTTTACTGAGCAAGTTAAATATGATAGATTAAAACTAATTACAAATTTTAGTGGTTCCGCAGGAATAGCAGTAATTTTAAAAAAAAAAAATTATTTATTTGTTGATAGCAGATATACAATTCAAGCAAAACTAGAGTCTGGGAAAAATTTTAAAATTTTGAGAATCCATAAAAAGTTACCTAAAGATCAATTCAAAAATATTATATTAGGTTTTGATCCTAGTTTATTTACTTATAGTCAACTTAATTACTTGTTTGGGAGCAAAGTACAATTAAAACCTATAAATAATAACCTTGTAGACCAAATATACAAATTTAAGCAAAATAGAGATAAGCCCTTTTATTCTTTGCCAGATAAAGTGACGGGAGAAAATCATAAAAAAAAAATTAATTTAATAACTAAATATTTAAAGGAAAAAAAAGCAGATTTTTTATATATAAGCGCGCCTGAAAATGTAGCGTGGTTGTTAAATATAAGAGGTACGGATACTCCCTTCTCACCTATGCCGAATTGTAACTTGGTTTTGGGTAAAAATAAAGAATTATATATAATTGTTGAAAAATATAAAATAAAAAAATTACTTTTAGAAAAAAAAATATTACTTAAACAAATTGTCGAAAAAATTAATTTTGAAAACTTAATAGATAATTTAAAAGGAAAAAAGTTTATTATCGACAATAAAACGTTGTCTATTTTAAATGAAGATATAATTAAATCAAAATTTTTGATTAAAAGTAGAGTTGATCCTTGCTATTTTTTTAAATCAAAGAAAAATTCAACTGAAATTAAAAATACTATCAGAAGTCATATTGCAGACGGGGTGGCTTTAACTAAATTTATATTCTGGATAAAAAATTTAAAGAATAAGAATGTAACTGAAATTGATGCTGAAAAAAAATTAGAAAATTTTAGAAAAAAGAATAATAACTATTTATATCCAAGCTTTAATACAATCGCGGGTACGGGATCTAACGCCGCTATTGTCCATTATAGAGCAACAAAAAAGACGAACAAGATTATAAAAAAAAGAGACCTATTCCTTTGTGACTCTGGTGGACAATATAAATATGGAACAACAGACGTAACAAGAACACTTTGCTTTGATAAACAATCTAAAAAAATAAAAGATATTTTTACGTTAGTTTTAAAAGGTCATATTGCAGTGGCATCAAGTAATTTAAATAAAAATGATACAGGTAAAAAATTAGATATACATGCAAGAAAATTTCTTAAAAAGTCTAATCTTGATTATGGTCATGGAACTGGACATGGTGTAGGTTATTTTTTAAATGTACACGAAGGACCTCAATCAATTTCTAAGTTTAACCGTGTTAAGTTAAAAGAAGGTATGATTTTAAGTAATGAACCAGGCTTTTATAAAGAGGGAAAATTTGGAATTAGAATAGAAAATCTAGTTTATGTCAAAAAAGAAAATAAAAAGTTATTTTTTAAAAATTTAACTTTAGCACCAATAGATAAAGATCTTATTAACTTTAAGTTATTAAATAAGAAAGAAAAAGATTATTTGTTTAAATATCACTTATTGGTTTATTCAAAAATTTCCAAATATTTGAGTAAAAATGAGAAAAGATGGTTAATTAGGAATCTTTAGTTTCTAACATTTTTAAAAATTCAGACTGAGAAATTATATTAATATTAAAATCCCTTGCATCTTTAATTTTCCTTGTTGTTGGCTTATCTCCAATAATTAAATAATCTAATTTTTGACTGACATTACTTACAATTTTTCCTGAATTTTTTTCAACTAAAGATTTCGCCTCAGCTCTACTAATCCCAAAAAGTTTTCCTGTAAACATGAAAGTTTTTTCTTTCAAATTCCCATTTTTAGAAATTTCTTTTTCTGAAATTATAAATAGATTTTTTTTTAATTCATCTAATACGGATAAGTTTTTTTTGTTAGAGAAAAACTTTTGAATGGATTTTATTTGAGTATCACCAATTCCATCAATATTAGATAAATCATCAAAATTATTTTTTTTTCCTAGATCAAGAAAGTTATTTACATTTTTAATATTTTTAGCCAATAATTTTGCATTTTCCAACCCTATATGCCTAATTCCAATTGAATAAATAAATTTACTGAGTGATACTTTTTTTTTTTCATTAATTGAATACTTCAAATTTGCTACAGATAACCTACCCCAACCTTCTAAATTAGAAATTTTATTATAATTTAAATTGAATATATCTTGGGGATATCTAATTAATTTTAAATCCCAAAAATTTTCAACAATTTTTTTTCCTAAACCCTCAATATTAAATGCTTCCTTGGAAACAAAATGTTTTATTTTTTCGATTGCTATTTTTTCACAAGTGAATCCATCATTAATGCATCTTCTTACTGCATCAACTTTTTGGGTAATTTTATTGAATTCTTTAATAGTTGATGATCCACAAGAAGGGCAATTTTTGGGAAAATTAAATTTTTTTGAATTTTTATCCCTTTTTTTTACATCAACCGAAATCACTCTAGGTATTACGTCTCCAGCTCTCTCTACAGTTACTACATCTCCAATCCTAATATCTTTTCTCTCAATCTCATCCTCGTTATGCAAAGTAGCATTTGATACTAAAACACCTCCTATGTTGACTGGTTTAATTTTTGCAACAGGAGTTAAAGCTCCAGTTCTACCGACTTGAATATCAATTTTTAGTATTTCTGAGATTGATTTATCAGCTGAAAACTTATGTGCTATTGCCCATCTGGGCGCATTAGCTACGAAACCTAATCTCTTTTGAAGATTAAAATCGTTTATTTTGTAAACGATTCCATCAATATCAAAATCGATTTCTTTTCTTATTCCTTCCAATTTTAAATGATTTGCAAGTAAATTATCAATTCCCTTTATTAATCTATTAAATTTATTTACTTTAAAACCCCAATTTTTAAGATTTTTCAAAAATTCAAACTGATTAGTGACATTAAGATTTTTAGAAAAACCGAAGGTATATGCAATAAATTTTAATGGGATTTCTTTTGTTTTTTTTGGATCTTTTTGCCTTAAAGATCCTGAGGCGGCATTTCTTGGATTTGCAAACTTTTCACTAATATTTTTAAAATCAGTATTTTTAATAAAAACTTCACCTCTAATGTCAATCTCAGTTGGTGTATTTTTACCTCTCAAAATTTTAGGAATATCATTAATAGTTTTTAAATTTTCAGTTATATCCTCCCCTTCAACGCCATCTCCTCTTGAAAGACCTTGAGTAAACTTTCCATTTTTATAAAATAAAGAAGCAGAGATCCCGTCTATTTTTGGCTCAGCACTATATTCAATGTGATTGTTATTTTTTAAACTTAGAAAATTTAAAATTTTTTTCTCAAAATTTTCTAAATCTTCTTTGTTAAAAGCATTATTTAATGACAACATAGGTGTTTTATGTGTAACTTTTTTAAAATTTTTAGAGGGTTTATAACCAACGATATTTGATGGAGATTCTTTGTCTATTTCGAAAGAATATTTTTTTTCTATCTCAATTATATTTTTCTTTAAATCATCATAAATGGCATCATCAACGATTGGCTTGCTTTGGTTATAATATGCTTCATTATATTTTTTAATAAGCTTGATTTTTTTTAAGTACCTTTTTTTTAAATCTTTATGATTTTCTGATTTCATTTAAGCAACTTTTTAAACTTTTGAAAAACAGATTTTTTTTCTTTTTTAATTTCAAAAGACGGAATATATTCGCTATTAAATATCCTATAAGATTGTTCATACCACTCACTTGACTGGTAATTGTAACCTAGTACATTTGCATATTTTTCAGACTCTTCTACCAAACCAATTTTATAGTTTGTTTCTACTAATCTATGAAGGGCCTCTTCAACATAGATAGTAGTTTCGTAATTTTCTAAAACATTTTTAAATCTATTTATAGCTGCAGCCCATTTTTTTTTTTTGATATAATATTTTCCTAAATACATTTCTTTTGATGCTAATACATCATTAATTAGATTTATTTTATATTGTGCATCAAGAGCAAAATCTGTATCAGGATAATTATTAATAACTAATTGAAATCTATTTTTAGATAGAATAAGAGGTTCTAGATCTTTTTTCTCATCTATTATATTTTCATAATAACACATTGCATATAAAAAATGTGCATAATCAATATTTTTATGTTTTGGATATTTTTTAAAAAATCTATCTAGCTCACCTAATGCCTCATCATAATAATTTTGTGAGTAGTAAGCATAAGCAGATAATAAAACTGATTTTGGTGCCCATTCTGATTGTGGATATAATAATTCTGCTTCATTAAATTTTTTTGCAGCATAAATTACATCTCCTTTTTCTAACTCCTCATAACCTTCTTTGTAAGCATCTATCATTTGAAGCTGTAAATTTTCTTCCTCTAGAATAGAGATTTTTTCATTCTTGGAGGAACAACCTATTATAAAAAATATAAGTACAAAAAATATAATTTTAAACAAGATTTGCATTAATGTTTTTTTAACAGATAAAATGGAAAACTTAAAATTAATTTAAGCTATAGATTTTAAAGCTTTTCTATTGATATATGAGTGTGGAATGGTTTTCTCTTTTAGCTCAAAGATGCTGAAGTTTTTATTATCACTGAACACTTTTCTTA
>MDTB01031440.1_pt1 | contig 11064 bp, 9 predicted proteins | sample 811161 | NCBI WGS metagenome assembly MDTB01 (sample SAMN05326650, study PRJNA326480) | marine metagenome | isolation source: seawater | place: Mediterranean Sea | collected 2009
ATAACTACAGTTTTTTTTTTACAAAATGAAATTACAAAAAAAAATATAATTATTCTAAATATACTATTAGTACTAATTTTGTTAAGTATTCTTATCACTGGGGAAAGGTCAGCTTTTTTGAAGTCAATTCTACTTTTTTTGTTAATTTTTTACTTTATAGACTCAGGAAAGTTATTTTTAAAAAAAGTTTATTTACTTATATCCACATTCATCTTCGCAACATCATTATTTTTAATTTTTCCAAATGTTCTCGAAAAACAAACACAATTTTTTAACAGAATTCTAATTGTTGAGAACCCAAAATCTTTTTCACAACGACTAGAAAATATAAAATATTTTGCTCATTATGACACTGCAATTGAAATTTTTAAAAATAAAAAATTAAATGGTATTGGAAATAAAAACTTTAGATTTGAGTGTCATCGTGAAAAATATATTAAAGAAAATATTAAGTTTACATACCAAAGATGCTCAACACATCCTCATCAAATACATTTTGAATTATTATCAGAACAAGGATTAATTGGATATTTCATTTTTATGCTATTTTTATTAATCTATTTTAAGGAAAAATTTTTTAATGATTTAAAAGAAAAAAATATTTTTAAAATTACAATAAACTTTTATTTGTTAATTTTTTTAATCCCAATTTTACCAAGTGGAAGTTTATTTTCAACATTTAATGGATTTTTATTTTGGTTTTTTTTAGGACTTGCTAATCTAAAAAAATTATCTTAACTAAAATTATATGAAAAAAAAGAGAAGAAATTTTATAAAAATTTTTATTCTAAATACTATATTCTTATTGGGTTTTACGAGATCGTATTCTGATCTCAAATATCACTCTAAAAAGATATTAAAAAAAAAAACTTTTAAAAAATTTGTTTGGTACTTAGGTAAAAATGATTAATGATTTATAAAAACATAAAGGAAGTTGTTGGAAAAAATTTTCCTGTAATAATTGTTGGCAGTGGGCCAGCAGGGATTACATTGGCTTTGTCATTGGAACAAAGAAAGATTGATTGCCTCATAATTGAAGCCGGGCAAGAGGAATACTCCGATGAGTCCCAAGAAAACTATGCAGCAAAAATAATTGGTGATCAAATATCAGACCTTCGATATAGTAGATTAAGACAATTAGGGGGAACAAGTGGACATTGGGGTGGCTGGTGTAAACCAATAGAACAATGGAATATTGAAAAATGGGGAATTGAATATAATTCTTTTTCAAAATTTAAAAATCAAACATGTAAAATTTTAGAAATTGAAAATAATTTTTCTCAATCAAAGATTAGTAATTATTATAGCCAAATTCAATTTCAATACTCAAAAGTAAGATTTGCTGATAAATATAAAGATCATTTAAATAACTCAAAACATATTCATTTACTCGTTGACGCTCAAGTTACACATTTATCTGGTGAAAATAAAAAATTTGACTCACTCTCAGTCTCTCAAAATAATGAAAATATTATTTTAAAATCTAATTTCTTTATCTTATGTGCCGGAGGTATAGAAAATTCAAGAATTTTATTATGGTCTAAAGAGAAAAATAATTCATTAATTAATGATGATCTTCCAATCGGAAAATATTGGATTAGTCACCCATGGATCATCGGAGGAGTGGGATTTTTATATAAATCAAAAATAAAAAAAATTCTAAATGAAAAATTTATTAACTATGATGGACCAATGCACATTGCAACGAATAGTGAGTTAGTCAACGAAAAGGAAATATTAAGTGGAGCAATGTATATGAATGCCAAAGAAGATACAAAATTATATAAAGAGGTTATTAAAGATTTCTTGTGTGTAGCTCCTGAGTATGGAAAAAAAATTGCAAGATCAATTTTCGGTAAAGATCTGAAATGTGGAAATATATTTATGAATTTAGAGGAACCTCCTAAAGAATCAAACAGAGTCACTTTAGATAAAAAGGTAATTGACAAAAATGGTGTTCCTATTACTAACTTATATTATAAAAAATCTAAAGAAACATTAAATTCTGCAAAGACAATTTTAGTTGAATTAGGAAAACTATTTGTTGAGAAAGATATTGGAAGGATTGCTCTAAAAAGTGAAATAGAAAATTTAGAAAGCTACGAAAATCTTGGGGTTCACCATCATATGGGTGGTACCCGAATAGGTAATAATCTTAAAACTTCTGTTGTTGACTCAAATCTAAAACTGCATGACTTAAAAAATTGTTATATTTTGGGAAGTTCAGTTTTTACTACAGGTGGATATTCAAATCCAACTTTTTCAATTGTTCAACTTGCACTAAGATTGGCAAATCATCTTGGACCAAAAATAATTTAATGAAATTTAAAAAATCTTACAAAATTAATCTCATAATACTATTTTTTATTTTGTTTGTTTTTCTATACAAAATAAACCCAACTAAAAACTTTTCAGAAATAATTAATAATAAACTTCCTAAAAGATTGGAAAATGTATATGGGTATTGTGGTGGAGAAAGTGTTGGATATCTTAAATATATAAAAAAAAATTTTAAATTAAATGCACATCCAGAAATTATAAACTTTATTCATACTCCTCCCAACTTGTGGTCAATTTATGAGGCTAAATTTAATAATTACAAAAGTAATAAAAAAATAATCCTAAACTACCCTGGTGAAAAAATTCAAGTAAATTTAGTTAGTTTGGGTGATAATATATTTGAATTTAAAGATCCATATTACTTTTCAACAATATCTAATAATATAAATAAAATTTATTCGAAAAAAACTAATCTTAAAATAGATTATTTAGAGTTTTATAAAAATAATTATTTAAATAATTCAAATCTACTTAAAAAAAGTAAATTAAGTTATGGCAATTTAAAAGAGCATAATTTACAGATTAATCTTGAAGAATTTGAAATAGGAGAAAATAGACTTTTTATTAAAATAATTTCTAAAGAATTATATGGGAAAAGCTCAGCATTAAAAATAGAGTTAGAAAATAGGATTAATATAAATGATTATGAAATAATCCATAATTATGAAAATTGTTACTTCTTAAATTAAATGAGTGAAATAATAAGCGTTAGTCTTTCATTTTTAATTTTTTGTATTTTTTTATATGCTCCATTAAATATAAATAGATCAAAAATTTTTAATTTTGGATCAACATATCAAATTGGAGTAGCCAATTTAATAATAAATTTAAATTTTCTTGTTTTAATTTCTTTACTTCCATTCAAGTTGGGTAGTTATTTATCATTTTACTTCACTGCTTTACTATTGATTTCGATATTTAACTTATTAAAAAAAAAAGAAGTATTTAAATTCAATAAATTAATTTTAAGCCTTTTTTTTGTTTTATTTTTTTTAATTAGTCTAGATATAGCGTCTAAACTTAATTTGGGATGGGATGCAAAATGGTTTTGGTATATTAAATCTTTATATTTTTTTCAAAATTATGATTTCGGTTATTTAAGTCACTACGAATTTAATTCATTTCATCCACATTTTGGCTCATATTTATGGGCGTTTTTTAGAGAGCTCTCGCTTAGTAAAATTGAATATAACGGAAGAATATTTTATGCTTTTCTATATTTATCATCTTTATTTTTTTTAATTGATAAGTTTGAAAAAAATAAAATACAAAATTTTATTATAATTTTTTTATTATTATTAATAACTTATAAATATAAACTTTTTTCAGGGTTACAAGAAATTTTAATCTTTAGTATTTTGATAGTAATATCTAAATTAATTTATGAGTTTATAAATCAAAAAAAAAATACTTACTTATTATTTATAATTCTGTGTATGAATCTTATTCTATGGATCAAAGCAGAGGGGATTGCATATTTTATGATAATTCTAATAGCTTTGAATTTAATTAAAAATTTTACATTTGAAAAAAGATTATTATTAATTACTTTCAGCTTTGTTCTAATTTTATTTAAAACTTTAATTTATAAACACTTTCAAATATCACTTAATGACCAACCATATTTTATTGAATATATTTTTAATTTAGATTTTCAAACCATTATATTTAAGCTAAAAAATATTATAATTTACGGAACTTTTTATAGTCTAAAAAATATAATTTTTTTTATAGTCCCAATAATATTTTTAATTAACTATAAGATATTATTCAAAGATGAATTTAATAAAATTATGTTTATAATATTTGTACTCAACATTGGATTTATAGTATGTGCATATATGTTTAGGGAGATGGAAGTTGTTTATTCTTTGAGGACCACTATGGATAGGATTATTTTTACATCCTCGGGGTTATATATTTTTTATTTTGTTAATTTTCTTAGAAATAAAAATTATTTTAAGAAGTATATTTCATAATCCTAGTCTTTGAGATAATTTTGATTTAAATGTAGAATTAGAATTAACTCTTTTTTGTATTTCGATAAAATTATTTAACTTAGAATAGGTATTTTTAAAAAAAGTTTGTGACATAAAAGAGTCTTTTGCGAGATAAACCTTAATATGTTCATTGCTAAATTTTTTTTCAAACTCTTCATAAACTTTTGAAAAATTATTATTTAGGGGGATATCTAGCGTAATTGAAAGCCCTTTTTCTCCAAATGAAAGAAAATTTTTGTTACCCTCACCATATTCTTTTAGAGTTGTAAGGTAGGAATAAAATCCTTTTTCTCTAAAATATTTTATTATTTCTACAAGCAAATCTTTATCGTTTTTATTTTGTTTAATTAATAATTGTATTTGAGTAAAGCCATTTTTTCCATATAGCTTATTCCAATTATTAACTGTATCGAGAGGATAAAAAAAATTATTAATATCTTTTTTTAATTTTTGATTATTTTTATGAAATGAATAATAAAATAAATTAAACAACTTCAAACAAATTGAATTCATAAGAAAAGAACCAAACAGACTTGGTATTTCAAAATTTTTTTGTTTTTTATAATTTAAATCACCATCAGTCGAATGTTCCCCACAAAATATAATCGATCTACCATTATTTTTTTTACTTAAAGTATCTGACCAGGCAACTAAATATTTATAATCTTTTAGATCATTTAACTTTTGAATTGTTTCTTCAAAATTTTTGGTTTTTACAATCTTAACATCAATATTTTTTGATTTTATTCTTAAGAGTTTTATTTTTACATTAATTATAATTCCAGTTAAACCAAGACCTCCACAAGTAGCATAAAACAATTCTGGATTTGTTTTACTTGAACAGGATATTATCTCACCATTTTCTTTAATAATATCAAACTCATCTAAATAATCTGAAAAACTTCCATCTTTATGATGATTTTTTCCATGAACGTCATTTGCAATTGCACCTCCAACAGAAACAAATTTTGAACCAGGGGTGATATTTAAAAACCAACCTTTTGAAATTATTAAATCATTTATTTCTGAAATACTTACATTTGAACTACATTTTAAAAGGCCATTTTTTTCATCAAGTTCAAGTGTTTTTTTATAATATTTTAAAGAAACAATATTTTCATTAAGTGCGACATCTCCATAACTACGACCCATACCTCTTACTAAAATTCCTTTAGATTTATAATCTTTAATTATTCCAATAATTTCGTTGATGTTTTTTGGGTAAATAATGTTACTATTAACTACTAGATTGTTTCCCCACCCAGATATATACATTAACTTTACTTAAATTTGATTGTTTATATTTAGTAAGAATTATTTTATTTATTTAAATTACAATTATCAATGAAAAAACTATATAAATTATTAAGAATAGAACATTACATTAAAAACTTTATAATTTTTGCGCCTTTATTATTTACAACAAAACTTGAAAGCATAACAAATATTTCAAATGTTTTAAAAATATTTGTTATATTCTGTATTTTAGCATCAATAGTCTATATTTTTAATGATCTAATAGATATCAAAGCAGATAAAATACATCCCAAAAAAAAACGGACGAAACCTATTGCCTCGGGATTAATTGATTTAAGATATGCAAAATTAGTTCTATTATGTTTAGTAATTTGTAAAATTATTCTTCTTTATTTTTTTCCAAGATTTATTGAAATATCTTTATTATATATTTTACTAAATATTGCTTACTCATATTTATTAAAAAATATATTTTTGATTGATATATTATCATTATCCTTAAATTATTTAATCAGAGTTTATGCTGGTTGCGTTGCCCTTGATGTTAATTTATCAAATTGGATGGCAGTAACTATTTTTAGTGGTGCTTTAGCAATATCCTCAATTAAAAGAGAAAGAGAATTATTTCTGTATGGATACAAAGCAAGGAAAGTTCTTAAATATTATAGTAACAAAATATTAAGAATAATTACAATTTTAACGAGTATTCTATCAGCAGCTTTTTATAGTTTGTATGTAATTTTTACAAATGAAAGAATGTTTTTAACTATCCCTTTAGTAATGTATGGAATTTTTAGATTTACATATAGATCAAAATCAAAAGATTTTACTGACTCACCTGTGGAGGAAATACTTAAGGATAAACAAAATTATTTAATTATATTTTTTTGGTTAATTATAGTAATTTTTTATAACTAATATCTGATGCAAAATTTGATAAAAACATTTATTTATTTATCTAAAAAATATTCTCCATTGAGAATTTTTCAAATCATGGAGGCTAATAAAGTTTCTATAAAAGGTAAAAGTTTAGAATTTGGTGCTTATAAAGATCAAAAAAAAAATTTTTCTACACATTTACAGGGAGAAAAAAATTTTCAATATACAAATCTTAAAAAAGACAAAAAAAATGATATTTTAGAAGGAGATCTAAATCAAAAATTAAAATTCAAATCTAATTATTACCAAAACTTAGTTATTTTTAACGTTCTTGAACATCTAAATAATCCAATCAAATCTTTAAAGGAATTAAATAGAATTTTAAAAAAAGGTGGGTTGCTAATTGGCTCAACTCCATTTTTGTATCAAGTCCATGGAGCTCCAAATGATTATCTGAGATTCACAAAAAATTATCTCATTAACGAATTTAAGAAAGAAAAATTTAAAGTCATTTATGTAAAAGAATTAGGATATGGACCATTTTTAGCTGCATTTTCTATATTATTTCCTTATCTCAAATTTTTGCCAATTATAAATTATATAATTTTTTTAATGTGTTTAATTTTTGATTCTTTTTTACAAATTTTTATTAAAACTAAATTGAGAGAAATATTTCCTATAGGAATATTTTTTATTTTTAGGAAAATGTAATGAAAATTTTTTACTGGTCGCCGTTTTTCTCAAATGTTGCTACAATTAAAGCAGTTACTAGATCAGCAATCTCTTTAATGAGGTTCCCTCAGAATAAAAAATATAAAGTTTCGTTAATTGATGCAATTGGTGAATGGGATCAAAATGAAGATATTATAAATAATAAAATTTCAGTTATTAAATTAAGTAATACAAACTTAAAAGATTATTTACCCAAAGGAGGTTTTCTAAAAAGCAGAATTTCTTATCTGACAATTTTTATTTGGAATTTTTTTAAATTAAAAAACTTAATAAATAAAGAGGTTCCAGATTTTTTAATTATACACTTGATGACATCACTACCAATTTTTCTTAGCACATTTTTTAATTCCAAAACAAAGATTATTCTACGAATTTCTGGATTACCCAAGATTAATTTTATTAGGTATATATTTTGGAAAATGTATAGTAGGAAAATTTATAAAGTCACATGTCCAACAAAGAAAACACGCGATTTTTTGATAAAAAAAAAAATATTTGATAAACAAAAAATTTCTATTTTGAGAGATCCTATAATTGATATGAAAGAATTTTCTAAAAAAAAAAAAGAATTCATCAATTTTGTGTCACCAATAAAGCAAAAATATCTGATTTCAATTGGAAGACTTACTGCGCAAAAAAACTTTGAGTTACTAATCAATTTTTTTTCTAAATTATTAGATAAAAATTCTTTATTTGAATTAGTCATAATTGGAAAGGGAGAAGACGAGTTAAAATTAAAAGACCTCTCTAAAAAATTGAATATAGAAAATAAAATACACTTTCTAGGGTTTCAAAAAAATATTTATAAATACCTTAAGAATGCAGAATGTTTTATCCTAACATCACTTTGGGAAGATCCGGGTTTTGTTATAATTGAGGCAGCATTATCAAATATTCCAATAATTTCTAGTAATTGTCCAAATGGACCAGAGGAGATAATTCAAAATAATGGTTATTTATTTCAAAATAATGATTTAGATGATTTGTTAAAAAAATTTGATGAATTTTTGGGCACAAACAAAATCACAATTTATGAAAATAAATTGATATTAAAGAAAAGAGTCAGAAGATTTTCAACTTTTCAGCACTATAAAAAGTTAACTGAGTTAATTAATTAAATGAAAATATTAATCTGTATTTGTACTTATAAACGAAATAATACTTTAAATAAATGTTTAAAGAGTTTTAACAGAGCAATAATTCCCTCTAAATATAATATCGAATTTTTAATCATAGATAATACTGTTAATGGAAATGCAAAAAATATTATTTATAATCTAAAAAAAAAATTTAATCATAAAATTTATTATGTTAATGAAAAAAAGAGAGGAATTGTTTATGCCAGAAATAAATGTTTAGAAGAGGTGAGGAAGATAAATTGTCATTATTTTTCATTTATAGATGATGATTGTGAAATAGATAAAAAATGGTTTGTAAACTTCAAAGAAATTATTAATACACATAAAGTTAAAATAGTAACTGGACCACAGATTCACAAAAAAGAACATAAAATTAATAAAAATCTTGAGATTATTTTTGAAAAAAAAATAAATAAAAATAAAAAATTTGTTAATTGGGCTGCAACAAATAACGTGATACTCTGTAAAGAGGTATTTTTATCATCAAATTTAAAATTCGATACTAATTTAAATAAATTTGGAATGGGAGAAGATCAATTATTTTTTCTTCAACTTAATAAAAAAGGTCATCAAATTTTGTGGAATAAAGAAATCAAAGTTTACGAAAAAAAACATTCTCACAGAACATCAATAAAGTGGGTTGCAGATAGAAGTTTTAGGTTGGGAATTTTAGGAAATTATATAGATAAAAAAATATATGGTTCAATAAATGGCAGTATAGTTAATTATTTTAAAAGTATTTGTTATCTTTCACTCTCAATATCAACAGCTTTATACCCATTTCAAAAACTTTACTCGTATAAATTAATAAATTTAATCTTTAGGTCATTTGGAAGAATACTAAGTCCTTTATTCTTCAAAAAAATTAAGTTTTATAAAAAATGAGATTAACAAGTAATTTTTTAAAAATATATTATTTACTATTATATTTAACTCTTCTTTTTGGTTTCTTTTTTGGTGAAGATTTTGCAAGAGGTTTTAGGTATGATTATCAAATCCATCAAAATTTAATCAAGGATTTGTTCAGTGAAAGCATCATTTATGGCATATTAAATTATGATCAAAATTATGTGCCACATTCTCCTCTTTTCATTAGTTACATTGTAATTTTTAAAAAAATATTTGTCACTGAAGATATATTTAGACTGGTTAATCTCCACCTTTGTCTTCTAATCCCTATATTTAGTGGGCTATGTTTGAAGTATAAATTTAACTTAAAAAAAAATGATTTAGGTTACTTATTACCATCAATTTTTTTTTTCTCACCATATTTTAGAGCAGGTGCAATATGGACAGATGATAACATCTTGGCTTTAATTTTTTTTTCTATATCTTTGTTTTATTTTATCAAATTTGAAACCGACAATTCAAAAACTAAATATATAATACTCAATACTTTATTTTTTGCTATATCTTGTTACTTGAGACCGATTTATTGTGTTTTTAGTATTTATTTTTTTAGTTTTTATTTCATTAATTTGAAATTTCAGAAAAAATTTATTATTTATATTTTAACAAATTTACTTTTAGCATTCCCTGCTTTTTACTACGTATTTATCTTAGGTGTAGATAAATGGATATTTACTTACTTATTTAGAGAAAATATTATAACCCCAATTTCTTTGGCATCTACATTAATATGTTTTTATTTATTCCCTTTTATGATTAAAGATATTTTAAAAAAAATGAATGAATTTTTTTGTTTTAAAAATTTGTTTATTTTTGGAATAATTTTTATTTTATTATTGTTTTTTTTCAACTACGAACGAAATTATTCAGGTGGAATTTTTTATAGACTATCGAATCTAATTTTTGACAATAATACTATATTCTTATCCATATCATCTTTAAGTTTATTGATATTGTTTTTTATTTTTGGAGAAAAAATATCATTAAAAAACTTTGATATTTTGATAATTATAATTTTATTTTCCCTCGAAATTGACGGTGTAGTGTATCACGAAACTTACGACCCTTTAATATATATACTCATTTTATCTTTATTTAAAAATAAGATAATAAAAAAATTTATTTTACAGTTAAATGTGCATAGAATTACTTTTTTATTTGTTTATTTAATTCTATTTTATATCTCATCAGTTTTCAGAACACTTATAACATAGTAAGTAAAATTTTGATTTTATTGTTAGGAATTGGGTTAAAATTTTTATTTGGTATTTTATATTATTTTATTTTTCTTTAGATTTATTTTAAGAAAAAAATATAAAATATTATAAATTATAAATGAAAAACAGAATAAAAGTAATTGATACTGTGTATTTGAATAGTCCTCAGAAGCAAAATAAAATATAATCAAATTATATATGTTGATCAAGATTCCTGACAAAGAATTAACATTGCGGTTATTAGAAATTTTATTTTTTAAATATCTGTAGACTAATTGATGTAGATGTAAATTATCTGGAGTAAGTGCTGATTTTTTGGCTGAAAGTTTTCTTATTATTGAAAATAAAGTCTCATAAGCGGGATACCAAAGTAAATTCATAATAAAATAAGGCGAAATTAAAATATTTTTATTAGCAAGGTCTATTAAATAAATACCTACAAAAACAGATATTAAATAAGAACCATTATCTCCCAAAAGAAGTAAATTAAAAAAATTTAATAAAATTAAGATAAGCAATGAAAATATTAATAGATTTACAAACTCAAGGTCAATCAAATTAATATTGCCACTATCAATAGAAGTTATAAAA
>MDTB01061693.1_pt1 | contig 11064 bp, 10 predicted proteins | sample 811161 | NCBI WGS metagenome assembly MDTB01 (sample SAMN05326650, study PRJNA326480) | marine metagenome | isolation source: seawater | place: Mediterranean Sea | collected 2009
CTGATTATAATAAAATTTGTAATCAAATAGTTAATCATCAGCCTCAACACTTTGTTATAACTGATAAAAAAGTTTTTAAAAAAATTAAGAAAAAATTTAAAAAAAATAAGACAAAGATATTCAATCATTATTCTGAGATTCCAAAAGAAAATAGAAAAGTAGATTTAACTATTGCAGCCATTCCAGGGATTAAGGGTTTACAATTTACAATGGATTACACAAAAAAAAGTAGAAAAATTCTTATAGCAAACAAAGAGTCGATCATATGTGGATGGAATATAATAAAAAAAATATCTAAAAAATATCACACAGAAATTATACCCTTAGATTCTGAACATTTTTCAATTTATAAATTAACACAAAATCACAAAGATAACGAAATAGATAAAATATATATTACAGCTTCTGGAGGTCCCTTCTTAAGATTACCTTTTAAAAAATTTTCTAAGATTTCACCTAAAGATGCATTAAAACACCCTAAATGGAAAATGGGAAAAAAAATTTCAATAGATTCAGCTACATTAATGAATAAAATTTTAGAGTCAGTAGAAGCGCAAAAACTTTTTTCTATTTCTCAAAAAAAAATACAATTAATTATTCATCCAGAGTCATTAGTACATGCTGCTATTGAATATAAAAATGGATTAACAAAATTTTTATATCATAAAACAAATATGATCATTCCTTTAGCCAATGCTATTCTTGAGGAAAATTTTGATATAGATAATTTCTTGTCTTTAAAAGATAAAAAAGAGGATGGCATTTCTTTAAATAGTTTAAATTTTTTTAAAGTAGACAAAAAACGATATCCCATTTTTAAATTAAAAGATCGAATTAATGAGCACAATTCAACACCTATTATTATTAATGCGGCAAATGAAATATTAGTTGATCAATTTTTAAAGAAAAAAATACCTTTTAATTCTTTTTATCACTATATTTCGAAGGTATTGAATGATAGAAATTATAAGAAATTTGCTGTAAAAAAACCTAAAAGTATAAGAGAAATACTACAAATAGATCGATGGGCAAGATATACGGTAATTAAAAAAATAAACTAAAAATGTACAAATTTTTTTCAATTATACTAACTACCTTTTTTTTAATTTCTTACTCTAAAGCAGAAATAGTAAAAAAAATAGAAATTAATGGCAATGAAAGAGTTAGTGACGCAACTATAAAAATATATGGCGATATAAAAATTAACAATGATTATTCTGAAAAAGACTTAAATAAAATATTAAACAATCTTTATTCTACAAACTTTTTTGAAAATATAATAATTAATCTATCTAATAATATATTAAAGATTGATATAAAAGAATTTCCAACAGTGAGCAAACTTATTATCCTTGGTGAAGAAAAAGAAAGAATTTTGAAGCAAATAAAAAAGCTAATGAAATTAAAAGAAAATGTTTCTTATTCTCGTAATAAACTATCAGAAGATATAGATCTAATAAAGCAACTTTATGGTTCAATAGGATATAATTTCGCAAAAGTTCAGTCAAAAATAAATAAAACAAGTGAAGGAAACATTGAATTGCTGATCGAAATTGATAAAGGAAATTTAGCTAGAATATCTAAAATTAGCTTTGTGGGTGATAAAAAAGTTCGAGAAAAGAGACTTAGAGACATTATTGCTAGTGAAGAGCATAAGTTTTATAAAGTTATTTCTAGGAACACTAAATTCAGTCAAAATTTAATTAATTTAGATACAAGATTATTAACTAATTACTATAAATCGATCGGTTATTATGATGTCAATGTAACCTCAAGTTCTGCAGAAATCAAAGAGAGTGGTGATATTAATTTAGTTTATTCAATTGATGCTGGAACAAGGTATATTTTTAAGAAGATTGTAACAAACGTTGACTCTGTTTTTGATAAAAATATTTTTTACCCATTAAGGGAGGAATATAACAAAATTATTGGATCATTTTATTCTCCATTTAAAATAAAAAAATTATTAGAAAGTATTGACGAATTAATATCCGATAATAATTTGCAGTTTGTAGAGCATAATGTTGAAGAAGTAATTGAAAATGATGGAATTAATATTAAATTTAATATTTTTGAAGGTAAAAGAGTGCTAGTTGAGAGAATAAACATACTTGGAAACAACATTACAAATGAGTCCGTCATTAGAGGTGAATTAGAACTAGATGAAGGGGATCCTTACACTAAATTAGGAATAGAAAAATCAATTTCTAATTTAAAAGCACGAAATCTTTTTAAGAGTGTAGATTATAATGTTGAAGATGGCTCAAGTAGAGATTTAAAGATAGTTGATATAAAAGTCTCGGAAAAACCGACAGGCGAAATAAGCGCTGGTGCTGGAATAGGAACTAACGGAAGTGTAATTTCTTTTATTTTAAAAGAAAATAATTACCTTGGAGAAGGAAATACTGTAGGATTTGATTTCACATTAAGCCAAGACTCGATTAAAGGAAGACTTGATTTTACAAATCCAAATTATGATTTTCTTGGAAACTCAATAAATTATTATGTGAGCAGCACATCAAATGACAAACCAGATCAAGGATTTGAAAATACTATTTCCGGCGCAGGTATAAGCACATCTTTTGAACAATTCAGAGATATTTATGCTTCATTGGGATTGTCTTTAGATCACGATGATTTATCTACCACAGATGATGCTTCTGCATCTCTGAAAAGACAAAGTGGAACTTTTACATCTCTAACAACTAATTATGGTTTTACTTACGATAAAAGAAATAGAAGATTTATGCCTACTGATGGTTTTATAACTTCATTTAATCAAACTTTACCTGTTTATGCGGACAAAGCATTCGTAGCGAATACTTTTTCTTCTAGCTTATATAATAAAATAAATGAAAATGTGATTGGTGCAGCAAAATTTTATGCATCTACGATAAACGGCATTAACGAAGATGACGTGCGTTTGAGCAAAAGAAGAACTGTAAGCAACTCGAGATTAAGAGGTTTTGAAAGTGGAAAAGTTGGACCGGTTGACGGTACTGACCATATAGGTGGAAATTATGCTGCTGTGATTAATTTTGAAGCAAGTATGCCGAATTTACTTCCAGAGTCTACAAATACTGATGTGGGAGTTTTCCTGGATATAGGTAATGTATGGGGTGTTGATTATGATGACTCTATTGATGATAGTAATAAGATAAGATCATCTACTGGAGTCGCAGCAAGCTGGCTATCTCCTTTAGGACCAATGACTTTTATTTTATCAACAAATATTTCTAAAGAATCAACTGACACAACAGAAAGTTTTAACTTCAATTTAGGAACAACTTTTTAATATGAGAATTACTAAAAATTTTATTTATATTATACTCTTTTTTTTATTTATATCTGCATCACATGCAGACTCAACATATTTCGTCGATTTTAAATATGTTTTAAATGAGAGTAAAGCAGGTAAAGAAGCACAAGACTTTTTGAAAAATAAATTAGATAAGGGTATAAAAAGCCTTCAATCTAAAGAAAAAAAGATACAAGAAGAAGAAAAAAAAATCATTCAACAAAAAAAAGTTGTTTCAGCTGAGGAATATAAAAAAAGTGTCACCAATTTAAGATTAAAAGTTTCCAATCTACAGAAGGAACGGAGCAATCTTATATCTGAAGTTGGCAAACAAAGAGCAAAAGCTAGACAAGAATTATTAAAAAATTTAAATCCAATTATAAAAGAGTATATGGAAAAAAATAATATAAGAATGGTTATAGATAAAAAAAGTATACTTTTAGCCGATGACACATTAGATATCACAAAAGAAATTGTAAAAATATTAAATAGCAAATTAAAGTCAATTAAATTAAAATAGTTAATTTAATGAAAGCAACTAATTTTTTTAATAAAAAAAATTCTCTTACAATTGACAATCTTTTTCCTAATTATAAATTTTCTAAGAAAGACAAAATCAATGATATTAAATCTTTAAAGAAATCTGGTAAAAATGATTTAACTTTTTTAGACTCAATAAGGTATAAAGATCATGCATCTACTACCAAATCATTATATTGTATTACTACAAATAAACTAGAAAAGTTCTTACCTAAAAATACAAAAAAAATAATTGTTAAAAATGTTCTTTTCGAATTAGCCGGCGCTCTTAAAAAACTTTATCCTAATGCAGATATAGATTACCCCGATATAAGTCTTAAATTGCACACAAAATATAAATATAAAGCTGTAAAATTTTGTAATAATGCTTTAGTTGGAAAAAATGTTAAAATAGGACAAAATACAATCATTGGAGCAAATTCAATTATTGAGCACGATGTGGTGATCGGAAAAAATTGTGTAATAGGATCTAATGTAATTATTAAAAATTCAATAATTGGAAATGGTGTTGTGATACAAGATGGTTGCAAAATTGGATTAAAAGGCTTTGGCTTTATTCCTTTGAAAAATAAGAATTTTAAAATGCCTCATATTGGAAAAGTTCTAATAAATGATTTCGTAGAAATAGCTTCGGGTTGTACAATAGATAGGGGTTCAGTTGATGATACTGAAATAGGAAAAAATACTTTTTTAGATAATCAGGTGCATGTTGCTCATAATGTTAAGATTGGTTCTAATTGTATGATTGCTGGTCAAGTTGGATTTGCAGGTAGTACCACAATTGGTGATAATGTATCAATAGGCGGTCAAGCAGGCATCTCTGGTCATTTAAAAATAGGAAATAATGTCAAAATTGGTGGAGGTAGTGGCGTTATAAAAGACATAGAAGATAATCAGGTGGTAATGGGATATCCTGCAGTTCCTTTTAAAGACTTTATAAAAAATTGGAAAAATAAATGAGTGAAACAGAAATAGATAAAAAAAAAATAGAAAGTTTACTGCCTCATAGAGAACCAATGCTTTTAATTGATAAACTTACAAAAATAGTTCCATTGAAATCTGCAACTGCAATTATGTATGTTAAAAAAGATGGTTTTTATGTTCAAGGACACTTTCCTGGACAACCAGTAATGCCCGGTGTCTTAATTGTCGAGGCTTTTGGTCAAGCAGCAGCTGCTTTAACAGCTCATGGTATAGATCCAAAAGAATACGCAAATAAATTAGTTTATTTAATGAGCGTTGATAAAGCTAGGTTTAGAAGTCCTATTATTCCAGACTGCGAACTCCATTTAGAAATAGAGGCTGTAAGATCACACGGAAGAGTTTGGAAATATAAAGGCACAGCAAAAGTTAATGGAAAAAGAATGGCTGATGCTGAGTGGTCAGCAACAATAGTAGACAGAAAACAATGATACATAAGTCAAGTGTAATAGACTCTAAAGCTAAAATTTCAAAGAATGTTAAAATTGGACCTTTTTGTTATGTAGGTCCAAACGTTACTCTAAATGAAAATGTCGAACTTGTTTCAAATGTACATATTGAAGGAAACTCTAATATAGGAAAAGGAACTAGAATTTTTCCATTTGCCAGTATAGGCACACAACCACAAGACTTAAAATTTAAAAACGAAAAAAATAGTTTAGAAATTGGTGAAAATAACCTAATACGTGAATATGTAACAATTAACCCAGGAACAGAAGGAGGGGGTTCGAAAACAAAAATAGGTAATAATTGTTTGTTTATGATTTCTTCACATGTAGCTCATGATTGTAAAATTGGAAATAATGTAATTATTGCTAACAATGTTCCATTAGGGGGTCATGTTACTGTTGAAGATTCAGTAGTTATTGGAGGTAATTCAGCTGTTCAACAATTTACAAGAATAGGTAGATTAGCGATGATAGGAGGAATGACAGGAGTACTAAAAGATGTAATACCTTTTGGGCTTTCGATAGGAAATAGAAATCATCTTCAAGGGTTAAATTTAATAGGATTAAGAAGAAAAAAATATGATAATCAAAAAATTATGGGCCTAAATAAAGCATATAAAGAAATTTTTGCATCAAAAAATTTGTATGAAAATTTGAATAAAATTAACGGCGAACACAAAGGCAACGAATTGGTAAACGAAGTAATAACCTTCATAGAAAAAGACAAAAAAAGACCCATTTGTTCACCGCAGAGTTAAGATAATTATGATTGGTCTTATATTTGGAGAAACTGATTTTCCAAAACAAATCTTAAAAAAAATAAAGAATAAAAAGAAATATTTGATTATTGACTTGTCAAGAAATAAAATTTTTAAAAAAGACAGATTTTCAAATTCTGTATCTTTAGGTCAATTTGGAAAAATTATAAAAATTTTAAAAGAAAATAATTGTAAAAAAGTATTATTTGCTGGAAAAGTAAAAAAACCTAAATTTTCTAAACTACGCTTAGATTTAAAAGCAGTTTATTATATGCCTAGAATTATTAAAAGTTCAAAATTAGGTGATGCAGCTATTTTAAAAGAAATCATCATTATTTTAAGAAAAGAAAAGATTAAAACGATTAGCTCTTTAACATTTAATCCAGAATTGACCTTAAAAAAGGGAAATCATACAATTATCAAACCCAACAAGTCAGATAAACTTGATATTAGTAAAGCCATAAAAACTTTAAATCGCTTAGGCAAATATACTTTTAGCCAAGCAACAGTTGTTAGACATAAAAAAGTGGTCGCTATTGAAGGCAAAGATGGGACTAAAAAAATGCTTAAAAGATGTAAAAGTAAAAAATATAAAAATCAAGGAGTATTAGTCAAATTGCCAAAAAAGAAACAGGATCTTAGAATTGATTTACCTACAGTTGGCTTACAGACTTTAAAACAGTGTAAATCAGCGGGACTTAAAGGAATTGTGTTAAAAGGTAAACAAAATGTTTTTTTGGAAAGAAAAAAATGTATTAGTTTTGCTAATAAAAATAGATTATTTATCTCCGTAAAATGAAAAAACTTTTAATTATCTTATTTTTTTATGGTTTTTCTAATTTATGTGCTTCGGAAATTAAATTAGAAACAATTGTGGATGGTTTTAAAAAGCCATGGAGTCTCTCTTTTATTGATCAAGAAAATGTGGTGATTACAGAAAAATCAGGAAAATTATTTATTTTGAGTTTAGTAGATAAAAAAATTTCAGAAATACAACACAATCTTTCAATCCTGGAAGATGGACAGGGCGGATTACTTGACATCTTATATGATAAAGAACAAATTTATATTTCATATTCTGAAAATAGAGGTAATAGGAAAACAAGTACGTCAGTTGCAAAAGGTAAATTTAATCAAAAAAAAATTGATTTTAATAATATTTTTAGGGCAGAGCCTCCAATAAACTCAGGTTACCATTTTGGATCAAGATTGGTTATTAAAGATAAACATTTATATATAACTGCAGGTGAGCGTGGTCAGGGTATGATAGCCCAAGACGCTAGCCAACACCCAGGAAGCATTATCAGAATTAATTTAGATGGTTCTATTCCAAAAGACAATCCAAAGTTTAAAGGTAAAAATGATTGGTTACCTGAAATTTTTCAAATAGGCGTGAGAAATCCTCAAGGTATAGCGCTTTCACCATTTGATAATAAAATATATATGACAAATCACGGAGCTAAAGGTGGAGATTGGTTTGGTTTAGCAAAGTTTGGAGAAAATTATGGGTGGAAAATATTGGGTTGGGGTGGAACGAATTATTCTGGAACTAAAATCGGACCCAAGTGGAAACCTGGTTTTACAAAAGCAATTAAATATTGGGTGCCATCAATAGCAGTAAGTGCAATGACAATTTATAAAGGCAAGGCTTTTAAAGAATGGAACGGAGATGCATTAATTACCTCATTAAAAGATCAATCTTTAAGAAAATTAAAGTTTAAAAATAATAATTTTATAAGTGAAGAAATTATTTTTAAAGGAAAAATCGGTAGAATAAGAGATATTAAAATACAGAAAAGCACAGGAAATCTTTTCATGATTTCTGATAATGGGAGTCTATGGAGGATGTATAAATGAAAAAAATATTTATATTAACAGGAGAAGCCTCTGGAGATAATTTAGCCTCTAAAGTCATTAGTGATTTAAAAAAAATAAATCAAAATATAGAATATTTGTCAGTAGGTGGTGAACATCTTCAATCTTTAGGTATAAGGAGCATTTACGATTTAAAAGAAATCACATATTTGGGTTTCACAAATGTCTTTTTAAATATATTTAAAATTAAAAAAAAGATTAGTGAAACTGTAAAAGCTATTATTGATTATAATCCAGATATATTATTTACAGTCGATAGTCCAGATTTCACTTTGCGAGTAGCAGAGAAAGTAAAAAAGTTAAATTTCAGAATAAAGACTGTTCATTATGTAGCTCCACAAGTTTGGGTATGGAGAGAGGGAAGAGTAAAGAAAATTAAAAAATTTATAGATCATATTTTATTATTATTTAGTTTTGAAAAAAAATATTTTGAAAAAGAAAACATGAGCTGCGAATTTGTTGGGCACCCACTTTTACAAAACAAAGAGCGTAGTAAAATTGATATCAATCAATTAATAGGGAAGAACAAAGCTTTGATATCTATATTTGCAGGAAGTAGAAAATCAGAGATTTGTGTTCTCATGCCTATTTTATTAGATTTTATAAAATTAATGAACGTTAAGTATACTGATATGACTTACGTGTTTCATTCAACCAAGGAATACTCAGAGTTAATACAATCCTATATTAATCAGAGCAACTTAAGTAATTGTGAAATTATTAGTGATGAAAAGATTAAATCTCATATTTTACAAAAATCAATTTTTGCTGTGGCAAAATCTGGCACTGTTTCATTAGAAATTTGTAATGCAAAAATACCATCAATAATTTTATATAAAATGAATTTTATAAATTTTCTAATTATAAAGTCCCTTGTAAAAATAAAATACGCTAACATAATCAATTTTGCTGCTGATAATGAAATTATTCCTGAACTGCTTCAATCAAATTGTAATTCTAAAAATATTTTTAATTTAGTAAGTTCTTTTATAGAAAATCCTGATGAAATGAGCGAACAAATAAAAAAAGTTCAAGCTATTTTAGATACATTAAAGATTAGTGGAAGCTCTTCAGAACTTGCTAGCTTATCTTTAAATAAATTTTTATAATGTTAATTTATACCCATTTTGATTGCCAATTAAAAAACAATGGATTTAATCATCCGGAGAGAAAAGAAAGACTAGAGACTATAATTGAGTCAGTAAAACAAATAAAAGACTTTAAAATAAATTTTAAACAAGCTCCTAAAGCTGATTTGAAAACTATATCTTTAGTGCATCCAATAAAACACATTGAAAAAATTTTTAATAATATACCAAAAAATGGATTAATTGGTGTTGAGAAAGAGCCTTATGCAGATACTATGCTTTGTCCCAATAGTAAAAATGCTATTCTTAGATCATGTGGAGCTGGCTTAGCTGCAGTAGATGATTTAATGAAAAATAGCGAGAGAGTTTTTTGTGCAATTAGACCACCAGGACATCATGCAGAGACGGTAAAAGCGATGGGTTTTTGTTTTGTTAATAATGTTGCTGTTGCAGCTAAATACCTGCAGGAAAAATATAAAGTAAATAAAGTTGCTATTATTGATTTTGATGTCCACCATGGCAATGGAACACAGGAAATATTTTATAACGATGAAACTGTTGCATATGGTTCATCTCACGAATATCCTCTATTTCCTGGCACAGGTTCTGAGCAAGAAATTGGTGTGGGAAATATATTTAATGCTCCCCTAAAAACTGGAATTAATGGAGCACAGTTTTTAGATATATTTGAAAAAAAAATACTTATACCTATAGATAAATTTAAACCAGAGGTAATTGTAATATCTGCTGGTTTTGATGCTCACTTTAGGGATCCCCTAGCAAATATTAATTTAGAATCAGAAGATTTTTTTTTTATTACTAAAAAAATTGTAGAATTAGCTAATGTACATTCAAAGGGAAGAATAATTTCTTTTTTAGAGGGTGGTTATGATTTACAAGCATTGTCAGAGAGCATAAAACAGCACTTATTAGCCTTAAAAAACTAAATATCCACAACACCCCAAAACGTCCATATTGAAGGAATAATGTAATAGAATTCAACAAATAAAAAAAATATAGTGATTCTATGAGTTTTTTATTTGCTATTATTTTAGGTGTAATAATATCATCTTCAGATTTAGTTCCGTTTCCAAATAGCAATGAAGAAACGTCTGAAAAAGTTGTTGTAGAAAAAAAAGAGGAAACTAATGCTCCTCCACCAGAACCAGAACCAGAACCAGAGCCAGAGCCAGAACCAGAGCCAGAACCAGAACCAGAGCCTACACCAACTCCAACACCAGAGCCAGAACCTGAGCCGGTAAAGGAAGAAGTTAGCGAGAAACAAACAAAAGAAGAAGACGCAAAACCTGAAGAGGCTGAACTAGAAGTAAAAGAAGAGGAGACAAAAGCAGAGGGAGAAGGATCTAGTTGGTTAAATATAATACTTTATATCATAGCAGCAATCGGAGCTATAGCTGCTGCAGCATATTTCTTTATGAGAAGAGATCCTGATTCAAAAACAGCAGCGGATATTGGCAGACAGCAGTCGAGTCAACCTGAAACAGAGCCAACTCCAGAACCAGAGCCAACTCCAGAACCAGAGCCAACTCCAGAACCAGAGCCATCACCTGAACCGGAACAACAAGAGGAACCTCAATCTGAAAATAAAGATCAATCATCAAGTAGTGATGATGATAATAATAACAAATAATCTTTACTGTTTAAATTAATATAATTAAAATTTTTTTCCACCTTCTAGATAAGCACATTTCTCACAAGTTTTTTCAATTTTAGGTGGCTCGTCAAGATTTAAAACGTTTTTCATCTCAATTAACTTTTCTTCAATCCAAGATATATCTACACGATATGGTATTAATATAGTTTTAAAATCTATTTTATTATCGAATTTATCATTAGTTTTCTCTCCATTACAAACATAAAAAAATGTTCGATCTGAAACCTCAAAATTCATTTTCCTTAAAATATGAACATAAATGTCCATTTGCAATTTATAGCTTAGATGCCATTGAGTATCTAGATAAGAAGAGACAGTTACAGGATAAGTTGAAGATTGAGCTTTATAATCTACAACAACTATTTTTTTTTCATTTAAATCAAACCAAAGATCATCAATA
>MDTB01114549.1_pt1 | contig 11064 bp, 12 predicted proteins | sample 811161 | NCBI WGS metagenome assembly MDTB01 (sample SAMN05326650, study PRJNA326480) | marine metagenome | isolation source: seawater | place: Mediterranean Sea | collected 2009
CTTATTGTTGATTCCGGAAAAGGAATGAGTTTCCAAAGACATTTTAAAAGACACGAAATTTGGATGGTTAGCAAGGGGTCTTGTGTTGTTAATTATAGTAAAGATGATCCTAACAACAAAAAAAATATACAATTAAATAAATTTGATCATTATTTAGTTCCACTTGGAGATTGGCATCAGATAACGAACCCTTTCAAAGAACCATGTCATCTAATAGAAATTCAATATGGGGAAGCATGTGTTGAGGATGATATTGAAAGAACAGAATATTATTCCTCTGAGTAGCATATTATCGTCAATGATTATTAAATTGAGCTACAATACCCAACTTATAAATTGGCTGGATGGCAGAGTGGTTATGCAGCGGCCTGCAAAGCCGTTTACGCCGGTTCGATTCCGGCTTCAGCCTCCATTATATTTTTTTAAATTCAATAATGTAAATAGCTTATGAAAAATCCAATTAAATATCTTGGTAATGAATTAGAATATCTTGGAAAGGTTTTAAATTCTGAGTCATGGTCATCTACTTCAGGATCATGGGTAAAAACACTTGAGAAATCTTTTGCTGAGAAATTTGGAGTAAAATATGCAATTGCTGCTAATTCTGGCACATCAACACTTCATGCTGCATTAGAAGCATTGGATATTATGCCTGGTGACGAGGTTATTGTTCCACCTCTAACAGTTGTAATGAGCACCACATCAGTTATTCATGCCAATGCAGTTCCAGTATATGCTGATGTAGACAGATATACTTTTAATGTTGATCCAGAAGATGTTGAAAGAAAAATTACTAAGAAAACTAAAGCAATTCAAGCAGTTGGTATTTATGGTCTTCCTGCAAACCTTCCTAAATTAAGAGAAATCGCAAATAAGCACAAAGTTGGACTAATTGAAGATAACGCCGAGTGTGTTCTTAGTAAAGTTAGGGGAGATAAACTATCAGGAACAATTGGAGATCTTTCATCTTACAGCTTTGAAAATACAAAACATATTTCATGTGGAGAGGGAGGAATGTTAATAACAGATAATGCAGAATATGCAGAAAAAGCAAGGAAATTATGTGGTCACGGCTTTAAAAATTTAGGCCCATCAGAAGGAAGAGTTAGGTTAAGGGCAGAGGTATTTCAAAATCCAGACTATCTTCGCCATGACACACTAGGATGGAATTATAGAATGCCAGAGTTTAATGCAGCTATTGCACTTGCACAACTCGAAAGGGTTGAAGAACTTATTGACCTTAGAGTCAAATCTGCAAATATATTTCTTGAAGTCATGGAGGGATATGATTTTTTTATTCCACAGCGTTTACCTCCTGGATATACTAATAGTTACTATACATTGGGAGTTGTATATGAGGGAGAAATCGAAACTGGTGTAAAGTGGAGCGATGTGAGAAAAAAATATGTTGAGAATGGTGGAGATGGAATATATTCGTGCTGGGCAACAACTTATTCTGAGCCTGTTATCAGAGACGGAATTTATAAATATAGGTATCCCGAAATATATAAAAACTTAGAGCTTGAAAAAAGTCATTGTCCAAACGCAGAGTACCTGCAAAAAAGAATAATGCAATTTAAAACGAATTATAGAGACATAGATCTTGCAAAAGAGAAAGCAGATATTTTCAAAAAAACTTTAAAACAACTATTTGGATGAAAGAAAAAATTATTCTTACTGGTTCCGAGGGACTTTTAGGTAAAAACATTTATGATGAATTATCTAAAGACTATATTATTGAAAAAGTTGATTTAAAACTTGGTCACGATTTAACAAATGAAAAAGAAGTTGAAAAAATTTTTAAGGATTTGGGTCCAAGCTACGGACTAATTAATTTATTCTCAATAAACCCTCAACCAGACAATAGCTCAATGACATTGGAAGAAATTTCGCTTGACTCATTAAGGAGTTATATGGAGATTAATATTATCGCTTTATTTAATGTATGTAGGGTTTTTTCTAAATATTGTAAAAATGAAGCATCCATAATTAATTTTAGTTCAATTTATGGAATTAATTCACCTAAACATTTTATATATAAAAAAGGTTTTGAAAAACATATCGGTTATTCAATCTCAAAAGCAGGTGTAATAGGCATGTCAAAATATCTTGCAACATATTATGCACCAAGAATAAGAGTCAATACTATTATTCCTGGCGGTATAAATAATAATCAAAGCTCTGATTTTCAAAAAGAGTACTCAAAGATGACTCCTTACAAGAGGTTAGCAGAGCCAAATGAGATTATTTCCGCTGTAAAATATTTGCTTTCTAAGGATTCTAGCTATACAACTGGTTCATCAGTAATTATAGATGGTGGCTGGACCTCATGGTAAAAATTAAAAACTCTGCAGTTTTTATTACAGCTAGGACAGCATCAACAAGGCTTCCAAATAAATGTCTTTTAAAAATAAACGATAAAACTGTTATTGAACACATAATCTATAGAGCAAAACAAATCAAGAATGCAGATAAAATAATTCTTTGTACTACAACAGAAAAAGCTGATGATGTATTAGAAAAAATAGGTCTTCAAAATGAAATTCTTGTATACAGAGGGAGTATAAAAGACAAACTTCAAAGATGGAAAGAAGCTTGTGAAAGTTATGCAATAGAGAATTTTGTCACTTTTGATGCGGATGATTTATTTTGTGAGCCTGCATTAAATGAGTTAGCTCTTCAGCAATTAAACGAAGAGGATGTTCATTTTATACACTCAGATAATGTTGTTCCTGGAGCTTTTACTTACGCTATAAAATATAAAGCATTAAAAAAAGTATGTTCAATAAAAGATACTGATGATACCGAAATGATGTGGCCTTTTTTTATGGACACAGGTTTATTTAAAATAAGAAACTTACAAGTAGATAATCTTATAGACTATTCATCAAAAAGGCTTAGAATAACTTTGGATTACATTGAAGATTTTAATTTTTTCAGAGAAGTTTTTGAAAAAATGGAAATTACTGATAACTCTATATCTTTAATTAAAATAATAAAGTTTTTAGACAAAAATCCTAGCTTAAAAGATTTAAATTATTTCAGGGAGCAGGAATGGGCGATGAACCAAAAAAATAAAATAAATTTATCAATTAGCAATAATGACTAGAATTATCGCTGAAATTGGGATTAATCATGGTGGAAATCTTGCTAAAGCATTAAAACTGATTGATTTATCAAAAAATTCAAATTGTTGGGCGGTAAAGTTCCAGTATCGTCCTGATGAAAATTTCTTTTCAGAGAACGATGAAATGGCTAGTACTTTGATAAAGGCTGAGCTTAGCAGAAGTAATTTAAAAGAAAATTGGATAGATGAATTGATAAATTATGCTAAAGAAAAACAAATTAACATAGGATTTAGTTTTTTTAGAAAAAAAGATCTTGAAATCTTTTTTTCTAAAAATAGAGAAATTGATTTTATTAAGATTCCTTCTGCTGAATTTCGCAATATTCAGCTCATCAAAGAGGCTAAAAAAACTAATCTCCCTGTCTTTGTTAGTTATGGAGGTGGAGATGAGAAAGAAATTCTTAAATCAATAGACGATTCTAAATTTGATGAAAATGACTGTATTATGCATTGCATATCAAACTATCCAACAAGTCTTGGAAATCAACAATTAGATTTTCTAAAAAAGCTGAAAGCAAAAGATATATGTAAAGTTGGTTACTCATCGCATGATAAAGAATGGGAAGTAAACTTACTCTCTTTATTTTATGGTATCGATTACATTGAAAGACACATATGCGAAGATAAAAATGATTTAGGACTGGATATATCTACTAGCTCTGATTTTGATGAGTTCTTAAAATTATCAAATTTTATTAACAATTTTAATGATATTTTGTATGCAAAAGAGAGGAGAGTTAATCAGGGCGAGGTTATAAATGTTAGAAATCTTGGCAGTGGACTTTATTTTGATAAAGACTATAGCAAAGGAACTAATATATCCTTAGAAAGGCTTGATGAACTTTCACCTGCAACCGGATTGAGACTTTCTGACATAAATAGTATTGAAGAATTTACTTTACATCTTGACGCTAAAAAGGGTGACCCGTTAACACGTAATCATATAAATGGTTTAAAAAGTCTAGATCCTGATTTACATGAATTTAGAAAAAAGCACAATATCTCAATTCCTGTAAGAGTACATGATTTTTCTAATTTAAAACAAAGATTTGGTAATGGGCATTTTGAATTTCATCTTTCGTTTAAGGAGGTAAATTTTTTAGCTACAAATTTTTGTGATATTAAAGAAAATATCTCTATAGAAGACAATTTTTCAATTCATTTGCCAGATTATATAAACCAAGATCATTTAATTGACCCATTGTCAAAAAATAAAGAAGTTCGAGACGAAAGTATAAAAATAGTAGAAAGCTGTATAGCTTTATCAAAATCTATATCTGATATAACTGGAAAAAGAACTCTTGTGTTAGGAAGTTTTTCACAAAGATATGCAGATAAGGATTCATTTTATTCAGAACTTAAAAACTTTATTTCCAATATAGAATCTTCACATGAAGTACAATTACTAGCTCAATGGTTACCTAAAAAAGCATGGTATTTTGGAGGTACTGTTATTTTGGATCAATTTTGTCAGCCAGACGACGAGGATTATGTAAAAAAATATAAAATTCCCTTATGTCTTGATATCGCACACTTGATATTATCAAATAATTATTTTAATAAAGATTGGTATGAATCCTATCTTAATCTTAAAGAAATAACTGAGCATGTCCACTTATCAGATGCTGTTGGAACTGATGGTGAAGGAGTTGAATTTGGGACTGGTTCATTAAAAAATATTAAGGAACTCTTAAACTTTGAAAAAATAAAGGTTCTTGAAGTTTGGGAGGGTCATCATGACTTTGGACAAAAATTTGAACAAGGATTAAATTTTTTAAGAAATGAATACACAAAAAAATAATTTTTCAATCATTACTGGGTCTAATGGCCAAGATGCAAGGGTTCTAGCAGGTATTCTTAATAGGAATGAGGTAAAAGTATTAGCGTTGACAAGAAAAAAAATTCAAGCTGATTATGAAAATATTAAATTTCTTGAAACCAATTATTCAGAAAAAGATATTTTAAATATTCTTGAAGAACATAACGTGGATAGAATTTTCCATTTTGCTGGCCAGTCTCATGTCAGCAAATCGTGGGATTATATTGATGAAACCTTTCAAAGCCATACTGAGATAACCATAAACTTCTTAAAAAATATTTCAAAAGATAAATATAGGAATATTAAAATGATTAATGCATCTAGCAGTGAAATTTTTTATCCCGATAACAATAAACCAATAGATGAAAATTCAAAAATACAGCCCATAAATCCCTATGGCGCTGCAAAAGCTTCAAGTCATTATTTAATAAAAATGTTTAGGGATAGGTATAAGCTAAATATAAATAATTTATTCCTGTTTCCTCATGAAAGTATCTATAGACCAGATAATTTTGCTATGAAAAAAATTATTTCAACACTAAGCAAAATCAGTAAAGGCAATAATGAAAAATTAGAACTAGGTAATATTGATGTATATAGAGACTGGGGATATGCTAAAGAGTTCTGTGAGATCATTGAACTTATATCATTAAGTGAATCAAAAGAGGATTACTGTATTTGTACCTCAAATATCTTATGCTTAAAAGATGTTTTGAAAATTTGCTTAGACTACTACAATTTGAAGTTGGAAGATAATGTCATATTCTCCGAAAATTTACATAGATATAATGAGCATGAGTTCGTATTAGGAGATAACTCAAAAGTTTCAAATGAATTTTTGTGGAAACCAGAATTTCATGGAAAAAAACTTGTTTTGCAACTTATCGAAGATTATGAATCTATACTTAATGGTTAAATTTTAGGAGGTTATATGGGTAAAATATTCGAAACACTTGAATCTCTGGATTTGACTTCAGAACAAACAGTTGAAATTTTTTCACAATCAACAAGAGATGTTAAAAATTTAAAAGTCTTAAAAGATAAAATTTCTGGTGTAATTTACATTGATGACTATTTTGTTGGTAACAATGTCTATTTCAAAGGAGAATATAGGAAAGAAGAATCTACAGCTTCAGCAGCTACATATGAAGACGCTATGGATTGCAAAAGAAGATCAATCGATTTTTTAAGCCACTATAAAGATAAAGTTATTTGTGATTTTGGTTGCGGAAGAGGATCTTTTTTATTAAACACTATTGATCAAACCATTAAATCTTATGGAGTTGAAATTCAAGAAGACTATTCAGTATCGTTAAATAGCCAAAAAATTGAATGTAAAAACAGTATTAAAGATATCAAAGATGACTACCTTGATTCTTGTTTTTTGTTCCACGTCTTAGAGCATCTTGAAGATCCGATTAAAAATTTGAAATCAATAAAGCCAAAATTAAAAAATGGGGGGAATATCATAATTGAGGTGCCTCATGCTAATGATTTCTTAATTAACATCCTTAAGATTAAAGAATTTATAGATTTTACATTATGGTCTCAACATTTAATTTTACATACAAGAGAGTCTTTAGAAAAATTTCTTTCAGCAGCGGGTTATAAAAATATTAAAATTTATGGTGTTCAGAGATTTTCTATTGCAAACCATCTGCAGTGGGCCACAAATAAAATACCAGGTGGACATAGAGGCGAGCTTGCATATCTAGAAGAACCTGAATTAGTAAAGACATATCAGGAAACTCTTAATAGAATTGATGCAACAGACACACTAATAGCAATAGCTGAAAATTAATATGTATCTGTGCATAATCTTCACTTCTAAAAGAGGTTTAAGAAATTGGTTATTTGAAGGTTGATATCAGTGTTAACAGAGCCTTGTACTTCAAATACACGGAAGATGATTGAACTTTTAATAACAAACATCGTCAGACAATTGATTTCAATGAAGTTCGTGAAAAATTTTAAGATGATTGGATATAATCCAACATTGGCTTGTATCCCATTGTGTCACTTTGTTGTTCATTAATTCTTAAATCTATGAACACTATTTTTATATTATGAGGTTTCTATATAGACATTGATGAACATCACTCTTCATGCAATACATACTGAGATAATTCGTTATACAAAGATAAACCTTTAAGAGTAATATCTTCATCCATTTCAAGAGAAATAACCTTATCAGATTCCTTAAACTCAAAATCATACTTATCTTTAATGTTTAATATATTCAACATATTGAACCAGTATTCACTTGAATTACAAAGTTTTTCATAACAAACGAAATATACATTCTCATTGTTGTTAAGGTTATCAAAACAATGTTTGTATGTTAGATACCATTGCTCTAACCAATGATTGATATTCAAATTATCTTCAAAGCACAAGTTCTCATCATGCATAGGAGTATAGTTTGGACCAAATTCTGTATGACCAATCCATTTCATATAATTAGAAATAAAATTATCTTTCTTTGAGTCTGTAATGAATCTTTTGTGTTGAGATAATAAAGAATATGCATGTTGAATTGGGTTTCTAAAAGGAATCAATATTTTTGAATAGGGGTAAATCTTAGATATAAGTTCTAGTCTTCTTATATTTTGATTATTTTTACTGAGATACCTTTTCTTTCGATATTTCTGATTTATAAGTTGCACATAATTTTTAAACTTTTCTTTTGTATCTTTATCACTCTCATCAAAAGTCATCCAAAAGACCTCCTCAAATGCTTCAGGGGACTCAGTAGAAACTTTAATACCGTCACCATGCGCTCTCTCAATTAAATCAATATCTTTTTTATTAAGGGATAATTTTGACCAAAGATTAGGTGCAAGAATGAAAGGCATATCTTTATATGAGAGTGATGCGAACTCGTCAGATTTATATAAAGCATTTAATAAGATAGTAGTTCCTGAACGTGCAAGACCTGAAACAAAAACATGATTTTCGTTAGCTTGATTGGTTGAGATTACAGAACTCTCAATATCAAACATCATCTCTCGCATAAACTGGAAAGAAAGTGCAAATTGATGCAATTTTTGTTGCAACCAAGAATAGTTATTCATTTGAAAAACAATCTTCTTAAATAGACATACCCAAATGCAAAGACCATTGATTCTATTATTCCAATTAACGACAAAGTGAATGCAAGGAAGTTATTATAGAAAAGGTTTGTTATAAAAAATAAAGACAGTATAAGCAAAAGAATCAGTAGTATTTGAAGAGAATATTTCATTATCTTCAATGCATATGCGGGGATTACTTTTTCCTTCCAGTGGTCACTGATATTATTTTTTGGAATAACATAAGTGACTTTTTTTGTCACTTTAAGAATTGAATCTAAGTGTGATAAAAAGTTTAATCTTATAAAAATTTCAACAGATAAAATGCAGACTAATAGAAGAAAAAGGTGAATCATTAAGAATCATTGTTAGAATCTTTTGACAACTCTTTCTTATCTTTTCTGTTCTTCAATGCACGTTTGATTGGGTAGTATAAGATTCCCCATAGCCCTAGTAGAATTGCAGCAAAGAAACCAATAATAGCAGCAATAACTCCCCCACCCATGCCTGGACCGATATATGCATAAGAGGGAAAAGATACTAAAAATAGAGATAAAAATAAGATTGATTTATTCATTACAATTTCCTTTGTTGTTTAAAAACTCGCTTACGATTTGATATCTTCTTTGGTGTATAAGATTCTTGATAAACCAACCTAATAGACATTCCCTTGAATTTATTTGTTTTATTTTAATAACATGTATAATACTGGATTTTTAATTGTATTTAAACTTTGCCTATGAAAATTTTAGTTATGGGTCTTCCGGGCAGTGGTAAGACATATTTTACAGAACGACTAGTCCCTCTTTTAAGTGCTGCATGGTATAACGCAGACAAAGTCCGTGAAATGGCAAACGATTGGGACTTTTCTGACGAAGGCAGAGATAGACAATCAAAAAGAATGAGAGCGTTTGCAGATTTTGAAAAATCTCATGGAAGGTTTGTAGTTTGTGATTTTGTCTGTCCTACTAAAGCAACTAGAGAGAATTTTGATGCAGATATCGTAGTTTGGATGAATACGATTAAAGAAGGGAGGTTTGAGGATACCAATAAACTTTTTCAAATTCCTGAAAAAGTAGATTACCATATTACTGAATGGAACGAACATAATCATGATGATGTTGCTAATAAGATTCTTCAATGAAAAGAATAGATAAAATTTGGGGTAAGAAATGTTTCGTAAGATAGAAGCTTGGATTCTGTACCTGATAGTTGTTTTAATGTTATGTTTCTCTCTAATAATTGGCTTTGTTAGTTATTGGCTAGAGCATCCAAGATTTTCTTTTATTTCTCCTATACTGACTCCAATATATGAACTGCCGTATGATTTTTACAATAACTACATTGAAAGGCGAGAAACTCCTCTCGCTACAATACCGGATATAGACCATGAGATACACTTTCTCAATATCAATCACCCAGATTTATCGAATTATCCTTTTACAACTTACTTCAAAGAAAGTGATATTGTCTTTGTAAACGGGTATGAAACAAATCTACCCGATAATATTTTCTACAATAACCCAGATCTTGGCCTATCTTATGGTATTGAAAATAATCCCAATAGTGATTCTTATTTTGCAATTTCTCAAAATGCCTACATACAAAAAGATTCTAATACAGCTAAATTAAAGACTTTGTTCGTAGATAATTTTCATCATCAAATTAATATTGATGAAAAAGGTCACATGCTAGTGGCTTTAAACTTCGACTCTGATCCAACCAATATATACACTCGCATGCAAAGTAATTTCGTAAATGTCGACTATCATGGCATGCCCTATAATGAACAGGGTTTTGCTATTATCAAAATCGATGGTTCTTTGGAAACCTATAATCTGATGGAAATATTAAAGAAAAATGATCTTGAATATTTAATTTATAGATCTGGGCTCGAGGCAGACCCATTCCATATTAATTCTGTTTTTAAAGCAGAAAGAGATTACTCTGATACTCCTATTCTCAAAGGAGATATCTTATTGAGTTTGAGACATCAATCTTTGCTTATTGTCGTTAGGCCTTCAACAAATGAAGTTGTATGGTACAAGAGCGGACCTTGGTTAAATCAGCATGATGCTTCTTTCACTGAAGATGGAGATATTCTAGTTTTTGATAACAACGTTGTTTCCTCTCATGCCAGAAGAGTTGGTGAGGTGCCTCTATTCAGAGATAAATTTGAAAATAGGATTTTAATTTATTCTTTTGCAAACAATGATGTTTATGAAATTGGTAAGAAATGTAAGACTGAAGGGGTTTATACAGTAACAGGGGGATCTGTTTCCAAGATTCTTAACTTCTTAGCTATATCCTATGAAAATCAAGGAATAGTTACTTTTTGTGATATGAATACTGGTAAAAAGGATCTTTTGGCCATTGAGAAGGATGGTTACATCGACAGAGAATCTAATTTACCAATGTCATTGAATGATAATGTTATTTATGAATAAACAGAAATAGCATATATAGAAGCATTAACAAAAAGTTTTTATATTATTGGCACTAACTTCTTTGTTATAAACATATTAAATTTGGAGTAAAAAATGTTTGATTGGAAAAAACCTACGGTTCAAATGTTAGGTAGATGGCAACCATGGCACGATGGACACCAAGCACTCTTCAAAAGATGTCTTGCAAAAACAGGTCAAGTCATGATTCAAGTAAGAGATGTTCAAGGCGCATCAGGTGGAGATGATCAAGATGATAATCCTTTTGATTGGAATGCAGTTTGTGCAAACATTGAAGAAGGTCTACTCAAAGATGGTTTTAAAAGAGGTGTTGAATACGAAATAATGTTGGTTCCAAACATAGTCAATATTACTTATGGAAGAGGTGTTGGTTATTCCTTTGAAGAAGAAGTTTTTGATAAATCTGTCACTGAAATAAGTGCAACTAAAATAAGAAAAAAGTTAAGAGAAGAGGGTAAACTTTAAATAACCATAATATAATAAACTTTTAGTTACCTATACTTCTAGCCCGGGTGGTGGAATTGGTAGACACAAGGGACTTAAAATCCCTCGCCAGCAATGGCGTGCCGGTTCAAGTCCGGC
>MDTB01208262.1_pt1 | contig 11064 bp, 10 predicted proteins | sample 811161 | NCBI WGS metagenome assembly MDTB01 (sample SAMN05326650, study PRJNA326480) | marine metagenome | isolation source: seawater | place: Mediterranean Sea | collected 2009
TCAACCTCCTGATCCGAAGTCAGGCGCTCTATCCAGTTGAGCTACGAACGCATTTGTTTATAATCTAAATTAAATCATGAATAACTCAATAAAATTCTTAGTTAATGAAAAGGAAGTGGGAAAAAGACTTGATATTTTTTTGACGGAAAAAATAGATAATTTAACTAGGTCAAATATTAAAAAAATTATTAAGTCCAATAATGTGAGTGTAAATCAAAAAAAAATTAACCTTACTTCAAAAAAAATCAAATTTAATGATAAAATTGAAGTTAATTTTACTCTCAAAAATTCAAAAAAAATATTACCTAATAAAATTAAATTAGATATCTTTTTTGAAGATGAAGATTTACTAGTTGTAAACAAACCTAAAGGCATGGTGGTTCATCCAGGAGCAAATAATTATGAAAATACTTTAGCCAACGCTCTTGTATATAAATACAAAAATAAATTATCAAATGTTAACGGCGAGCTTAGACCAGGTATTGTTCATAGGCTTGACAAAGAAACAAGCGGTCTCTTGATAGTAGCAAAAAATAATTTATCTCACTCAAAACTTGGACAGCAATTTAACAACCATTCTATTGAAAGAAAATATTTATGTTTGGTTTGGGGTGTAATAAGACCACTTCAAGGGAGAATAGAAACATTCATTATAAGAGACAAAAAAAATAGACAATTAATGACAGTGAGTGATATTAAAGGAAAAAAAGCAATAACAAATTATAAAACTATTAAGGTATTTAATATCAGAGATATTCCTAAGATAAGTTTAATTGAATGTAAATTAGAAACAGGAAGAACACATCAAATAAGAGTACATATGAAATATAAAGGTGCCGCATTGCTTGGTGACAATCAATATGGAAAAAAAAATATAAAGTTTAAAAAGATAAATAAAGTTTTTTTTGCAAAACTTTCAGATCTTAGTGGACAAGCGCTTCATGCAAAAAGTTTAGGTTTTATTCACCCTAGAAAAAATAATTGGTTAAATTTTGAGTCAAATTTGCCCGATGATTTCAAAAAATTGCTTAATTTATTGAAAAAACTTAGTAGTTGAAAAATAAAATTTAATATATAAATCAAAATTATGAGAGACAAAAATACTATTAGCAACTTTCCTTCTCCTGCTGTTGGAGGTTTATCAGTATATTTATCACAAATAAAAAAATTTCCAATGTTAGATGCTGAAGAAGAATACATGTTAGCAAAAAATTGGAGACAAAGTGGAAACTTACGGTCCGCACATAAGCTAGTTACAAGCCACCTAAGATTGGTGGCTAAAATTGCAATGGGATACCGAGGATATGGATTGCCAGTTAATGAATTAATTTCAGAGGGAAATATTGGATTAATGCAGGCAGTAAAAAAATTTGATCCTGACAAAGGTTTTAGATTGGCAACTTATGCAATGTGGTGGATAAAAGCATCAATACAAGAATATGTTTTAAGATCATGGAGTTTAGTGAAAATGGGAACAACAACAGCTCAAAAAAAACTTTTTTTCAATCTTAAGAAACTTAAAAATCAGATTGCCCCTGGACAAGAGGGAGATTTAAAAGATGAACAGGTAAATGAAATTTCTAAAAGATTGAATGTAGACTCTAGAGAAGTAGTAAATATGAATAGAAGGATGATGGGACAAGAAAAATCGTTAAATGACCCAATTAAAAAAGGTGAAACTGATGAATGGCAAGACTGGTTGGTAGATGATAGTTTAGACCAAGAGTTAATGATTTCTCAGAAACAAGAATACGATGATAAAAAAGATCTATTAAATAATGCAATGGAAACTTTAAGTGAAAGGGAAAAAGAAATTATCATAGCGAGAAGATTGTCTGAAAATCCTAAAACTTTAGAAGAATTAAGTAAAAGATATAGTATAAGTAGAGAAAGAATTAGACAGATAGAAACAAAAGCTTTTGAAAAACTCCAAAAAACAATGATTTATGCTAGTAAGTCAAAAAATTTACTGCCGCCAAATTAACTTGTAAAAGGATCCTCAATAAGAATTGTATCGTCTCTCTCAGGACTTGTGGAAATGCTTGAGACTTTAGCTCCTATAAAATCTTCTAAAGCATAAATATAATTTCTAGCTTTTTCAGGCAAATCCTTAATATTTCTAATCCCTTGAGTAGAACTTTTCCATCCAGGAAACGTTTTATAAATAGGCTTTATATTAAATTGATCTTCCGAAGCAGCTGGTAAATAATTGATCTTTTTTCCATTTAACTGATATTCTACGCAAATCTTAATTTCATCTAATTCATCTAAAACATCAAGCTTGGTTAATGCTATTCCATTAATACCGGCAATCTTAATTGTTTGACGAACTAAAACTCCATCAAACCATCCACATCTTCTTTTTCTTGCAGTAACTGTTCCAAATTCTTTTCCTCTTCTTCCTAGAGATTCTCCAATCTTATTTTTTAGCTCTGTAGGAAATGGTCCGCTTCCAACTCTTGTTGTGTAAGCTTTTGTAATTCCTAAAACATAATTGATAGTATTTGGTCCAGTTCCAGATCCGGTTGCTGCCATGGCAGGGACAGTATTAGATGAAGTTACATAGGGATATGTTCCATGATCTACGTCCAATAAAATTCCTTGAGCTCCCTCAAACAATATCTTTTTCCTGCTTTTTGCAAACTCATCTAATTTAAGCCAAACAGGTTGAGCAAATTTTAATATTTCAGGAGCAATTTTTAATAATTGTTTTTTTAGTTCGTCTTTTTTATAAATTTTTTTTTTTAGACCTTTTCTTACAGCATTATGATGGAGTAATACGTTTTTTAACCGTTTATCAAGATTCTCTCTCGATCTTAAGTCCATCACCCTAATAGAGCGCCTGCCGACTTTATCTTCGTAACAAGGCCCAATACCTCTTCTAGTAGTTCCGATTTTACTTTTTCCAGCAGCATCTTCTCTTATTTCATCCATTTCTTGATGAAAAGGCAAAATAAGTGAAGCTGACTCAGAAATCATAAAATTCTCTGGAGTTACGTTTATTCCTAACTTTTTTATTTCTTTTATCTCCTCTAACAACGCCCAAGGATCTATAACTACACCGTTACCCAAAATTGAAATTTTTCCTTCTCTGACTATGCCTGATGGAAGCAGTCTTAATTTGAAAACTTTTTTATTTATCACTAAAGTATGTCCAGCATTGTGACCTCCTTGAAAACGAACAACTATGTCTGCCTCGCTGGATAACCAATCGACTATTTTTCCCTTACCTTCATCCCCCCACTGCGAACCTACTACTACGACATTTTTCATTATTTAAATTTCTTGTTTATTGCTATGGAGTTTAAATGATTTATTGGGCCATATCCTTTTCCATAATGAGGATTAGACTCTATAGATTTGTTAACATATTTAATTCCTAACTCACAGGATTTCTTTAAAGGTTTTCCACATGATAAAAAAGTAGTTATTGCGCTTGCTAGAGTACAACCAGTTCCGTGGGTATTTTTAGTATTAATTTTTTTATTTTTAAAAATCTTAATCTCTTTGTTATTCACAAAAACATCTTCCATATATTTTGTTTTTCTATGGCCGCCTTTTAGCAAAACATTTTTAACACCAAATTTTAACAAAATATTTGCAGCATTTATCATATCCTGAAGGTTTCTAATTTTAGTTTTTGTTAAAACCTCAGCTTCAGGAATATTTGGTGTTATTAAATAAGCCTTTTTAATCAACTTTTTTTTTAAAGTGTTTACAGCTGATAAGTTTATTAGTGGAGCACCACCTTTAGCAACCATTACAGGATCTAAAACAATTTTAGAAACTTTAATTTTTTTTAAAGCTTTTTCCACAGAGTTAATGACTTGAGAAGAGTGCAACATCCCAATCTTAATTGCATGTGGCTTTATATCATCGCAAGTAAATAAAATTTGTTTTTCTATATCTTTAGGCTTGATAGGAACAACAGCGCTTACGCCACTAGTGTTTTGGGCTGTCACGGCAGTAATTGCTGTCATAGCATAACCTCCAAGTGCAGTAACTGTTTTAATATCAGCTTGAATTCCTGCTCCACCTGAAGAGTCGGATCCAGCTATTATCAATATTTTAGATTTAATTTTCAATTTTTCATTGATCGTTTAATTATCTTTATACATTTAAAGATTAATTTTCTATCATTGGACTCAGCCATAATTCTAATTTTAGGTTCTGTTCCAGATTTTCTAACTAAAACTCTTCCTTTGTTTCCCATTAATTTATTGGCTTTTTTAATACTAATTTTAGTCTTAATTTTATTTATTATATTCTTATCTTTAACGTCGATATTTTCCAAAGTTTGAGGCAAAGGTTTAAAGACATTGAGTAGTTTACTCGCTTTTTTCCTTTTTCTCAAAGAAAATAAAACCTCGAGGGCAACAAGTAATCCATCACCAGTAGTGGCAAATTTTCCTAAAATTATATGACCAGACTGTTCACCTCCTAAATTAAAATTTAATTTTCTCATCTTTTCTTTTACATATCTATCTCCTACCTTGGATCTATAAAATTTAATTTTTTCATCTTTTAAAAAATTTTCTAAACCATAATTAGACATTAAAGTTCCGACTACTCCTCCTTTTAAAATTTTTTTTGTTTTCCATCTACGGGCAAGCATGGCAATAATTTGATCTCCGTCAATTATCTTACCATTTTCATCACACATGATAATTCTATCAGCATCTCCATCAAATGATATTCCAATATGTGCTTTAAATTTTTTTACTGCTGATCTGATTTTAGATGGATACATAGAACCGCACATCTTATTAATATTTAAACCATTAGGCTTTACGCCTATAGATATGACTTTTGCTCCAAGCTGTTTTAGTAATTTAGGTGCAGCTTTATATCCAGCACCATTAGCACAATCTAAAACTATTTTTGTTCCTTTCAAATTGAAGTTTTTAGGGAAATTTTTTTTTAAAATTTCTATATATTTATCATTTCCGTCTTCTAGTCTTTTTACTCGACCTAGTAATTTTGCATTTGTTAGCTGTTTTATTATTTTTGCATCTATCAGATTTTCAATCTTTTTTTCAATTTTATCTGAAAGCTTCATGCCATCAGGTCCAAATAATTTAAGGCCATTATCGTGATAAGGATTGTGAGATGCAGTTATCATGATTCCCATGTTAGCTTTCATAGATTTAGTTAACATCGCAAGGCCATTGGTTGGTAAAGGTCCTAATGTAAAAACATGCATACCGCCTGATACTAAACCTGAAACTAATGCAGGTTCTAAAGTGTATCCAGATAATCTTGTATCTTTAGCTATAATGGCAACCTGTTTTGATTTTTTTTGATTCTTAAAATATGTACCTGAGGCTAAGCCGAATTTAAAAAATTTTTCACCAGTAATATTGCCTTTGTTAACAGTCCCTCGAATTCCATCAGTTCCAAAATATTTATTTTTCATTAATTTTAAAAGTTAGATAAAATTTTTTTAAATACTAAAATACCTTGTTTAACCTCGTTAACATTGTGTACTCTAAAAATTTGAACTCCTTGAGACAGTAAAAACAAAATAGAGGCTAATGTGCCACCTATCCTTTCTTTACTATCATTAGTTCCGGATATTTGGCTGATAAATCTTTTTCTAGAAGTTCCAACCAATATAGGAAACCCAAGGCTATGAAACAAAGATATCTTAGAAATTAAAGTCAAATTATGTTTCAAATTTTTACCAAAACCGATACCTGGATCCACAATTATTTTTTTGTTATGAATGTTTTTTATATTTTCTTCAAAGAAATCGTAAATATCAAGCAAAACATTTTTGTATTTTGGACTTTTTTGCATTGTATTTGGAGTGCCTTGCATATGATGAAGAACCTTTGCAATGTTATATCTTTTTAATTTTGATAAAGACTGACTTTCAAAGTTAAAACCCGACACGTCATTTATTAAATCTGCTCCCAATTCTATTGATTTAATCATCACTTCTGATTTCCTTGTATCTATAGACAAAGCCACATTATTAAATGTTTTTTTAAAATTTTTAACTACATCTTTAATTCTTTTCCACTCATTATTAGTTAAAACTGTTTTTGAACCAGGTCTAGTAGACTCTCCCCCCACATCAATAATATTTGCTCCAGAATTTACCATATTTAAAATATGGATTTTTGCTTTTTTTTGACTATTAAATTTACCTCCATCTGAAAAACTGTCTGGAGTTAAATTTAGTACCCCCATAATTGATGTCTCTAAAAAATTAACGTTTTTTAAAAAATTTTTTCTTTTTTGAACTATATTTTTTAAATCTTGACTAACTTTTTTTTTAGAAGGAGCACTTAATTTGCTAATCTTATTAAAGTGAATAGTTTTTGATGAAACTTTGTTTTTATCTCTTGTAATAACCTCTAATCTATCAAAAGCGATATTTTTATTACCACATAAAGGTAATGCTAATTTTTTTTTAATTAATTGTTTAGCATTTGTTCCATAATAAAAATTACACGCTCTTGTGTAATATTTTTTCATGGTTGTCTTAAATCGCTGGTTTTGGCTTTAAACCTAAAGAGCCCAGAGCAGAGGAAGTTTTTCCACTATCCTCATCTTCATCTTTAAAAGACCTTGTGGGCTTAATATCTTTTAAAATTAGATCTCTAATTTCATCACCTGATAAAGTTTCGTAAATTAACAGGGCTTTTGCAAGTTTATGAAGGTCATCAATTTTTTCAGTTAATACTTGTCTGGCTCTTTCATAACCTTTATCAACAATTTTTTTTACCTCTAAATCAACTTTTTTTGCTGTCTCCTCTGACATATTTTGTTGCTTGGTAACTGATCTACCCAAAAATACTTCTTCCTCATTCTCTCCATAAGCTATAGTCCCTAGCTCTTTACTCATTCCATATTTTGTGACCATATTTTTTGCCATTTTTGTTACCATGTCAATATCAGATGAAGCGCCAGAAGTAACTTTGTCATGACCAAAAATAATTTCCTCAGCAATTCTTCCTCCCATTGCAACAGCAATATCGGAGTGCATTTTTTCTCTTGAAACGGAAAGTTGATCCCTTTCCGGTAATCTCATTACCATTCCTAGTGCTCTTCCTCTTGGAATTATAGTAGCTTTATGTATTGGATCAGAAGCTTTTTCATTTAAAGCAACAATAGCATGTCCTCCTTCATGATAAGCAGTTAATTTTTTCTCATCTTCGGACATTACCATAGATCGTCTTTCTGCTCCCATCATTACTTTATCTTTAGCTTCCTCTACATCAGACATCGTCACTACTCTTTTATTTTTTCTTGCTGCTAATAGAGCAGACTCATTGATAAGGTTAGCTAAATCTGCTCCTGAAAATCCTGGAGTTCCTCTAGCTATTGTTCTTAATTTAACATCCGGGCCTGTGTTAATTTTTTTAACATGAACTTTTAAAATTGCCTCTCTACCGATAATATCTGGGTTAGCAACAACAACTTGTCTGTCAAATCTACCAGGTCTTAATAAAGCTGGATCCAGTACATCTGGTCTATTAGTAGCTGCTATCAATATAATACCTTCATTGGTATCAAATCCATCCATCTCTACTAACAACTGATTAAGAGTTTGTTCTCTTTCATCGTTACCACCTCCAAGGCCCGCTCCTCGGCTTCTACCTACTGCATCAATTTCATCTATAAAAATTATGCAAGGAGAGTGTTTTTTACCTTGCTCAAACATATCTCTGACTCGAGAAGCTCCTACTCCGACAAACATTTCTACGAAGTCAGAACCTGAAATGGAAAAAAATGGAACATTCGCTTCCCCTGCTATAGCTTTAGCCAATAAAGTTTTACCAGTTCCTGGAGGGCCAATTAACAAAGCTCCTTTTGGAATTTTGCCACCTAGTCTACTAAATTTCTTAGGATCTTTTAAAAATTCAACTATTTCTTCCACTTCTTCTTTAGCTTCTTCTACACCCGCCACATCATTAAATGTAACTTTACCTTGGGCTTCGTTAAGTAATTTAGCTTTTGATCTTCCAAAACCCATAGCACCACCTTTTCCCCCTTGCATTTGTCGCATAAAGAAAATCCAAACTCCAATAAGTAGCAGCATGGGAAACCATGATAGCAATATACCTAATAGAGAAGGCATTTTATCTTCAGTAGGAGTTGCAATAATACTTATATCCTTGGAAGAAAGTTTTTCAACTAACCCAGGATAATTTGGAGAATATGTGTTAAAAGTTTTTCCATCTGCTAAGACACCTGAAATATTGTTTCCTTGAATTTGAACTTCCACAACCCTTCCCTGCTCTACTTCATTTAGAAAATTTGAAAAAGGCAAGTTATTTCTTTCAGAATTAATTTTGTTTGGATCTTGAAACATATTGAATAGTCCTACCGACAGTAAAACTATGATGACCCACATCGCTAAATTTTTTAAATTCATATTGTTTAGATAATCATTATATATGATTTAACAAGTATATTTAGTGATAAATAAGTTATAAATAAGTCAAATTGTAACAACTTTTTAAAAAACCTCTACTTTTTCGGCTCTTTCTCTAAAATTATGTGGTTTTGATCTCTTGATATTAAGCATCCTCCCAAGGTGAGTCTTGCATTTTTTTTCATAAATATTTGCTCAATCAGACTGACAACTTTTTTAGAACGAGGAGCGTAATAAGAATTGGTATAATCTTTAATTGATTTTTTGAATACTCTCATTTTCATCTCAGAATTTAAACTTTTTAAATGTTTATAATTCATAAAAACCTTGTTTTTCTTTTTATTTACAGCATCTTTATAAATTTTATTAAAATAGATATCTAATGTATCCCTACTAGAAGCTAAGTTTTTAATTGATTTTGAAATTTGATCGTATTTGATCCCACTTTTTTCAAGACTCATTCTTAGTTTTCTTATTCTTATTCTTAAATATTTATCATCATTATTTGAGGGGTCTAAGTAATATCTGCCAAAGACTTTTTTTGATAATTGCATCAACTTATTCTTTTTTAAATCTAGTAATGGTCTTACTACTTTAACATTATCATTTAAATCAGTTACTTGTTTCATAGAAGATAGGCCGTCTAAACCACTTCCTCTCGATAGTCTTATGAAAAATGTTTCAACTTGATCGTTTAAATGATGTGCGGTTAGAATATAATTAATTTTATTCTTTTTACAAAAAGATGCTAGTAAATGATATCTTGCATTTCTTGCTTCGTTTTGAATATTTTTTGTAATTTTTTTCTTATTCTCAATAATGTTTAGTTTGATTTTATGCTTTTTAAGTAATTTCTTTACTGATAACGCTTCAATCGAAGATTTTTTTCTAATTTTGTGATCTATTAAAACGTAATAAATTTTACAATTGTTGTTGTATTCATAAGCTTTTGAAAGCGCAGTTAAGGCTAAGCTATCTGGACCGCCTGATACCGCGATCAAAAAATTTTTTTTTCTAAAAGAGTCTAATTTTTTTTGGAAATTTTGATAAATTTCAGAAAACTCAATGTTGTTCTTAAAGCAATCTTTAAGAATTGCATTTAAATCTTTTTTGCTCATATTGAGCTTTTTGTAACACAGACTTCTTCGCTTTTGGATATTCTTTTTTAACACCCAGTATCATTTTACATCCTTGATCCTTTTCCCCTAGTTGAACCATTGTGATGCCTAATTTTAAAAGATTGTCTGGTGCTTTTTTACTTTTAGGATAATTTTGATATCCATCTAAATAAGCTGTAGCTGCATCAGAATATAATTGTCTTATTCTGAAAGTTTCTCCGTACCAATATTGAGCACTCCCAGCTAAATCGTTATCTTTATTTTTTTCTATAAATTCTTTAAGCGCAAATTCGGCTGTTTCATAATCACCAATCTTCATAAAACTTACTGCAAATTGGTACTGTTCTGCCGGAGCCTTGTCAGGAAGAAGTGACTCTTTCTTTTCGGGTTGTTCAAGGATAACTGTTTGAGCGCTTTCAATAGAATTGGTCGCTTGTTTTTCAGGCAAATTTGAAACAGAGTATCCCGGATTAGCTCCAAAGTCAGCGGGTTTACTAGATCCGGGTAAATTTTTTTTAACTTTCTTTTTTTTGACTTCAACATTAGAATTTTCTAAATCAGTTAATCTTAATTGATTGTCAGATTGTATTTTACTCACCCTTGTAGAAAGTTTATCCAATTTAAAATTTACTTCTTCAAATTTATTAGTAAGTTCTCTAAATTGATCTTCAATTTCATTCAATTTTAAAAGATGTTTTGTAAGTATATCTTCATTTAAGCCACTACTATCATTTGATAGCGACTCTGAAGAGGCAATATCAGATTTTTGATAAACTGCTTTTTCAAGTGTTTTTAAATCTTTAATTAATATTTGTAATTGGTCTGAAACTGCTTGAATTAAAACTTCTTCTTCCTCTGCTTTTAAAATAGAGTGGGATGAGAGTATGGTTAATGTAAAAAAAATTATAAAAAATTTTTTAAATAAGCTCATTACGAATATTTAAATATATAAAATGGCAAAAAAAAGACCCTTTAATATTAGACTTATTAAAGGGTCTTAAATTTGTTTAGAATTAGTTAACTTTAACTGTTACTGATCTTCTATTTTGAGACCAGGCTAAAGGACTTGACGCTGGGTTTACAGGTTTTTCTTTTCCATAACTAATAGTAGAAATCCTTTTACCTGAAATTCCGTAAGTCATTAAATAATCTTTAGCTGCGTTTGCTCTTCGTTCACCTAAAGCTAAGTTGTATTCTCTAGTTCCTCTTTCGTCGGCATGACCTTCTATAGTCACATTAAGTTTTTTATTTTTTCTTAAATATGTTGCCTGTTTTCTAAGAGTCGCTCTAGACGCAGTTGTTAAAGAAGATTTATTTGTAGCAAAAAATACTCTGTCTGGAACACCAGAGGCTAAATATTTTACTGTTTCTTTTCCAGTATATACATCGCCATCTATGTCTCCTGATTTTTTAGCTGTTGAACAAGCACTTAATATTAAGGTTGTAAAAACTACTAAAAATATGTTTTTTAAATTCTTGTTAAATATCATGTTTTCCCCTGGGTTTATTTGTTGAAATATTTCAAATTATTTAAGATTATTCAAGCTTTAATTACATAAA
>MDTB01009515.1_pt1 | contig 11063 bp, 8 predicted proteins | sample 811161 | NCBI WGS metagenome assembly MDTB01 (sample SAMN05326650, study PRJNA326480) | marine metagenome | isolation source: seawater | place: Mediterranean Sea | collected 2009
GCAGCGAGCGATTAGCGCGCAGGGTCGCGCGATACTGGTCCAGCTGAGTTTGATTAGGCAACTGTCCGTGAAAGATCAAATAGGCGACTTCCTCAAAACAGGCATTTTCGGCTAAATCTGTTATGTCGTAGCCACGATAAGTGAGGCCCGTACCAGACTTGCCGACCGTGCAAAGCGATGTGCTACCTGCACTCTGACCGCGCAGTCCTGCGCCACTGAGTTTCTTTTCAACCATTAAGATGTCCTCCATTCCCCAGAATAAAAATGCTTGAACAGGATACTGACAGGCGATGCCACGTGGGAGTAGGCCTATTCAAAATAAAGTTTCTGATCAGTCTAACGCGCTAAAGTTTTGCTCGTTTTCGCTCAAACGTTTTTGCCTAAACGTTGTTGCCCGCGCTGCCAATCAATCACCAGATTGGTCAGCAAAAAGCTTATCGAGTCTTTGTTCGTATGCGTGATAGCCAAGAAAGTCGTAGAGCTCCATGCGCGTCTGCATCGTCTCTACCACACTCTCTTGGGTGCCCTGGTCTTTCAATGTCTGATAGACATTCAGCGCAGCTTTGTTCATCGCGCGAAAAGCCGATAGCGGATACAAGGCCATAGCGATACCTACATTTGCCAGTTCGTCTAGGTGATACAAAGGCGTTTGACCAAATTCTGTCAGGTTCGCGAGCACGGGCACACCGGCAGCTTCAACAATGGGTTTGTACAAATCCAACTCTGTCATGGCTTCTGCAAAAATCGCATCGGCACCTGCTTCGGCGAACGCACCCGCTCGATCAATAACAGCGTTGATCCCATCAACAGATAGGGCATCTGTTCTGGCCATTACTACGAAGTCTTGATCGGTTTTTGCATCAACGGCGGCTTTGATCCGATCAACCATTTCACCTACCGATACAATTGCTTTGTTGGGACGATGACCGCAGCGCTTTTGCGCCACTTGGTCTTCTATATGCACCGCCGCAGCTCCTGCGGCAGTCATGTCCTTAACTGTTCGAGCAATGTTGAATGCACCGCCCCAGCCAGTATCAATATCCACTAACAGTGGCAGATCACATGCCCCGCGAATACGCCGAACATCCTCTAAAACATCGTTAAGCGAAGTCATACCTAAGTCAGGCAACCCATAGGATGCGTTGGCAACGCCACCGCCAGACAGATATATCGCCTGATGCCCAACCTGCTCAGCCATCAAGGCAGTATAGGCATTAATTGTGCCGGGAATTTGTAGCGGTGAAGGTGCAGAAGCCTCTATCGCAGTGCTAAATTTCTTGCCTTGACTCATAGTGTTCTCCGAAGTCGTAAAAGACGGTAGGCGTGCGCTGAGGGCGCTACATCCTCCAGCAGATCAGTTTACCCGACCGTGCTGAGCTTTGTTGGATCAACTCATGTTCTGCACAACACATCGATCATGCCGAGACAAAGGAGGTTTGAGCTTCAAGGATCAGCCGTTTCAGCTCCGCGTAATCAGCCGCTAGGGGGTACTGAGGAAACTGAGCTCGAATATTTTCCGGCGCCTGAAAAAATATTCCGTGATCTGCCTCTTCTAACATGGAAACGTCATTAAACGAATCCCCAGCGGCGATCACGTTAAGCTTTAACGAATGAAACGCCTGTACCGAGCAACGCTTTGGATCTGGCTGACGCAGCCGATATCCCACCACGCGATCGTTCTCGACGACTAGCTGATGACAGAGCAAAAACGGCATTTCCAGTTGCTGCATTAATGGTGCAGCAAAATCATAAAAAGTGTCCGAGATAATCGCGACTTGAAAGTGCGCTCGAGCCCATGTCAGAAAATCCAGCGCACCTGGCATAGGCGCTAACTTGGCTATCTCTGCTTGGATTTGCGACAGGGTTATATCGTGCTTAGCAATAATTTCTAGCCGATAGTTCATCAGGTCATCATAGACTGGTATATCCCTCGTGGTCTTGAGCAGCTCCGGTATTTGCGTTTCCCGCGCCACCGCTTGCCAAACTTCTGGGACCAAAACACCCTCAAGATCCAAACATAAAACGTCCATGACAACCCTTGTTCAAAGAATAGGCGTAAGCATATAGCAAGACGGTATTTTTTTTGACTGTTGCGCATTGTTAGCCTGCGCGCAGTGGCTAACCAGCACCAATCAAACCCGTCAGCGAATTACTCAAAATTCGTTGCAAAGGAGTTACTCTGATGAATCAGGAACCCGCCGTATCTAGTCGAACAGCTCCATCTGGCGATGCCCTCACGCGCGCCCAAGCGCTGCTACGAGAGGCATTAGACCAGTACCCTGCTGGAACAATCGCGCTGTCATTTAGCGGTGCAGAAGACGTAGTGCTCTTGGATCTTATTGCCAGCATCGGTTACCAGGTAGATGTGTTCAGTTTAGATACCGGGCGCCTGCATCCTGAGACCTATGAGTTTATTGAGCGCGTGCGCAAACACTATGACTGTAAGATCGAGCTGCTGATGCCAAAGGCCGATGATGTACAGCGCATGGTCAGACAGAAAGGCCTATTTAGTTTCTATCAAGAAGGCCATGGCGAGTGCTGTGAGGTTCGAAAGATCGCGCCGTTACGAAGTAAGCTGAGTACCCTAGACGCCTGGATTACCGGTCAACGACGGGACCAAAGCGTAACCAGAAGTGCCGTTCCGGAACGCCAGCGCGATCTTGGCTTTTCCACCAATGACCATAGCATCGAGAAGTTCAATCCGTTGGCCGACTGGAGCAGCGCTGAGGTATGGGCCTACATCAGAGCCTTTGACGTGCCATATAACGCTTTGCACGATAAAGGATTTGTCTCCATCGGCTGCCAGCCCTGCACAAGAACGGTGGGGCCGCATGAGCACGAGCGCGGTGGTCGTTGGTGGTGGGAAGAAGCAACCCAAAAAGAATGCGGTTTGCACGGCGCAAACCTGATAACAAGCAAAAGCGTTGCGTAACATCGTGATGCACATAACGTTAGTCAAAAAGGTGCTGGCTGATGGTCAGCCCTGCGCTAAATGCCGGCAAATTGAGCAGCGCTTAGCCAGCGCTGGGTACTTGGGTCGGATTGATAGCATAGTAATCGCTGATGCGCGTGATCCGCATTCCCCTGGAATAGTACTAGCGAAACGCTTAAAAATAAGCCAAGCACCTTTCTTCGTGGTTCGCAGCACTGATGATGAAAGCGAAGTTGTGGAGCGTGTGTACACCGTTTACTTCAAATTCGTGAAAGAAATCTTCGGCCCAGAACAACTATCGCTCGGGTAGCTCGGTCAAGGCAAAGCAGGCATCACGTTCAGCTGCTGTCTGGCAGGCAGTCGCCTCGTTGACCTTACGGTCGTCAAGGTGTGGCGCAAATAATTCAATCAAATCATACATATAGCGACGTAAGAAGGTCCCACGCCGAAAGCCGATATGCGTCACGCTTGATTCAAACAAATGCCCCGCATCAAGACATACAAGACCGTGGTCGGTTAATTGGTCGTAGGCCATGCGGGCGATGATGCCCACCCCTAAACCCAGACGCACGTAGGTTTTGATTACGTCAGTATCGGTTGCGGTAAACACCACGTTGGGGTTCAAACCAGATTTGCGGAATGCATCGTCCAGCTTAGAGCGCCCAGTAAATCCAAACACATAAGTGACGATGGGGTGCTCGGCAATGGCCGCCAAGGAAAGTTCTTCCATTTGCGCTAAAGGATGCCCCTCGGGTACAACCACCGCTCGATTCCACCGATAGCACGGCATCATGATGAGATCTTTGAATAACGAAAGGCCTTCGGTAGCGATGGCGAAATCTGCAGCCCCAGAAACCGCGAGTTCTGCAATCTGTTCAGGAGACCCTTGATTCATGTGTAGAGCGACCTTGGGATAACGCTGGCGGAAAGTAGCGATTATATCGGGCAACGCATAACGCGCCTGAGTATGCGTGGTTGCAATGGTTAGAGCGCCCTCGCTCTCATCAGAGGATTCCTGGGCTACTTGCCTAATAGTCTGGCTTTGACGAAGCATCTCACCCGCGATTGCGATGATCTGCTGGCCTACCTTGGTAACTTCCGTTAGGTGCTTGCCACTTCGAACAAAAATTTCCACTCCGAGTTCATCTTCGAGCAGGCGAATCTGCTTGCTAACACCTGGTTGAGAGGTGAACAGAGCTTGAGCCGTAGCCGAAACATTAAGATCTCGTTGTGCCACTTCCCAGATGTAGCGAAGCTGCTGTAATTTCATAACCCACGCCTACTAACTAAAAACGCATTATTGGCTTTTTGGTTATGTAAAAATAGGTGTTTATTACTATTTTGATAAAGTGTCACGTAACCACCAGCCGAGCTCGGATGAGTTTAGTCACTCAGTTGATTGGCAACTCCGTGGGGCACATGGCCAGTAGTTATGTGGTCAGCTGCGCGACTACAGTGGGTCGCATGATCATCAAAAAAGATGTCTGCTTCAAAGGCTCGTAAAAATTCTGTTTTATTCATACCGCTTAAAAACAACGACTCGTCCAGCCGTATATCCCACTGCCGAAGTGTACGAATCACTCGTTCATGAGCTGGCGCCCCCCTGGCAGTAACCAGAGCCGTACGAATCGGGTTTACGTCACCAGGAATTTCATTTTGCAGCTTATGTAAGGCGGCTAAAAATGACTTGAACGGCCCGCCACCTAACGCTTGATCCGCTTGACTCTTCTCCGAGGCACTAAACGCTGCCAAACCTTGATCTTGGTAGACCCTCTCTGCTTCGTCGGAAAACAGCACTGAATCACCGTCAAATGCTAGCCTAAGTTTGCCGTCGGGCTCCAGCGGCGCTTCTGGTCTGGACCTGCCCATTAAGGTTGCTGCCGCTACATTTTGGGTGAGCGCTTGACGTACATCGTCGGCATGGGTGCTTAAGAACAAGTCACAGTTGAAAGCATTCACATAACGATAAGGCGATTCACCGCTACAAAAAGCTGCCCGAGTAATTTCTAGGCCGTGCTCTCGTATGGAATTGAAGACGCGTAACCCAGTATCGGCGGAGTTACGTGATAAAAGTAATATTTCAACTTTAGGTTCATCGAACAATTTATTGATATTTAACAGTTTTTCGACTAGGTGAAACCCTTCTCCTGGGCTCAAAATACTGTCTTCTTCGGCTATTTGATAACGCCTGTAGGCATCAAGCCCGTCTCGCTCATAGATATCATTGGATTTGCTAAGGTCAAATAGTGCTGTAGAAGAGATACCTACAGTTAGCGGCGACTGAACACCAGCAGAGAAATTTGGCTGCGCATTGCTGCCAACTGCTGCAGAGGGCTGTGTTGGTTTAATTTTGCTTCTGGTCATAGCGGATGCCAACCACCTGGGTGAATGACTAAGCGTCTAAGTCGGGAATTAGCTCGCTTTCAATTTTGTGAATCTGATCCTTTAGTTTCAGCTTCCGTCGCTTTAGTCGCTGAATCCGCATACTGTCATGATGACGACTTTCAAGCAGATGGTTAATCGTAGTATCCAGCTCGCGGTGCTCTTTCTTCAAGCGCTCAAGCCAATTGAATAGTTTCTGACGATCCTCTTCTTGGCTCAAACCCAATCCTTAGCTTACCTACAGAGACTCGCACCAACGTCCAGTCTGACAGGTCTTAAGTATCTAGCAGTGACTGCCACTCGCCTTCTAAATTCCAAAGGCGTTTGTTCCAGTCATTGATTTTCGCGAATTCGGTCTCAGCAACACCAAAGACTTTTCGAATTTCATTTAGCAAACATTCTTCTTCGATTTCAAAAGCGCCATCTGCATAGCCAAGCTTGCAGAGATTGCCCAGCACAATCATGCGCGAACTACGATCAGCAAAGACCTTTTCAATCCCGGCGAGCTCAAGGTATTCCAACTCGTCGAATTCGGGCAGCTCCATCTCGCGACGAAACTCATCAAGCATCCCTTCTTCATTTGGATCGAGCAACCCATCAGACACTGCCACATTGAATGCTAAACGCATAAAGGCGTGCCGTTGCTCGTCAGAAAAAGAGGCTAGCAGCATTGGCTAGGACGTTGGCTGTAGAAGCTGCTGAGCCAGGCTGAGCGCCATAATTAGCACCGATAACCAGCCAAGACCGATAAAGGCTTTCATGATGATGCCTTGATCAAAAAAATCCTCAATGAGATGCCACATACATTAACCCTTTAACAGATAGATTTGCGTTTGTTCCTGCGCGCACATGCTGCTGTATCAGCATTTCTTTGTGCAACCAAGATTCTATCGTTAGTCACTCCAAGGTGATAGCACTATGTCAGTAAAAGCGGCACAACAAGCTGTGCCCAATGCATTCCCTCAGCTAGACTTTTGCCATGAATTCTTCGTTTGTGCAGATCCATCCACCTTTGCTCGACCACCTTGGCAAGTATTTATTGCTAACGGCTAACGAGCGCATGGCCAGAGAGTATCGAACGGCCTATGACGCAGGTATGCAGGCGCATGGAAAACGAGCCTGGCCGACCCTGTCTTGCATGAGCCTGCGCAGATTTGTTCTCAATCAGTTTGAGCTACTACAAGACGCTGGATACTCAGCGAAGCTGTTAACGCAACCACAACTGTACTTGCGTTTCCAGAACGCCGCGCCAGAACATGGCGAGTACTTAAGCCAAAGCGCGTTAGATGCTTGGCGTAATGTTAGGCGCTACGGAGTCGATCTCGATAGTGCCGAAATGAACGGCTCGCGAACGCGTCTCTTCACAACATGGTGTCGGCGTGTAGAAGCCCAGATGGCTGACAACGAGTTAATCGAAGAAGACATAGCTGCTCTGTTGATCAAGGAGCGACCGCATCAGCCTCGACCAATATTGATCGTCGAGTTAGAACAGCTTGCGCCGGCGGAGAAAAACCTTCTCGAGCAGCTTGATGCATCCACCACCGATCTTCACCATATCGCCCATGACGGGCAAATTCAACCTTTTGATGCCCAGACTCTGTTGCGAACTAAAACGATGTTTGGCATCGATCAGCATCAAGTTTCAGCGTACGACAGCCCCCAGGATGAGCTTGCAGCGGCAGCCGAGTGGGCCAAGGCTATTGCACAAAATGAACCCAATGCACGCATTGGGATAGTGGTGCCTGACTTAACGGCGCGTTATGAAGTAGTCAAACGCCAGTTCGCGATGACCCTGGACCCTTGGTCCGACAGCCTCAGCGCTGCGTTCGATATTTCTGGTGGCAAGCCACTCAATCAAACACCCGTTTGGCAGCATGCTAACGATGTTTTGCGATGGAGCGCTCATACCGCAGACCAAGCGGCCTTGATACCGCTAGTGAACTCAGAGTTTCTGAAGCTGACGCCGTTAGCTGCGCTGCTCAGCCAATGGCCGCGCAGTTTGCGTAGACAAATAACCCCGGCTGAGGCAATTGGCGCGGTATGGAAGCAAGGTGATAGCGACGCCTGTGAGTCTGAAGAACAGATCCAGCTAACCGAGTTGTCAGAACAATGGTTGACAAATTGTGCAAACCTGCGCCAGCCCAGGCCATTTCGCGACTGGTTGACCCATATAACCCAGATCCTCAAGTCCGTTGGCTGGCCGAATATCGGCGCGCTCAAATCGATTCAGTTTCAGGCAACTCAGCAAATTTCTGCGGTGTTCGAGCAGTTGCAGCGTTGGCCAGAGGAACATCGGTCTGCACAAAGCTTTCTCAGCTACGACGAGGCTTTGTCGGTGATCAACTATGCGTTGGCGCAAGAGGTTTTTGGAGCCCAGCGTCAAAGCAGCCCAATCCAAATTCTCGGATTGTTAGAAACTACAGGGTTACGATTTAGCCATTTGCGTGTTTGTGGCCTCAGCGCTGACAACTTCCCCGGCAAGGTAACCCTTAACCCTTTTCTACCCCGACATGTCGCCTTGAAATATGGCATCCCACGCTCGAGCCAAGAACAGGAACTGGCGTTTAGTCAACGTCTTCTTGCGCATTGGCAACATTGCACCGAACATCTACAACTCAGCTATAGCCCGCCTAAGTCTGGCGAAGAGTGTCTACCAAGCCCGCTGATTTCTGCTCTCTTTGTTGGCGGCGCAGACAGTAGCAAACTAAAAAATGAGCAAAACAATCAGGGCACAATGAGTCACTCAAGCAACCGTCAGGTTGCAGTGAAGCGAGACGGATTGATGCTCGGTGCTGTCACTGCGCTTAGCCACCGACACCCGTTAATGCGAACCCAAAACGTGCCTTTACTGGAGCGCAGCGATCACAGAGCCCCGACGATGAGTGCAGGCCAAGCTCAGGGCGGCACACAGCGTTTGGCTACCTTCGCTGATTGTCCGTTCAAAGAAGCGGCAATCTATCGGTTCGGCTTAAACAACCCAGTGGCAAGCAGAGACTATCTTGACCATATGGAACGCGGCTCAGTGCTTCACGACATACTCGCGGCACTGTTAGGCGCACATCGCGACCAAGAGGCGATCTTACAGATTAGCGAACAAGAGATTTACGCTACAGCAAAACAAAAACTGTCTGTCTTCCGACACTTGCCCGATTCATACATCGAGCAAGAAGCCCAGCGTTTAGTTGCGTTGGTGCAAGCTTGGTGTGAATTGGAAGCTGATCGCAGCCCATTTCAAGTGCTGCATGTAGAGGAAGATTTCGACCTGAACCTGGGCGCATTAACCTTCAGTATGCGTATAGATCGAGTCGATAAAGTTTTGGCCGAGCCACATCAACCGCATATTGTCATCGATTACAAAACCGGCCAAATCGAGAGTCAGAAGCCTGACGCGGCGGCGAGCAACGCGCCACAGCTTCCCGCCTATAGCGCGTTTTCAGAAAAAATAGAGGGCACTTATTATGCCAAGGTCAAAAAAGACGACCTGCGACTTCAAGGCCTCGGCGCCAGGGCGACTTTATTGGCAGATAAAAAAGTCACCAGACTAAAGACCATTGAACCCATAGACAGTTGGCAAGCGCGTCGCGCTGCCTGGCAACAAGAGCTTATCGAACTAAGTCAGGCTATGTACGAGGGACACATCATAGCCACACCGAGCGCAAAGGCCTGCCAGCACTGCCATCTGAGGCGGCTGTGTCGAGCGCAGGAACAGCTAACCGGCAAAACTACTGGCGAGTTTGGTCAAGATCATGAGAATCCTACTTGGCCCGCAGAGCAAGCGCCGTGACAATCGAGACATCACATTCCTCGAATAGCTCAGGGGCGCCACGACGAATAGCGCAAAGGGCGATAGGTAAGCCACCCTCAGATCAGGCCCAGCGTGAACAAGCATTAGACCCGGCAAAGTCTTTTATCGTCCAGGCACCTGCAGGGTCGGGAAAGACTACTTTATTGGTCGAGCGTTATCTGCACTTGCTCACTTTGGTCAATCAACCAGAGGAAATTCTTGCCATCACGTTCACCCGCGCAGCGGCTGCGGAGATGCATAAGCGAATTATCGAGTCGCTAACGCAAGACACTGAACTTGTTCGCCTCATCCGCCGCCGAGATGAACAACTTGGTTGGCAGCTGATCACCAACCCAAAGCGTATGAAAGTGCAAACCATTGACAGCTTTGCTGTAGAGCTTGCCACCCAAATACCAGGTATCGATAGCGCGCACGGCATGCGCGTCGAAGAGAACCCTCGCGAATTGTATGAGCAAGCAGCAAGAGAGGTGCTAAGACTGCCTTTTAGCAAGGCCCCGGAGCGCACATTTGTAAGCGATTTTCTGAGCCAATTCGATAACGACGCCGGTCGTGCCGAAACCATGTTGATAGCCATGTTGGCCAAGCGAGATCAGTGGCTGTCTGTAAGCCAGCAAATTGGATTTCTCGCGGCACAAAATAAACAAAGCGTGCGCATAGTCATTGAGCAAGCACTCAAAGAGCTGCACGAGCAAACTTTGCTGCCGGTAATGTCTGCCCTCACTTCTCAGGATCATGAGCACCTTAACCAGCTTGCCCAAGCGACACAGCGAAGCAATCATCTATCAGATCTTCTGCCCTTAATCCTCACTGGCAAAAATACTATTCGTTCGCGCCTGACGCGCAGGGAGCATGCTATTTTCGCTGAGAATCCTGAGTTAAAAGCTGCCATGCTCGAATGGTATGCCGACTTGGACGAGCGTGGTTTAACAGCCCTGCTCGCGCCATGCAGGCTTCTGCCCAGCATCGATCTTGCCCTTCACGACGAGGAACAGCTGTTGGCAGTGTGTATGACTCTGGCGCTGGCGGGCAATGCGTTGGAGGCAATATTTCAACGTGAGCGCAGTATCGATTTTTCCGGAATGCTAATGCGCGCGATGACTGGACTGCACGACGCCGACGGGCCTACAGACTTAGCGCTGCTATGGGACTACCGCATCCGTCACGTTTTGGTAGATGAATTCCAAGACACCTCGCGCAGTCAATACGAGTTTTTCTGCCTACTCACCGAAGGTTGGCAGCCGGACGATGGCAATACATTCTTTGCCGTTGGCGATCCAATGCAATCGATCTACCGTTTTCGAGACGCCGACGTATCGATCTTTTCTCAGTGCTGGGAAGAAGGCTTACCAACAGTTCTCCTCCAACCGCTGTCTTTAGAAACCAACTTCCGCTCACGTAGATGCCTGGTTGAGTGGAACAATGATTTGTTTGCAGGTCTATTCCCAAACCAAGCAATGGCCCATCTGGGTGCCGTTCGTTTCACTCGCGCATCGGCGATTCATGCGGATCTTGATGACACTAAATTGCTTTGCATTCGTTATGCAGACCATGCAGCGGAACTCAACGCCATTATTTCGCGGATTACAACGATACAGGCCAAAGACCCGCATGCAGATATTGGCCTGTTAGCGCGCAGTCGGGCGCAACTCCCGCAGTTGCTTCAGGCACTTACAGATTCAGGCATCGCCTACAGCGGCACAGACATCGACCCATTGGCTAATGAACCCATTATCGAGGATCTACAAAGTCTACTTTGCTGTTTGATAACTCCTAGCGACCGCCTGGCCTGGTTCTGTCTTCTGCGCACCCCAATGGTGGGGCTCGATCTCTTTGACTTGCATCAAGTGGCCCAGGCAGAAAGCCCTTTGGAGGGATGTGTTGCGCGAATCAGTGCATCGCAGCATGGCGGCATCGACAGGTTGCTCTCGGCCCTGGCCTGGGCAA
>MDTB01044318.1_pt1 | contig 11063 bp, 8 predicted proteins | sample 811161 | NCBI WGS metagenome assembly MDTB01 (sample SAMN05326650, study PRJNA326480) | marine metagenome | isolation source: seawater | place: Mediterranean Sea | collected 2009
AGTTTATATTTTTTTTCTAATTCATTATTTTGTTTATAGGTACAGAATACTTTAAGCTTTAAAAGCTTATCTGAAACCATAGACATACTTCCAATTTCAACTTCAAAATCATAGGATTTAAGTCCCACATAAAAGGAATTAGATTTATGGTAAATTCTTTGTAATTCACTAGCCAAAAAAGGGTCTTTATTAAAAAAATTTACCAGTGCCAAAAGGTTATTTTTTTGGAAACTATTAAGTTCACCAATGTAAGTGGGGACCAATGGGTTGTAAGACTCAGATATTGGAAATTCACTTCCAAAATTATCCAAATAATAAGTATTATCTCCTTGAATCATGACAAGTGGCTTTTTCTCTAAAATATTTACTCCTAAAGTACCTTCTGGAAAACAAAAAACCTCAGCATTTAAAATATAAGGTGTATTCTCAAGTAAAGTTTCAAGGTTACTCAAATCTAAACTATCTTTAGTCTCACATGAAAGCTCACCAATATTTTGTATTAACAATTTATTAACGAATGATAAGGATAAGAACTTGGGTCCATCATTCTTAAAATTAATACTTATGTGCCCAATTTCACGTCGCTTATTTTGTTGGTGAGCAAATGCCGATAATAATATTAACCCAATTAAAGTCAATCCAAAAAAGATATTATTTTTAAATTTCATTATGAATATTCTTTTTAAGGTTTTCTACATAAGTCCCTATGTCACCTGCTCCTAAAATCACAACCAGGTCTGCTCCTGGGTCCTCAACTGTTGAAGTGAAATTATTTCTACATATAATTTGCTTATTAGGATTATTAATTAAATCCAATAACGCATGAGAAGTTACTCCAGGAATTGGATCCTCTCGAGCTGGATATATATCCATTAATGAAACCTGATCAAATCGGCTTAAGATTTCAGCAAATTCTTTCATAAAATCTCTAGTTCTAGAGAAAAGGTGAGGCTGAAAAATAACCTTATTTGGTTTCTCTTTAAAGAAAGACTGAGTAGTGTTAAATACAGCCCTTATCTCCTTTGGATGATGAGCATAATCGTCAATGATTGTCTTCCCATTGTATTTAAAGATATCCATTCTCCGGTTCACGCCCTCATAGTGTGCTAGGCTTGGCAGTGCCTTTTCAACATCTAATCCTGCAACGTGCATTAGAGATGCTGCACCAATAGCATTAGAAAGATTGTGCTTTCCTATAAGATTAAGATAAACATCCTTAAATATCTTATCTGGAGTATTAAAATCAAAATAATAACCACCCTCATTTACTCTAATATTAGACCCATAATAAGTTGCTTTCTTATCAACTGCATAAGTTAATCCCTCGATATCTAATTCGCTTTCTAAAACAAGTTTTTGCGTGATTTTTTTTGAAAACTCAGTGAATGCTTTCTTCATTTCAGAATGATCACCATAAATATCCAGATGGTCTGGATCAACTGATGTAATACAGCCATAATCTGGGAATAATTGTAAAAATGATCGATCATACTCGTCCGCCTCTACTATAGCATATTTATTTCCCCTATTTATTAGATTGCTATTCTCTGAATTTAAAACACCACCAAGAAAAGCAGTATAATCCAAATTAGCATATTCAAATAAATGAGATAAAAAAGAGGCCGTGGTAGTTTTTCCATGAGTCCCCGCAATAGCAAAAACTATTGAATCTTTTGTTATTTCTCCAAGTAAAACTGCTCTTTTCTTAATTGAATAGCCTTTATCAATAAAATAGTTGTATTGAGCATGATCTTTTGGTATTGCGGGTGTGTAGATCACCTGAGTGTTTTCTTTATTAAAATCTGGAGGAATTAGCTCGACTTCATCATCAAATAGGATTGGAATTCCAGAAAGAACTAATTTTGAAGTATTTTTACTGGGTGTTTTGTCATAACCCATTACCTTATACCCATTATCAAACAAGTATTTTGCTAGGGATGACATACCGATTCCGCCAATACCCAAAAAATAATATTTTATGTCCTTTTGATGCATTTACAACAATTCTTTTATGTGATTTACAATTTCCTTTGCCGCATCAGGTTTTGCAAATTGTCTTAAATTTTCGATAAATTCCTTTTGTTTTTCTTCATCTAACAATATCTTGAAAGATCCTTCAAACTTTGTATTTAAATTTTTCTCAGTTACAACTATAGCTGCATTTCGATTTGCAAATTCCATTGCATTATGGAATTGATGATTTTCGGCTACATTAGGTGAAGGAATCAAAATCGCTGGCTTTCCAACACAGCTTAGTTCAGATAGTGTAGCTGCCCCAGCTCTTGAGATAATGAAATCTGCAGAAGCATAAAGTTGATCCATTTCATTTACGAAAGCTAAAATTTTAACCTCATCACATGACAATTCCTTATAATTGTCATAATATAAGGAGCCACACTGCCAGATAATTTGTATGTTAAGAGAACGAAACCAGTCCAATTTTTCTGCAATGAGATTATTGATTCTTTTGGCACCAAGACTTCCTCCTAATACGACCAAAGTTTGTTTATGAAGGTTTAGTTCAAAGTATTTTTTTGCCTTTAGGGCATCAACGCTGGATGTTTCTATTGATTTCCTTATAGGGTTACCTGTAACTACTATTTTTTCTTCTGGAAAGTATCGCTCTAGACCCTCATATGCAACAGCTATTTTATCTACACTACTGGACAGCATTTTATTAGTTATTCCAGGATAAGAATTTTGCTCTTGAATCAAAGAGGGTATATTTAATAAATTGGCAACAAAAATTAGCGGACCACTAGCATAGCCTCCAGTACCAACAACAATGACCGGTTTATTTATAATTAATATAAATAATGATTTGATCAGACTAAAAAATAATTTTATTGGAAACATAAGATTTTTTAGGGAGAAATTTCTTTGAAATCCATCAACCCAAAGACCAATAATATTATACCCAGCAGCTGGCACTTTTGTCATCTCTATTCTTCCCAGAGATCCAACAAATAAAATTTTCACATCTTTAAAACGAAGTTTAAGCTCATCAGCTATTGCCAATGCCGGAAATAAATGACCTCCTGTTCCTCCTCCCGATATAATTATTTTATATGTTTTCACTTAATATGGCAATTGGGTTATTGTTATTATCATTTTTTAATGCATTGTTTTCATTGTTTAGTGTTGCGCTAACACTTAAAATAATTCCAAAAGCAATACAGGTCATCCAAGCCGCCGTTCCTCCACTACTAATCAAAGGCAAAGTTTGCCCGGTAACTGGCAGGACCTGTAAAGCAACCCCCATGTTTACAAATGCTTGAATAATTACTGGAAGTCCCAAGCCTAAAACCAATAATTTCCCAAATACTGTATTGGCTTTATTAGCAATAACAACTATTCTAAACAGCACTATCAAGTATAATAAAATCAATCCTGTTCCACCAATAAGCCCAAATTCCTCTACTATAATTGCGTAGATAAAATCAGAGGAACTCTGAGGTAAAAAGTTTTTCATTACACTTTTTCCAGCTCCCACGCCTACCAAGCCCCCAGTTGCTATCGCTATTTTAGCCCTTTCTATTTGATAATTTCCATCACTTTCTCCAGAAATACCAAAGTTTTCTATTCGATTTATCCAAGTATCTAACCTGTTGGGTAACATGTCAGGATAAGCTTTTGCTGTTAATGCAAAAATTATTACAAGTACTAAGCCAGCCCCTAACATTCCCAAAAGATACTTAATGGGATAACCTCCTATAAAAACTAAAATCAATATCATCATAAACAGTAAGGCCGCTGTGGAAAGGTTAGCAGGAAGAATAAGAAATATTATGGTAAATACAGGAAGCCAAAGCGGTATAATTGAACTCTTAAGTTTGAATATTTTTGGTCTCCCCTTTGAAATTAAATGAGCCACGTAGGTTAATAAAACAATCGAGGCAAGGTTTGAGGTTTGGAAACTCAAACCAACAAATGGAATTTCTATCCATCGATTTGCATTGGCACCATCTATCAAATTTCCTTGACTAGCAGTATATATCAAAAGAAAAATGGTCAATGGAAGAGCGAGAATTGAAATGCCTTTAAAATAATGATAAGGAACTCTGTGAATTGAAATTATTAAAGCAAAGCCAAATACAATAACTATAAAATGCTTAAAAAGATGACTCCAAGGTGTCCCTTGCCCAACTACATAAGCTAAATTAGAACTCGCACTAAATATCGGAAGAAAAGAGAATATTGAAAGTAAGGCAAGAGCTACCCACAATACCCGATCCCCCGAAATTATATTTTTTAAACTTGCTTCCATTTTATAATTATAATTCTCTAACAGCTTGTTTGAACTGTATACCCCGGTCCACATAGTTTTCAAATAAATCAAAACTTGCACAGGCAGGCGAGAGTAACACGTTTTCATTCTTATCGGCAATCTTATGAGCTATCATAACAGCCTCTTTCATTGATTGCGTCTCTAATATAATTTCTACAAAAGGATTAAAAGAATCAATTATTTTTTGATTATCAATTCCTAAACAAACTATAGCCTTTACTTTTTCTCTAACTAAAGGATAAAGTAACTCATAATCATTTCCTTTATCGACCCCTCCAACAATCCATACTGTGGGTGATCTCATACTTTCAAGAGCAAAATAAACCGAATTAATATTGGTTGCTTTTGAGTCATTTATAAAATTAATTTTTTGAATCTTTAGTACATGCTCCAATCGATGAGGAGCACCCTTAAAATTCAAAAGACTTTCCCGGATTGTCTTTTTGCTGACCTCCAGTAAATTTGCTACTGTAGAAGCAGCCATGGCATTTAAAAGGTTGTGTCGTCCTTTTAAAGTAAAATCCATTGTATTAATCATAATTTTTTCCTTTTTTGTTTTTATAACGATTTTGTCATCTTCTAAATATGTTGTGTTTGTATCTACAGAATTGTATCCAAAACTGTGAATCTTAGCATGAGTCTCAATTTGCTTAATGGCCTTATTCAATGATTGATCGTCAGCATTGAATAACAAGAAGTCCCTTTGAGTTTGGTTTTGATTGATACGTAATTTTGATTTTAAGTATTGACTAAAATCATGATCATAACGGTCAAGATGATCTGGAGTTATATTTGTAATTACTCCAATTTTTGGAGCAAAATTGATTATATCATCCAATTGAAAACTGCTAATCTCCAAAACATAATACTCATGATCGTTTTCAGCAATATCTTTGGCAAAACTATTACCTATATTTCCTGCTAGCCCCACATCAAAACCAGCCGCTTTAAGGATATGATGTGTAAGCATAGCAGTAGTGGTTTTACCATTACTACCAGTAATTCCAATTAACACAGCATCAGTGTATTTTGATGCAAATTCAATTTCTGATACTACCGGGATTTGTAAAGATTTGATTTTGTCTATCAAGGGAATTTTAGATGGTATTCCAGGGCTTTTCATCACATATTTTGCCCCATACATTTTAGATAGTGTATGCGTATTCTCTTCCCAATCAATTCCCAATTCATTAAAATGTTCTTTAGTTCCCTCAGCAATTGCCGCCTTGTCCGAAACAAAAACATCATAACCATGCTTTTTAGCTAAAATTGCTGTTCCATTTCCACTAACTCCTGCTCCCAAAATGACAATTTTCTCTTCCATTATCTAATTTTTAAGGTTACAATAGAAAGAACTGCTAAAATGATTCCTACAATCCAAAAACGAGAAACTATTTTGCTTTCGTGATAACCCATTTTTTGATAATGATGATGTAGGGGAGACATCTTGAATATTCTTTTTCCAACTCCCGTCTTTTTTTTGGAGTATTTAAAGTAAGCTACTTGAAGAATTACTGACAGATTTTCAACTAAGAAGACTCCACAAAGCAGTGGAATCAATAATTCTTTTCGAACAATCAAGGCGATAACTGCAATTATCGCCCCAATTGTCAAACTACCAGTATCTCCCATAAAAACTGTAGCTGGATAGGCATTGAACCATAAAAAACCAATCAGCGCCCCAGTAAAGGCCGCTACAAAAATTACTACCTCACCTACATTTGGTATATACATGATGTTTAAATAATCAGAAAAAATTAAATTTCCCGAGACCCAGGCAAACAATCCCAATGCCAGAACTATAATTGCAGATGAGCCAGCTGCCAACCCATCTATGCCGTCTGTTAGGTTTGCCCCATTTGAAACTGCTGTTAGGATAAAAATGACAATTGGAATAAATACAGCCCAAGTATAGTTTTTCATTGAAGGTGAGATCCAAGTAACTAAATCTGAATAATCAAAAGCATTATCTTTAATTAATGGAATAGTTGTTAGTGTAGATTTTTTTTCTTGATTAAAAACTTCCTGTATTTTAGTATTTTTTTCACTTTCAAAGATTCTAATTTCCTCTTTAACAGTTACTTCGGGATGAAAATATAAAACTGCACCTACAAATGCACCTAGAAAAATTTGTCCAATTAATTTAAACTTTCCCTTTAAACCATCTTTATTTCTTTTAAATATTTTAATATAATCGTCTACCAATCCAATTGCTCCCATACTTATGGAGGAAATAATCAATAAAATGATATAAATATTTTCCAATTTAGCCAACAGAAATACTGGAATAAGGGTGCCTAAAATAATAATCACTCCACCCATCGTGGGGGTACCTGCTTTTTCTTTTTGCCCGTATAAACCGAGATCTCTAACTGATTCTCTTATTTGTTTAGCTTTTAAAAATTGAATGATTCTTCTTCCATAAATCAAAGAAAAAAGTAACGATATGATAATCGCTAATGATGCTCTAAATGATAAAAACTGAAAAAGAGATGCACCTGGAAACTGAAATTTTTGTTCAATAAACTCAAATAGATAGTACAACATAGTTTAAAGGATTTTAGAAAGTATTTCTTTAGCAATTTTATAGTCATTAAAAGGGTGCTTTTCTCCTCTTATCTCCTGATAATTTTCGTGTCCTTTTCCTGCGATCAGAATAATATCTCCTGGTTTAGACATTTGGCAGGCCACCTTAATCGCCTCCCTTCGTTGAGTGATGCTAATTGTTTTTTTATAATCAATTGGCTTAACACCTGCATTAATTTCTTCTATTATTTGGTCGGGATCTTCATCTCTTGGATTATCAGATGTGAAGATTACTTTTGAGCTTAAACTCGCTGCAGTGGAACCCATTATGGGTCTTTTTTCTTTATCTCTATTGCCTCCACAACCAATAATGGTAAATAAACTTTCGTTTTTAGTTCTAATCTTATTTATGGTATTCAATACATTTTTTAATGCAACGGGAGTATGTGCATAATCAACTACTAACATAATGCTGTTTTTTGTTTGATATGTTTGGAACCTCCCAGGAACATTTTTCAGTTGGCTAATGGCCTTGAGACATAGCAATTCATCCTCGCCAAGGAGTTGAGCTGTGGCATAAACTGCTATAAGATTATAAGCATTATACTCTCCTAGTATTTGAGTCCATACCTCATTCTGATTGATCTTTAAAAGCATACCATTGAATTGATGCTCTAAAACTTTGACTTTAAAGTCTGCATATTGATGCATTGCATAGGTTTGCTTTTTAGCCCTACAATTTTGCAGCATAAGCCTGCCGTTTTTATCATCGATATTGGTTAATGCAAATCCATTTTTATTGATACTATCGAAAAGCTTTTTTTTGGTGTCTCTGTAATGTTTAAAAGAAGCGTGGTAATCTAAGTGATCATGCGTCAGATTAGAAAAAACAGCGCCGGCAAAAGCCAGTCCAGTAATTCTTTTTTGATCAATTCCATGTGAAGAAACCTCCATAAAACAATGAGATACACCAGACTCAACCATTGCACGTAAATGTTTATTAATGATTATCGGATTTGGAGTGGTGTTTGTAGTTTCAAAATCTTTATCATCATATTTGATGGCCACAGTAGAAATTAATCCTGCTTTCCTTTTTATATTATTAAAAAGATCAAAGAGTAGGGTAGCAACCGTTGTCTTACCATTTGTTCCAGTAACCCCAACAATTTTGAGATATGAGGCGGGTGTATCATAAAAATTAGCTGCCATATATCCCAATGCAACTCTTGAATCATTTACTTGCACGTATACAACCTCTTGATCAAGTTCTTTGGGTAGTTGCTCACAAACAATAGAACGTGCCCCTGAGGCCAATGCTTTGTCAATATAATCGTGACCATCTGTCTCAGAACCATTGATGGCAACGAACATGTTGTCTTTAATCACGTCTCTTGAATCCAAAGCAATATCTGTAATCAATCGACTGGTTGAACCCAATACCCCTTCAATAGGAACTTTATATAATATTTCTTTTAATTTTTTCAAGTTTATTCTAAAAGGGTTTATGTTTATTTTCCAACTTATTTTCTACTATTTCTGATGACAATGATTTTAGTTGGTCCAAATCAATATGAACTTTTTTGGGGGTAGCGTTATAGATTTTTTTTGCAATTTTTTTAAATACTGGTGCAGCTACGGTCGAACCGTAATAACCTAATCGTTTATTTGGACGGTGGATTACGACTATACAGGAATATTCAGGTCGTTTAGCAGGAAAATAACCTACGAAACTTGAAATATACTGTACTTCACTACCTAACCTATTATAGTCTACTTGACAAGTGCCTGTCTTTCCTGCAATTGTAAAATCTCGATCCTTTATGTTATGCGCTGTACCCCATTTTTTATCTATTACATTAAACATCATATTTTTAACTTTTTCAATTGTGGACTGAGAACATATCGAAGGATTAAGGATCTCTTTCCCAAATATTTGTCGAGGTAACTCTCCAATCAGTCCAATTTTTTCTATAAATCTGGGTTTAACCATTTCTCCATTATTTGCTATTGCATTGTAAAAAGTCAATGTCTGTAATGGCGTCATTGCAACTCCGTAGCCATATGCCATCCATGGCAAATCTAAACCATCCCAATCTGCATCATTTGGATAAGGAATTTTTGGCTTCCCCTCTCCTTTAATTGGCAATCCGATAGGTTTGTTAATTCCCATATTGTAGAGTCGGTTTACAAATCTTTTAGGATTATTTTTATAATTGTCATTAATAATTTTAACAATCCCTGTATTGGATGAAACTTCGAGTACTTTCCCAGCAGTAATGGTCCCATACCCTCCCTTTTTAGAGTCCCTAACTTTATATTTTCCATAAAAGGTGATTTCTCCGTCACCTGTATTGATCAATGTATTTTCATCAATAACCTTATCTTCCAAAGCAGCAATCATCGAAATTAACTTAAAGGTAGAACCAGGCTCATGGGCTTCGCCCACAGCATAATTAAGTTTTTCGTAATAAGTGCCTACTTCTGTTCTCCCTAAGTTTGCAATTGCTTTTACTTTTCCTGTGGAAGTTTCGATTACCACCACACACCCGTGGTCGGCCTCAAATTTCTCTAACTGTTCTAATAAAGCAGCATGCACGATGTCCTGAATATTGACGTTAATAGTGGTATGTATATCAAAACCTTCGGTTGGCTCTTTTTCGTTATTATCATTAATAGGTTTCCATTGCCCGCCAGCAATTTTTTGTTTTAGCCTTCTTCCCTCATCTCCTTTGAGATATTGACCAAATGCTCCTTCAAGTCCTACACGAAGAAATTTGCCCTCTTTATCTTTCATCTCATATCCTATAGTGCGCTCAGCTATTCTCCCAAGTGGATGCTCTCTAAAAATTTGTTGCTCTATAATTAAGCCCCCCTTATTTGGCGAAAGTTTGAATATGGGAAGCTTTTTGACTCTTTTTTGTTGTGAATAGGATAATCCTTTTGCGATTAATAGGTATCTGTTTTTTCTATTTATTGCCTTATCTAACCTCCTTAAAATATCATGTTTATTAACATTAATAATCATTGACAACCCCTTAGCCAATTCATTTTTTTTGGATTGATAAGTTTTTTTTGATGGAACAGCGGCGTCCCATCGTATCTCATAACGTGCTACGGATGTTGCCATAATACTGCCATCATCCGCATAAATATTACCCCTACTGGGTTGAAGAATATCATTTTTTAGGGTTCTTTTTAAAGCCAGCTCTCGATATTTTTCCCCTTTAAAAAATTGTAAATGAATCAATTTTCCTACTAACACTAGTGAAAACACAAAAAGTGAAAAGGTCACTAAATAGGAACGAAACATTATCTGCTTGAAGTTTTTATCCATATCAATCTTGGGATATAATTATTTTAATTGGAGGAGTTTTTGCAGGACCTATTCCCATAGGCTGTAATTCCTTTATTATTTTTGTTTCCATCTTTAGATTCATTAAGTCGGTACGTTTCTCAATAAATTCACTCTTTAGCATTTTAAGCTCGTCATTCAACTGCGCTATCTTAAAAATCTTACGGTCAGTGCTGTGTCCACTTGCAATCATTATTAAGGCAAGGATTGATAAAAAAATTATCATTCTCCAATTTCTAAACGCCTCGTCGTTAACTAAAAACTCCATTTTCAATAAGGATAAAAGTTGCTTCATATTCTTTCAGCTATTCTTAGTTTTCCACTTCTTGATCTGTTGTTTAACTTTATTTCCTTTTCTGAGGGTGTTATCAGTCCTCCTACTTTTTTAAAGGGTAGATTCTTGTTGCCATAAAGGTCAGACTCTGCTTTACCCTCAAATTTCCCTTCGCGAATAAAGTACTTAACCAAACGATCTTCTAATGAGTGGTAAGAAATACATACAAGCCTACCATTTTGATTAAGCAGATCAATAGTTTGTTTTAAAAATGACTTTATTGCTCCTAATTCATCGTTCACCTCAATCCTAATAGCTTGAAATACCTGGGCTATAATTTTATTAAAAATGTGATTAGGAATAATCGGTGTAAATAGTGCTACCAATGCTTGAGTAGATTTGATGGGAGCTTCTTCCCTTTTCATTACTATTGCAGTCGCCAGCTTATGAGCATTTCTTAATTCGCCATATTGACTTAAAACCGATCGTAGATCCTCAAATGGATATTCATTTATAACTTGGCTGGCATCTAACTGACTCGAATGATTCATTCGCATATCGAGTGGCCCATCAAATCGTGTTGAAAAACCTCTTTCTCCTGAATCAAATTGGTTAGAAGAAAC
>MDTB01067333.1_pt1 | contig 11063 bp, 7 predicted proteins | sample 811161 | NCBI WGS metagenome assembly MDTB01 (sample SAMN05326650, study PRJNA326480) | marine metagenome | isolation source: seawater | place: Mediterranean Sea | collected 2009
TGTCGGGGCTGACGGCGTGTCTACAAGTCATGTGATTTCCAAGTCAACTCTTCGGATCGTGCAAAAAATAGGTTATATTTCTCATCAAAATAGACAAGAATATCGGGTTCATTTTACTAATTGTTTTTGAGTTGTAATGAAATCGAGGCCGGTGCTTTTCTTTGCATACCATAGTTTTTGTATAATCAAACCAACGAAGAGGTTACCAGTCGGTTTTCAACTTCTTCATAATTTGATCAAAAAGTACTTTCTGGTGAAGTAAGAGGGCACCACCTTGCAGGCATAAGTTGATCGATCAATTCATCTTTCGCTTCGGTGGTATTTATCCTTCTCAGAGCGTGGAGAGCATCAGCTCGGACGTATCGATTTGGATCATCACAAACTTCCTTTAGGGTAGGTATCGCTTTGGATGCGCCTGTTCCAATCCGGCAAATTGCCATAACTGCAGCTTTTCTAACAGATTCCTTTTTATCTCTGAGTGCATACATCAGGGTTGGGATCACGGTTGGAGAATCTGATTTGATTATTCCCAAGGCTTCGACGCTCCTAAGCCTTACTGCTTCTTCGTCATCTTGATAAGCTTGACATAGTTTTTCGCCTGCAGATTTGGCAATTATTCCAAGGTCTCCGAGTATAGCAGCTGCATCTGATCGTTTCACGGTTTGATCAGCAAATAGTGCTCTTTGCAACGGTAATACAGATGGTCTGCCTATCGCACTTAAAGCATAGGCACTGTTTGTGCGTATGAATTCAGAATCACTTTCTAGCAATTCAATGAGTCCGCCTACCATACTTTCTCCATGGCTTGCAGCTTCATAAGCAGCAGCTATAGCTACACGCTCGTTATTTCCCGCAATCTCATTCAATAATTCGGTTGCAGTTTTTTTTGTTAGACGCTGTGGGCTTCGGTATTCTCCACAATGCCAATACCAGCGGTGAGCATACATATTTTGGCAATCCGTAGTATCACCGGGCCGGACGGGAGGGACCTCGATCCATTCTCGGCTTTTATTATTCCACGTCGGTTTTTCAGGCTCTGTCATTCGTGCGAATAAGAATTTTATCATAAAACGACTTTTGTCGCTTGTATTTGGCATTGCTCTATGCCAGAGGTCATAGTCACAAACAGTGACAGTACCTGCTGGAGTAACAAGCGGTAGTTCCGCATCAATGGGGGCACTTTTGGGCGTATTGAAATAATGACTTCCCGGTACGATCCCGGAAGGACCCCGATTCAGAGGGGTATCTTGAGGATAATAAAATGCCAACAAATACCTCGTTCGGTGAGACCAACGTTTACCACCATCTTGATGCATGGTCTGACCTTCGCTTTTTGCAATATTATGATGTGGGTGTCGGTGAGGCTGTAAGTAATAATCATTTCCGAGAATACTAGTTAGTGCTCCCACGACCTTTGGCTCATTTAAAACACGGTTTACTAATGGCATACGCGGTAGAAGATTATTGCCAGGATTTCCTTCTTTTTCAAATACCATTTTATGCTCATCGAAAATTTTCTGGTGAAAATCTTTGCTTAGATCGGTGTCTATTTTGATGTATCCGTGTGCGACGAATTGTGCCATCTGTTTGTCTGTGAGCAGAAATTCTTTTTGCATAGCGATCTCCATACTAATTTTGTTATCATGGAAAATTTTTTGTTTTACATAGAAAACAACAACGTTAAAACGGTAATATCGCGATGTTAAGCTGATCAGTAAACACTTTGATTTCTGTCTTTGGTTTATAGTGGTAATTGGTATGTGCTGCATTGCTTGCTTTGAAATTGCAAGATGGTTCTATTCTATCCATCACAATTATTTTCATAAAAGGATCTGAAATGGTTCAAAATAAAAAGCCCTTGAATTTACCAAAAGATTTTGATTCGAAAGTGAATTTACCTGTAAGAAATGTGAACGGAAAAGTATTTCATGCCACGATCCCTGGAATGAATTTGGTCGCAGAATTAATTGAAAATGGGACTGAATTAGATATCGAACGAGCGGAACGGGTAATGGATGCTGTCTTCGAATCGCAGGAGCGAAGGATAGGAGCACCTCATTACGGAAACTTCACTTGGGAGCGGGAAGATCAGATAGTGGAAGATCTGAATGCCGTACACTTTACCATCATGCCATTGATTAGAGTTTTGTTGGATCGGAGCGAATTTTTACCCGTCAGCGTAAAAGACAAAGCTTTTGAAGGAATCAGACTTGGCTTAGAGGCAATTGCTCGAATTGATGTTCATGTTCGATATACCACTATTGTTGCGGCGGATGTGTTTGATAGCTGTTTAGGTGGTGAGTTACTAAACGATAAAGTTTTTATGGAACGTGGGCGGGACAAACTAAGAGAATGGATAGATTTTACGGGAGAATCTGGCACTTTCTACGAGTATAATTGTCCCGGTTATACAGGAATGTCCATTGAGCGTTTGGCTGAATTGGCGAAACTTAGTTGTAATGAGCCGACAAGGGTTATTGCTGATGTATTTGCTGCACGCATGGGAGTGAGTGCGCTTCTGCATGGACATTTAGCTACTAATCGATGGTCGGGACCCTTCAGTAGGGCTTATCAGCCACAGATTGATTTGTCAGGACCTTCCGAAATTGGTTGGATGCGTAGTTGGATTGAATATGGAACATTACCCCAATGGATGCTGGGTGCACTCGAGGACAAACCAATTCCCTGCGAAATAAAAGAGACATCGGATTCGTCGATTCAACAGATGATGACAACTTATCTGGCCGATGAATTTTCTCTTGGGGTGGCATCAAAGGATCTCAGCAGTCAGGCAAATAGATTCATTGAGGGAGAATCAAGCGTTTTTATTGCTCATTTTAATTGTGATGCTGATACGGATGTTCTGTTGAGTAAATATGTTGTTGACGAAAAATGGTTAGGAGATTTTCGTACAACTCCATCGCGTTCGAATATGCAACTACAGCCTGATGAAGGACGATTTTGGGGGACCCAAGATAGGACTCGTGCTATCGGGCTTTATACTCCTCGTGTAATTGGTGCACGTCAGCCATGTAAGGGATTGAAGATGGTTCTTGTCTGGATGCGGCGGCACAATGTTGACGAAATATGGATAGGAGATCGTAAAGTAGATAAGCTTCCCGAGGTTGTTGAACGAGACCAAACCATAGTGGTCGGTAGCGGCTCTATCTATACAGCGATCCATCTACTGACCTTTACCGAACTTAGTTATAACCCTCCTATCCGATTGGTTGAGCGTAATGGGAGTCTGGTTTTAGAGGCCTATAATTACGAGGGACCATCAAAAACATTTTGGGAGTTGGGATGGCCTGGTTCGTTTTATCAAGGCTTGCCTCAAGCTGGATTTTACGCGGAAATAGCTAAGCGTAGTGATTTTTCTGATGGACGAGAATTTGTGAAAGAAGTGGAACGTGGTCAATTTTTAGATCATGCGGATGCCCCTTTCACTTTTAGTGGAAACGATGATCAGGATAGGACCTGGAAGGTTGAATATTCGCGAGATGGGCGTAATCTGGGAATTGAGATTGATTTGATGCGATGGAAATTAAAACGTCGATGGACTGAGAATGGTGAGCAGGACTGGCCTATGATGGAGTCGCCTCTTATGGAACAAAACGCTACCGGGCTTGTTCAAATGGGCGAAGCCGTTCTGAGATGTGGAAAGTTTCCTGCTTGGGTCTTTGCCAATCCCAAGCATAAATGCTGGGTGGCGGGGTATCATGGTCCCGGAACTGCACAGATTGTCTTTGAGGTTCCGCATGGAAAAGTGGAAGTAGATGCAATGAGTACTGGAATGATTGTTTGGGAAAAGGGTTTAGTCCATGTGCACGGAAACGATTTATCGGGAGCACCCTCGGTTAGTGGAGGAAAATTAATAAATTGAATTTCAGTAAATCGATTCTCTTAAAAATTAGGAAAAATGGTTGAGTATAAAACAAAGTTCAATGCTAATAAATGGGATTTTATGTTCTTCAAAATCGGGAGAATCATACTCTTTGTTTAGCCCCGTAGATGGAAGATTAGTTGCCGAAATTCCGGAGGCTACAATAGAAGACGTGGAAATGGCATGTGAGGCAGCACACCAATCGTTTCATGACGAATGGAAAACCATAGACAGTGACGAAAAACGCAAATTATTTGAAAATCTGAAAATTAGTCTCAATGAATTTGCGAACGAAATACATTCAGTAAAGGTCCTACCACTCGGTGGCTCTGAAATTCCTCCCTTAGTCCAGAGGCTGATAGATTATTACGTGGGAAAATTAGACGAACCAACAGGTGAGCTTCTAGAGCAGAACGATACCGTTTCCAGCTATGTTATTAAAGAGCCACTAGGAGTTGTGGCTATTTTTGTTCCTTTTAATGGTCCCTTGCTCGGTACTATCTTGGCAGCTATTCCCGCGTTAATTGCCGGTAACACTATCGTCGTGAAAGCTCCTGTTCAGGAAGCTCCCCAGGCACTCAAAGTTTTGGAGGCTTTTAACGCGGCAGGCTTTCCACCAGGAGTAATTAATATTCTAAGCGGTAAAGAGGTTGAGGTTGGGAAGGCGTTAGCGGAACATCCGCTAATTCGGTTGATCAGTTTTACAGGGAATACAGCTACCGGAAAAAAAATAATGGCATCGGCTTCAAACGACCTGAAGCGTTTACAACTAAATTTAGGAAGTAAAACTGTACAAATTGTATGCGCTGACGCTGATATTTCCAAGGCCGTAAATGCGACTATTAAATCTGCATATCCCGGGCAGGCTTGTTCGGCTATAAGTCGCGTATTGGTTCACCAATCTGTGCGAGAAGAATTTCTTAGTTTACTCGAGTTACGTGCATTTGAAAGCAGCCCTTGTCTTCTTATCGACCAATCTGCCATATGTCGAATAGAAAGATATGTTGATTTGGGCAAGAAAACTGGTGAACTTCTGTTCGGCGGAAGGAAACCCGTCGATGAGATGTATGCACAGGGGTGTTATTTCGAGCCCACATGTTTTCTTTTTAAAGACCAAAGTAGCCCAGTATGCCGCGACGAAATTTTTGGTCCGGTACTGTCCATTATCGAATTTGATGATGATAAAAATGCGATAGATTTAGCTAATGACACGGAATTTGGGTTATTAGCGTCCATTTGGACTACGAACCCAAACCGACAGCAATTTTTTGTCAGTCGGTTAGAGGCGGGTATTGTTGGTGTGAATAATAACGGCGGATTAAACCATCGAACCCCCTGGGGTGGTTTTAAACAGAGTGGCATTGGGCGTCGCTACGGACAATTAGGGTTAGATGTTTTTTATGAGTGTAAAACTATCTGGAGCAGTAGTTAGTTTACAGATTTAAATTGAGCCATTCGATAGAGGGTGATTGAATGTTTGGATTAAGTCTTGTTCCTTTCGTTGTATTTATCGGTAGTTATTGCGATTTAATGGCAGCACAGATGCCGGGCACATATTCCATTACTCCGGAGAAAAATCTTACTCTTCAGCCCGTTTATGTAGATGTGCCGGCGGAGTTTGTTCAGATCCCCAAGGACTTAACTTTGAACTTACCACCAGGATTTTCTGTAAAGGTATTCTCCGGACATGACCTTAATAAACCTCGTTTGATGGAATTTGATACCAAGGGCGTTTTACATGTAGCTGATATGAATAATCGAAGGGTTGTTGCATTGCCTGATAGAGACAGAAATGGTGTTGCGGACGAATTGGTAGTTGTTGCAACCGGTTTTAAACGAGCTCATAGTTTAGCTTTTTCTGGTGAATATATGTATGTGGCGGACCGACACAGAATTTTGCGATATCATGATATCAAAGGAGACGGAAGTTATCAGGATCGGATTATTTTTGCCGATAATATTCCGTCATCCGGCAGTCATTCGACCAGAACAATAGTAATCGACGAGTTCAGCAAAAAAATATATCTATCGGTTGGTTGGCCATGTGATATGTGTAGGAACGATGAGCCGGAACGTGGAGTAGTACTCGAATTTAATATGGATGGGTCGGGGCGTCGAATCTTTGCCAGTGGCGTGCGTAACGTAGTGGGTATGGACTTGCATCCAGAGACGAATCAGCTTTGGGGGACAAATAATGGTCATGATAAAGAGGGAAGTCAGATACCTCCGGAATGGGTTGATGTAATCCGGGAAGACGGTTTTTATGGTGTTCCGATAGCTTACGGTTATCAAAATTTTATTGATTTTTCTATTCCTGACTACGAAAAAAACCTCCCTCTTACTAAAACGGATTCAATGCTAGTTGCAGGTATGAAACCACCTATTGCTTTGCTACCTGCACACACAGCTCCGATGGGGATTCATTTTTACGAGGGTGATCTTTTTCCCAAGCGTTATAATAACGCTGCCTTCATTGCACTCCATGCAGGGCATGCTAAATTGGCACCTTCTCCGGGATATAAGATCATTGCCCTGTTTAGTGAAATCGATGGCTCAAACGTTTATCGAGAGAATTTTATAACGGGATTTCAAACTGGAACTGATATTGAAGATGTATGGGGTTATCCCGTTGGTATCACGAGCGATAAAGAGGGCCGTCTCTACATATCTAGCGACAAAAACGTTAATGCGATATTCATAGTCGAACATAGTCCGATAATTGTGAAAGCCAATTATGAGATACCAGAATCGGTGTTAGCCGGTTCGGTGTTAAATGTCGAGGCGGAGGTGATTTTTGAGCGATCCCTTCGCAATAATTTAAGTTCGACCTTAGAGGCCGATCTAAGCCCACTGGGTGGCCCTAAGTCTGTTTCGTTAAAAGAAATAGATCCTGATCGATTTAAATTATCAGAGTCTATAAAAACTTCTGAATTAAGTGGTCATAAAACCATTGCTATAAATGTGTCCCAGAGGTCGGAAGCAGCTAAAGAAACCGTCCGTCTGCCACATAACATTTTGTTGCTACCGAGGAAAAAGCGTCCTGATTATTGGGTTTTTGAAGATGAGTTGTCCGATGCATGGTCTGTTCAAAACAAGACTTGGATAGAAAAACTTCCAAAGGACTTGAATGAGGATAAAGTAGTCTTTAGTGGCCAACGCGCTGCATCTTTTCGTGGAGTGGATGGTGATTGGGATTGGAACGTAGGTTTTATTCCATTTGAACCATTTAATTCGGTGGGTTTTGACTGGTTAAGCTTTGCAATCAATTTAGACGGAGTGACTGCGCCAAGGCAGAAAAGTTCACATTTCTCGGTTTACATGGGCAAAGAGTTGGTGGAACTTTTTACAGAGGGACATGTAGACAGTTCAATCAGCGGTTGGCAAATCGTGAAAATCAGGCTCAATCGCTTTAATTTGCATGGTAGCGTTAATCAAATCAATTTTTCGGGGAATTTTAGGGGTAAGTTTTATATTGACGCGATTAGGTTCGGGGCTGAGGAAATAGATACTGCTGTTAAAACCGATCCATATTCTTCTTCACAAAGTTTCGAACTTTTCAACAGTTATCCCAATCCGTTCAATAGCAATATTACGATCCAATACAGTGTCCAGTCTGATAGCCATGTATCGATTATTGTTTATAATGCAGCGGGGCAGCGTGTTGCTCAGTTAGCCAAAGACATGCACCGTGTTGGAAAATATACCGCTAAATGGGATGGTCGAGACGAAAACGGTAATGATTTGGCCAGTGGAGTGTATTTGTGTGAAATGCGGATATCGTCACTAGACCTAAGCGCGTACGATATTGGGTATAATCAAACAAGAAAATTGTTATTGGTTCGCTGACTGAAACCTTTTTTGCGATTCAATAGTTAATCACATCGTCTTTCATTTTTCAATAATTGTGAACGATCTTCAGCAATCATTTTTGACCATGCTGTTTGTTCGCGTTTAGAAAAAAGTGGATCTATACCGAAAAGACGTAGTATCCGACGATCATTACGAAGCCGCGCTTTTTCGCATATCATATTTATTTGAGGAGAATCAAACCGGTCTCTATGAGGTAAACCGATTCGTTGAAAATATATACTTATGAAGTAGCGCGTTTGATTTGAAGTGTTAATTGAACCAGAATGTAGCAATTCATTGTGTGTGAAGATCATATCTCCTGCATTTAACTTTATTAAAATTTCACGCTCGTGAGGTTTCTTGCGGTCGCTCTCATTGATATGCGTATAGTCAAGATGAGATCCAGGAATTACCCTCAAAGAGCCCGTAGTTTTATTCATATCCTGCAAATAGGTCAGGCAATTGCAGGCCGTGGGTGCCGTGTAGGGATGGGAAGTAAGATATTCTCTTGAGGAATGAGTAGCCCACATGTCTGAATAACTAAACGCATCTCGATGCCAATCTGCAACAAGGTTAAATTCGTTGGCAGGTCTGATTGGGAAGCCGGTAATTTCCATACTATCAAGTTGCACAAACGGACCCATTGCGTATTCTGCAAAATCAAGGACTATAGGATTTAGCAATTGTTTTGACGTTACATCAGATAGAGTCTGGTGAGATATAAGGTTTGATATTGTTGTTCGTGGTCGGTCTGGTTCAACCTTGAATCGCAGTTTGAATTCGGATCTTACAGTGTCCCTTATGGAATCAACGAACTCTGGTTTCATGAACCGTTTAAAAACGGTGTATCCGTCGCGCTTATAAGAAGAAAAGTGATCTGCCAGAGACATAGCCATTGTGCGTTTCCTCGGAAATTTCATCCTGTTTGATTTTGTTTGTTCAAAGCCTTATACCAATCGTCTTCAATTCATACAAAAGTTCGTTATATAAAACGTGCGTATCGACAAACTAATGCACGTGGAGATATACATACAAGAGTTTACTTTAAAATATTTTTGTATATCTCATAAAACACTGTTTTTTAACGATTTAGGTTGACTTTATTTTTTCTTTTAATATCTTGTATACAAAGAAAAACAAAAGGAGATCGAATTATGAATAAACTGTATACCGCTACCGTGGATCACTGGAGAGCAAAGAGATCCGAAGCTATTGCCACGCTTGATATCTATTTTAATAATTCGGTTGGTATTGGAGAGCATTCAGGAGTCATGGAAGAGATTTACAATTGGACTAAGACGCTTGATGAGGCCGAGAGCATACTCGAAACCTTGGGTAGGAATTTTGGTGAAGACATCACAAAGAGCCCTGATCAAAGTTTTGAAGCAATAAGCGGCTGATTAATTTTTTCGAATTGTGGTTCATGTAACGGCAGATTAGGTTTTTTCTGATCTGCCGTTTTTTTGTGTTTTATTGACGAAAAAAAATCGAGATAATTGTTTTATCTAAAGACAAAAATACCTTTCATTTTTTAGTCTGGTCTCAGCTATATCAAGTGGGACGAATTATGACTTCTACTTTGGATAACGCAGGTAAAAGCGCCGAATAAAAGAGACAGGATTTTTGTTGTTCGGGCAAGATTGGAGATCTCCTGAAAGATTTTTCAACCATCCTGTTATCGGCATTTCGCAGGACTCAGAATCAGATGGTTCGCCACATCCGTCTATTCTCATAGTTGATGACGTGATTCATATCGCAAGGCTTTACTAATCCTGTCGTTTGCGGATCTGGTGAAAAATGGAATCGATATGGTGTCCATGAGACGTGGACATCATATGGTGGAATTGATTTACATTTATTTTACGAAATTTATGCTGGAATAATCTCGTCTATAAAACATGTACGAATCACCGAATCTCTTTAATCGGATCGAACCCTGGTAATACGAGTTTTGTACCTTCAGTTGGATCTAAGAGTTGGGATGCTGATGGTTTGCTTACCCCCTCAGATTTTTTGGTTGAATGGAAAACTATTTGTGATCTGTGCCAGGCTTCATGACGACGATTGGGAGAAGACCGCTTTAGTTAATCTGGGATAGGCTATTGCGATGGACAAAAACCGAAGCCTGAATAGTTGGAAAAATTTTCTGGTCAGACAGTTGAACTTGCTGTCTGTTATTTTATTCGGGCAAGATTGGATAAGATTCGAACTCTTGCGTGATCACTTTTAATAATTCTGAAATCTCGAAACGGTCGCTCTCGTCTAATGATAATTTGCCGGTTGGAGCTCGCTCTATCAGATTACTGAATACTCCTCGTCGCTTGAGTATATAGCGCATGAAAGGATGATTTTCCAGATTGATCAGAGGTAATAATTTTCTGTGCAAAGAACGCGCTGCCTCGATTTCATTATTCTTCCATAAGTTGTCGATTTTCACCAAGACGTCACCAAATTCGCACGCAGGCATGTTGCCTTTTGCTCCGCGGTTCATTTCGTCGATTATAAATTTTCCTCCGGCACCCCCAAAAATGCACTTGACTTGGTCACTTACAACCGAGGTTACCTCAGCTATGTGCTTGGGGCCTGGTTGACGCTCTTCTTTTATGTACTGAATTTGAGGAATCTCGTCTACTAAAGAAGCTAATTGGTCGCCATTCAATGGTGCGTAATTGTCTGCATTTTGTACTATTATGGGTCCGCTAAATACCTCTGCGAGCCTTCTGTACATGTCAATTGTTCCGTTCTGGTCAATTCGATCTGGAGCCATGGCTATAATAGCATCGACTCCTGTTTTTTCTGCGGCACGCGCGTATAGCAGTACTTGCGGTATAGAAATCCCTGAACAGCCAAATACAACCGGAATGTATCCGTTGACTGTTTCTAAAACGGTGTCTAAAGCTTCTAATCGTTCATGTTCGCCGAGGAACCAGAATTCGCCCACCATAACAGGCCAAACGATGCCGTGTTGTCCAGTATCACAACAAAACTTCGCGACTTTTGAAAGATCTTTTGTGTGTATCTCAAGATTCTCGCGGTAAGGCGTTGGCAACAGGCCAAAAATGCCTTGCATATGACTAATTTGTGTCATGGGTCTGATCTGGCTTCAAAAAGGTTTATCGTAACGTTAGTGTGCAAAATACCCACTTCTACTTGTGTGAGCAAATAAAGTAATTCGATATGATTTTCTGGTTGGTTTATACTTAAGGTTTTGGAGACAACGATTCCTTATTTATTAATCTTTTGGCATCCTATGGACGAATTTGGATCTTACTAAATCTTATTCTATGAAAAATTTATATGTTAAGTTTTCAGTTGTAATAGAAAGAGATAA
>MDTB01080589.1_pt1 | contig 11063 bp, 12 predicted proteins | sample 811161 | NCBI WGS metagenome assembly MDTB01 (sample SAMN05326650, study PRJNA326480) | marine metagenome | isolation source: seawater | place: Mediterranean Sea | collected 2009
CTTTATATAGATAATGTTATATCAAAAATAAAAAATGGATATATATGTTGGAATTTTTCACCACAAAATCCAAATATACATGAATATTTTAATAATATTGAAAAAACAATTGAAGAAGAAAATCCACAAACCAATTGTCTACCTGTAAAAAGCTTTATTATAAAATATTAATAAATATTTTTTACATATAATATCCTCTTTTTGTAAAATCATCAAACCAAAATAGGTCCATTTTTTCTAAAATATCAAAACTAATATTATTAATTTTAAAATAATTAAAAACTGTATATTCAATTGATTCATTAAAATTTGTTAAATTAATTTTTTCAATAAAATTAATAAGACATGATGTTTTTATACAAAATAATCCAGTATTAAAATGTTTTAAACTATTAGAATCTTTATTATTATAAAAACCACCATATGTAAATAAATTTCTAGGATTTTGTAAAAAATTATCTATAAATTCATTGCTTTGTAATAATTGTCTTGGTTCAAAATGAATAAAATAATCATATTTTTTAATTAAATCTTTACAAAATAACCATTGTTCTATATCACCTGCACCTTTGTTTTTACATCCATAATTGTTATTATTACATGTAATAATTTGACATTTTGGATGTATAACGTCTAATATTGAGTTATCTAATTTATCATCTTCCATTATTGTATTATCTGTAATATAAACTTTTATAATACCATTATTTATATTTTCTGAATTTAACTCAAAAAATTTTTTTAGTCCCACTACATACTGCTTTATTCTATTTGTTTTATTTTCTAGTAGATTTTTTTTAAACAATTCAGTAGTTTGTATATTTGTACATATTCTTAATTCACATAATATATTAACCATTTTTAATTAATATATTATATATGTATTAATCTTTAAATAATTATTTTTTTTTATCATGAAAAATATAGTTGTTATTATCATTATTAAATACAATATACGGCATAGTTTTTTTTTTCTTCTTAATTACAATTATACTATCATAAAATGTAATACTATGTATGGTATCTCGTAATGTATTTATTAATTCATTATTTTCTCTTATATCATGTTCACTGATGAAATCATACCAAGTTTTATTATATGGCTTGTATAATGGACAAGTTCCATGATTATTATTATATGCCCACGCAGTTACTTCATCCGAAAGTAATTTAAAATATTCAATTGCTGTATTTTTTTTAAAACGACCACCATCATAAACGTTATCATCTGGGTAAATATTTGAATAATTATCATAACTAGAATGGGTGTCTTCTATTAGATAAATACCATCATCATTTAATTTATTAAATAATGTATTAAAAGAATTAATTTGTTGATTAAATTGATGCCCCCCGTCATCTATTATTATATCCAAATTATCTATATTTAATCCATTTAAAAAATCAATATTTTCTTGGTCGCCAATATAAATATCTACATTATTAAATATTTTTTCAAATTTTTTGCAATCTTTATTTATATCTAGACCTATATATTTATTTAAATTTTTAAAATAATTTTTTATTAATTGTATTGAACCACCCATTTTAACACCTATTTCTAATATATTAATATAATCCAACTGTTTACTTTTAAACAATTCATCATATATATTAAAATAATGAAATAATTTACAACAAATTAATTTATTATCACTATATGAATTCATAAAATAATCATAAAATTTTGGTTCATATTTTAAGTAATAATTATCCAGAGAAAATTTTATTTTTGCAAATTTTGTTTTTTTATCATTATTTTTTATTTTTTCCCATGAACTACCTGGTATAATTCTAAAATCTAAAGATAATCTTAATTCATCTGTTGTGTTTATATTACTATAATGTCTACATTTATTAAGATATATTTCTGCAATTTCTCCATAATTTATTAATAAAGGAGAAAAATCACCTTTATTTTCTTGTGTTTCATAATAAAGTGTATTTGTTTCATTCAATATTGTAATAGGTAACCAATAATTCATTTCTTCTTCTGGGTGATCATAGTCACTGTCACAATGTATTTCACCAACAGAAACATTATTTGGAATAGATACTCTCAATGCAGGGTATTTTTGATAAACAATAAATGTTTCATTTTTATATTTTTGAAAAAATATTGTTTCAATTAGTTTAATATATATATTGTTAAATGAGTCTATATTTTCAAAAAAATGTTTATGAAAATATGTTGTGTTATCATTTTCTGCTGTAAAAATCTTTCTTTTATTATCATCTGTATATTTAAGATGTAATTCTTCTAATTTTTCTGTATCAAAAAGATTTATAAAAAAATCTTTTATATTTATTTCCTTCGTATTATAATTTATTATTCTCATATAATAAATGTTATATATTACTATTTAAATATTAATTTAATAAATTTATTATATGAATAAAACAATTTTAATTACTGGAGGATGTGGATTTATTGGTCATCATTTTGTTGAACATATATTTTTAAATACTGATTGGAATATTATTATTATTGATAAATTATCATATGCAAGTAATGGATTTGAAAGATTAAGAGATACTGGGTGTTTAAATAATAAAAGAATTAAAATATTTACAAATGATTTAATTAATCCTATTCCAGAAGGACTTCAAAAAGAGCTAGGTAAAAATATAAACTACATTGTTCATATGGCAGCTGAAACACATGTTGATAATAGTATTCAAAACCCAAAGTTATTTTTAGATAACAATATTAATAGTACATTAAATTTATTAGAATTCTCTAGAACTTTTAAAAATCTAGAAATATTTTTTTATTTTAGTACAGATGAAGTTTTTGGACCAGCTCTTAATGACACATTATTTAAAGAATGGGATAGACACAAACCCACTAATCCATATTCTGCATCAAAATCAGCAGCAGAGCAAATATGTATTTCATATGAAAATACATATAAAGTACCATTAATGATAGTTAATGTTATGAATGCGTTTGGAGAGAGACAACATGTAGAAAAATTTATACCTTTATGTATAAAAAAAATTTTAAATAATGAAATTATTCAAATACATTCATACCCAGATAAACAAAAATCTGGTACCAGATTTTATATTCACGGAAGAAATATTGCTTCTGCTGTTTTATTTTTAATAAAAAATGGAACTATAGGAGAAAAATACAATATAGCTGGAGAAAAAGAAGTTAGTAATTTAGAAATGGCACAAATGATTGCTAAATTTATGAATAAAGAATTAAATTATGAAATGGTTGATTTTCATTCAAATAGACCAGGTCATGATCTAAGATATGGACTTGATGGATCAAAATTATTTAAAATGGGATTTAAATTACCTGTAAATTTTGAAGAATCTCTCAAAAAAACTGTTGAATGGACTCTTTTGAAAGAAAATATTAAATGGTTAAAAGAATAATATCATAATAAAGATATAAAGATATAAATTATAATTTTATATAAATTAATGCATGATTTATATAAAATAGATGGAACTTCCAATAAAGATGATGAACAATTAAAAGGCATTGAATATAATGATCCAATTTTTTATCCAAATTTTCAAAAAGATATTGAATGGATTAAAAATTCATTAATCGATAAATATGAAAAAAATGAAAGTTTTACAATTATGAGAGTTTATGATGGAGAATTTAATTTTTTAAATAAAAATGTATGCGGAAATGGTCCTAAAAGACACTACTCAAAACCACTTACAGATGAATTTATAAAACCTTTTAAAGATGGTTGTTACAAAGTAGATGTTTTATCATGTCAATTAAATAAAAATATGTTAATAAATTTTAATAATGTTATACCTTATCCAAAACCTAAGTTTATACCAATGGATATTATTTATGGTTTAATAGCAAACAAGTGGATTTTATCTACATTTAAAAATGAAATTGCATTAATCGGTGGCAATGAGAAATTAAATGTGATAAAGGAGTTAATGAATCATGAAGAATATAGAAATTATATATGCAATGATTATTTTTTAGATTATATTTCAGTACCAGAAAGATTTTCTTGTGATAATACTGAAACATTAATTAAAGATATTGGAAAAAAAATAGAAAAATCTGAAGCAAAAGTATTTTTATATGGTATAGGCATTTCTAAAATGGCTATGGCTCATAAATTCAAAAATTATAAAAATGCTATTTTTATAGATATAGGGTGTGGTATGAGTGGACTTGCTGGAACAGTAGAAACTCATCGGCCTTACTTTGGAAGTTGGATTAATTATAGATTAAGAGATTTTGATTATTCAAAAATTGATCCTACAAATTTTAACAGTAATATTGATAATGTTAATTACTTAAATTAATATACTATATTTTTTACCATCCCACCAAGTGTCACAAAATTTATTTCTAGCACAACTTATAGTAGTTATTTTTTTATTTAATTTATTTGATACTAATGTAGCACATTTTAAATATTCTTCATTCATTGTATCATCAAAAATAATAGGAACAGTTGTATTAAATAATTCAATATTATCATATATACCAACTCTATCACCACCAGCATCTATTATTAATAAATCATAACTAATATCTTTTATTGATTCTTTTAAAATATCAATATTTAACCATTCTGTTTCACCAAAAATTTCACTATTAAATTTACTTAATGGTATATAAATATAATTACTATTAAATTTATTCATCCAGTTTTGATTACTCTCAATAGATACCATATTATAAAATTGTGATAATATTTTTGTAGAATTTCCACTACCAATTTCTAGTATAGTTTTTCCAAAAGGTAATATAGAACAAATATTATCAAAACATTCTTTTGTAATACTCCAATCATCTAATGGCCAATTATTTGATATAGATAAATAATTTTTATATAATAAGTTCTCTTTATTCATTATATAACCATATAAATATTAATATTTAAGTTAAAATATTAATAATAATAATAATAATAATAATAATAATAATATCTAATTTAAATATTATTATTGTTATATAAATATAATTATGGATATAACTATTGCATTCATGACAAATTATACGTTAGATATTCCAAATATTAGTAAACAATATAATACTATAAAATCATTTTATAATACATTCAAAATAAATGATAATATTCAAATATATATTTTTTGCGATGAAAAACCATTATCTAATATAACTGGAAAAATAGAATTATATAATAATAATGTATATTATGATTATACAATACCTGGATTAGAATTTGAAAATAATTTAAAAAATATAGAATATTTTAAAAATGCTATATTAATAAAAACAAATGGTTTATGTGATGGTTATAAAAAAGCAATAGATATTTGTAAAACAAATTATTTATTTTTTTTAGAACATGATTGGTTATTTTTAAATAATATAAATCATAGTTTACAAGAAATTATAAACTTTATGGATTATAATAATGAAATAAATTGTATATTATTTAATAAATTAAATAATATTAATTTACCATTTCAAAAAATATACAATACTAAAGAATATAATATACCATTATGTTTAACTAATAGACAATCAAATAATCCAAATATATTAAGAATAAGCCATGCAAAAAAAATAAGATATCCTTTAATAAACAATGCCGGTTGCTCTATACATAAAGGATTACAACATTATTATATATATAATAATATGAAAATACCTGGATGGTGTGGTGGTATAGAATGCGAATTATGTGAATATTGTCAAGAAAATATAGAAAAAATTATAGAATTAGGTACTTATTTATATGGACCTTTAAATCATGATAAAACAATTATCCATAGTGATATTTGTGATAGGGATTTATTAAATAAAAAATCTTCTAACATTATAAAATTATAATAATATTTAAAGTTACATTTATTATATTTATTATAGTTATAATAAATGTACAATATTATTATTGATATTTTAGGTCATGCACCACATTTAAAATATATTATAAAAAAAAGTCTTTATTTTACTTTTACAAAAGAAAGTTATTTACAATATCCTACAGGTCATTATACATGTATTGAATTAGATAATAAATTTAATATAAATTTTAATAATGAATTAATTAATATAAATAATCAAAATTTTTTTGATAATATGTTTTTTATAATTCCTGTTTTATCATGTGAATATCAACATCAAGGTGATAATTATTTAAAAATGTTACAAAAATTTAAAAATATTTATGATAATTTTATAAACAAAATTAAGGGAAAAGTTATTTTATTAGATAATCATGACTATGATTATAAGCCTAATAATTTTATAAAAAAAATTAATATTAATTATGATATAATTTTTAAACGTTCATTTAGTGGTCGTAATAAATATAAATATAGTGAAAATACATATACATATCCTTTCATAATGTGTACAAATAACGACCCATTTTATAAGGTATTAAATGACAATATTATATATGAAAAGCTTTCAAATAAAAATAATAAAGTATTTTGGGCGGGAACAAATTTTAAACATTATGAAAATTTCGATGAGAATAATGTTTATTCGTCAACAGATAGAAATATAATTTTAAATTCACCTCTAATTAATAATAGTAATATTTTAGATATAAAAAAAACATCATATGAAAAATTTATCACTACTATTTCATTATATAAATATGCATTAGATTTACATGGTTGTTCTCATCACAATAAAAGATTTTTTGAGATTTTATCAACAAATACACTAATATTAGCAGAAAAAATAGATATTGTTTGGCCTTTTGAAAATAATGATGGATTTTCTGAAGAATGTTTTTTTGAAAAAGGTAATCCAGAGGATCTATATCGTATTTATAATAATTTTGAAAAAGATAATGAACTATATCAAAAATGTTTAAAAAATCAATTATATATTGCTAAAAAATATTTTAATAATGAATGGATATGGAATTATATAGAAAATATAATAAAGTAAAGTTTATTAAATATTTAAAAATTTATTTACATGTAAATTATTAGTAACAAAATTATATATTAAATTTATATTTTCTATTCTTTCATGTTCATTTTTTAAATAATAATTTATTATTTCTAACATATTTTTTGAATTACATTTAATTATTAAATTATTATAAATATTATCTAATAAATTTTCATTATCATCGTCATTTAAAATATAAATGAAAAAAATTTTATTAGAAGCATTATATATCATCCTTGGATATTGTATATCATCTTTATAATAATTATTTAATAAAATAATTTTGGATGAATGTAATAATATATCTTGCTCTTTTTCATATACACCTCGGCTATGTGTTTGAATATTTGGACAATAAATATTATAATTTTTATTTTTTAATATATCAAATATTTTTTTTCTTTTATCATTTATACATCCTATCATTATTAAATCTATTTGTTTATTAATATTTTGTATTTGTAAATCATATATATTTTCTATAGATTTATGATAAGGAAATGGATAATATATAATATTTTTATTAATATTTTTAAAATACTCTATATCAGTATAAACTAATACATTACTTGCTTTTTTTATTTTTTGTATCATTACTTCATTGCAATTACTAGGTGGGTCCATTGCTAAGATTATATAATTTTTAGGCATATTATGTAAGTCTACATGATGAAAAATTCCAATATATAAATTATTTGAATTTTCATCTCCTTGTAATTCATCTGCAAAATGAATAGTTTTATAATTTATATTTTTGTCATTAAAATAGCCTTTTATAGGATTAATATGATTATCATAAAAATTACCTATATGTCTTGAACGTCCTGTAAATATTATTATATTCATTATTATTTTTATAATTTATTATTTATTTTTAAATAATAATATGTAAAAACATATTTAAAATAATATTAGTTATTTTTATTAAATGAATATAAAAATAAATTATGTAATTGCTACATATAATGGTAAATGTAAAAGATCTCATTTAGAACCATTACCAGAAAATGTATTAAAATGTCACATCAATAAAATATTATCTTTAGAAAATATTTTATCACAAATTACAATTATGAAAGCATCTTCTATTAATTATTATAAAAATTATTATAATATTGATGATATGGTAAAAAAATCTAACATCCCAATAAAAATTATAGAATGTGAAAATTATGGTTATTCAGAAGGACAATGGTTAAAAGCATATGAAATATATAAAAATAAATTTGATTATTATTTATTTATTGAAGATGATTATTGTCCAGGTATGGAAAATTTTGATCAAATATTAATTAATTGTTATCAAAATAAATTTACAAATAATATTGGTCTTTTATGTTCATTAGTAGAAGGAAGTAGTGATTATATTAATAATCATAAATTGCCTATTCATTTTGAAGGATGTGTATTTACAAATAAAGAAACTTTAGATAAATTATATAAAGAATCAAAATGGAATAGTGAACCAAGAAAATATTTAGATTTGATTGATACAAAAATTGATCCTAATTTTAATTTTGAAAACATAAAAAAAACATATATAGGAGGTTATTATCAATTATCCTTCTCACATTTATTTACATTGTCTGGTATTAATCATGAAGATTATTTGGATATTAAATATAATAATAAATTATTAAAATTTCCTTATTGGGACGATCAAAATAATAATATAGGAGGAGAAATTTGGTTTTATAAAAAAGGAGATATAATAGAAAAATTATATACACTAGACGATATATTTAATTCACCTATAATACCAATACAATTATATAATATAGCAAGTATTCAATATAATACATATATATCAATATAATTAATTCTATTAAAAATAAATACATAAATATAATTACTTTTAATTATATATATGGATAATAAACCAAAAATTATTTTCATAATAGGCATGCATCGGTCTGGTACATCATTATTATCAAATTGTTTGATAAAAAATGGATTTTCAATTGGAAAAACTAAAAATCTAGATAAAAATTGGCAAAATCCAAATGGATATTTTGAAAATGATGCATTTACAGAAATACACGAAGAATTATTGGCTTATAACGATTCTTCTTGGCATACAATTACAAAAGAAAAAATGAATTATACACAAGAACATGTCAAATTATATAGACAATTACTTAAAACTGAATTTATTAATGAACCACTAATACTTATAAAAGATCCAAGATTAACATTTTTTGTTGATTTTTTAAAAGAAGTATGCTCTGAAGATTACGAATATAATTTTTTATTTTTAACAAGAAATAAAATAGAATGCTGTAATTCATTATCTAAAGCTCAAAATCTTTCTCTAATAAATTGTCAAATATTATATGATATAACTATGAGTAAGTATTCTAAAGAATTTCTTATGATTAATCACAATGATATAATAAATAAAAACTATTATGTGCTTACAAATATAAGTAATTATTGTGGTATTAATTTATATAATGATACAAGAGATTTGGTTGATACAAAATTATATAGAAATAGAAATTAAAAATTAATAATACTATTCAAAATACGTAAAATACTCATATTATTAAGATATAAAGATATAAATTTAGAATAATTATAAATTATCTATAACTTCATCTACTCTATCTGAAAATTTATGATATTTTAAAACATATTCTCTACCTTCCTTACCTATTTTAATTCTTTCATTCTCATTATTCATATAATAATTTATTAAATATTCTAATTCCTGAGAACTTGAATAATAAACTAAATGTTTTATGTTTTCTAATGGATATTTAATTTTTGATGGTAATAGCATTTTATCACATAAAACTAAATTTCCCATTAATAAAGCCTCCCATAATCTAAAATCACCTTCCCAATTAGACGGATTTGCTGTTACTATAATTTTACTTGTTTTCAATATTTTAAAATATTCTATACTTACCACACCATATCTATTTGGACAATCTACTCTACCAATATATTTTTTTCCTTGATATTTATTTACTATATTTGGAATTATTGAACGAAATCCACCACCATTAAACATACAACAAATATCATAATTATACCCCGGAAAGTTGAATTATTTGTCATATTCTATAAAGTCACTTCTTATACCATATGAAATAGGAATTATTTCTCTTGGATATTTTACTAATTCTTTACTAATAGAGTTTTCCTTTTTAACTATACTTCTTTTAAAATATTTGTAAATATTTTTTAAAACATTATCGTCTGGAACATTATCAGTATTTGTCCAATCATTATAATCAATTATTACTTCCTTTTTGTCACAATTAAATATTTCAGTAATTTTTTCAACATTTAATTTAGAATTGTCATCATAAGGTAGATTTAAACAATTACGATTATGCATTGTATAGAAAATGTAATCAGCATTATTATAATCATCAGTTAATAACTTTTTTTTTTGTAATTCTTTATAAAATTCATACGTTTCTGTACTTCCAGATGTTGGGGCCTTGAAATATGGGAAAATAGATAAATTTTCATATTAATATAATTGATATAATTTTTAAATCAATTATATTTGTATAATTATTCAAATAATTAACTTTATATTATCCACTATATACTCCTTCTCTTTATCGATTAACCACCATCCAACTGGAATACACACTAATTCTTTTTCTAAAATATCTAAATTTGGAAGAGTTTCTTCAAATTCTTTAACACAAGAGTTAATATCATTTCTATTATGTACTTGACTTGTCATTATATTAGCTTCTTTCATTTTATTCATAAATTCTTCTTTTTTATTGTCTAATATACGAATACTATAAAGCCAATATGCAGAATTACATTTAACATTATTTTTCATTAATTTAATTCCTTCAATATTTTTTAAATGTTCATCAAAATATAGTGCATTTTCTCTATTTTTTTGTAATAATTCATCCATATGAGGCAAATTATATAATCCAATTGTTGCATTTATATCATTCATATGAAATTTATAACCATATTCTAATATATCATTTTCTAATCTAAAATCTTTTCCTTTATAATTTCTTTTATCTCGATTAATTCCATACCATCTTAATAATTTACATCTTTCATATAGATCTTCTGTAGGTAATGTTATCAAACCACCATCACCAGTAGTTAAATGTTTTATAGCTTGTAAACTAAATATACAAATATTTTTGTTACTTCCTATTTTTTTACCATTATATTCTGCCCCAAAAGA
>MDTB01025088.1_pt1 | contig 11062 bp, 9 predicted proteins | sample 811161 | NCBI WGS metagenome assembly MDTB01 (sample SAMN05326650, study PRJNA326480) | marine metagenome | isolation source: seawater | place: Mediterranean Sea | collected 2009
AAAAGATAATGCCTAGCAATTATAAAACCGTCATCAATTTTAGAGATGGTATTCAGGTTGATACTGATGACCTGATATCTAATAATGGTCTGGTGGGTATTGGTAGTACCATACCCAGGCAACAACTCGATGTTCGAGGTAATATAATTGTTGATGAGAATACTTACTTAAATAACCTTAAGGTTACTGGAGTTGCAACATATTATAATACTTTAAATGTTGGTTCAGGTAATTCAGTAGGTATAGGAACCACAGTTCCTGAAGAAGCATTCCAAGTTGGTGTTGGTACTACTGGAGCAACTATTAGTCTTGGTGGTACTGTAACAGCACAAAAATTTGTAGGAGATGGATCAGAATTAACTGGTATTCCTGCATCAGTTTGGGTTAACCCAGGTGTAGGACAAACAATATATTCAACTAAAGATGTAGGTATTGGAACTACTGCTACTAGAGGTAATGCTAATTTTGGTGTAGGGTATGAAATATACATGGATGCTGTTTCAGGTGTCGGAACATTTGAAGGGATAGTAGTTAAAAATATAACTGTTCAAAATGATACTGGTGCAGGTCAGGGTAATGTTAATGCAGATGTAGGTACATTCTCTACTATCACTGCGACCTCAAGTATTACTGCCCCTACCTTTATTGGTACTGTCACAAATGCTACAAGATCAGTCGTATCAACAGGTTTGACGGATAGTCCTGATATTGATATTAATTATATTACGGGTGTTGGTGGAACATTTACGGGTATCACTAGCTTTACCACACTTCAGGTTACTGGTGGTATTGTTGCTAACGGTGGAATAATTACTGCTACCACATTCAGTGGTACTGCAACCACTGCTACTCATGCAGCAACAGCATATGCTATAGGTGGTGATCCTGTTATTCAGGTTGATAAACTAGTAACAACTGGATTAGCACCATCTATTATTAAGGGATCTGGTGTTAGTACCATAGGACAAGATCTATTAGTAGGTGAGTTTATAGGTGTTGGTGCTACCAACTCTGCTATAGGTGATGCTGCTGGATTTATTGGTACTGTAAGAATACATGATGGTGACCTTAAACTTGGTGGTAGTATATCCATTGGTGGTAGTCTTGTAGGTACTGTTGATCTTGGTGGTACTCAGAATATTAATGTATTGAATATTGGTGCAGGATTATCTGTTGCTGGTGTGTCTACACTGTCTGGTAATATTACAGGTGGTGGAGATTTTAATATCAGTGGTTCTATGATTGCTGGTACAATCCAGTCAACTGATAGTATTATTGCTGGTGGAGGAATTACTTGTATTGGAGAAATTAATAGTTCTGCTGGTGCAGCATTTACTGGTGGTGGCATAATTGTAGGTGGTGGAGGAACATTTGGTGGTCCTCTTAGAGTTGATGGATTTGGAGTAATTGGTACTTCAGGATGTGTAATTGGTGGTGGTATTACAGTTGGTGGAGAGGTTACTGGTGTTACTAATGTATTAGCAACTGGTGTTGGAACATTTGGAACTAAGGTTGTAGGTGGTGATGCTAAGTTTACTAATGTAGTCCATAGTGGTATTACTACTATTGCAACTGGTATTGTATCTGACTTCACTGTTAATGGTAACTTTAATGTCGGTGGTATTGGAACAGTACAAACTGGTGTTGTTGTCTTTGATGGTGTTAGTGGTATAGCATCTGCTAGTGCCATGTATGCTATAGGTGGCATATCAACATTTGCTAATGTCCAAGTTACTAATGGAAATGACACTAGGATATTTGGTAAGTATGTTGGTGTTAATACAACATCTCCTCGTATTAGCGAAGGTCTTGAGATATATGAGCAGTCATCCGAAATATTTGTTTATGGTAACAGTAGTATAGGTATTGGATCTACCTCTGGTGGTCGTGGTAAGCAAGCAAAATTATATGTTGGTTATGGTAGAAGTGAACTTGGTAATAGTCTTATACCTTCTCAATCAATATTTGAGGGTAATGTTGGTATAGGTACTACACTTTGTAGGTTAAGTAATGGATATGAATACAATGAGATCTATAAGAATACTATTTTCTTCAACAATCACCTTGGTGTAGGTGGCACAGTTGGTGGAGGAACGACTACCTGTATAAGAATTGGTATTAACACTGCAACTCCTGAATGTAGTCTTGATATGAAATATGCAGGTGAACCATTACTATTACCTCACGCATTTGTAGGTAGTGGTGGTAATAATGATAACCCTGCTGTGTTGAATATACAGAAAGGTGATGCAGAAGGATGTTTATGGTACGATAATATTGACGATAAGATTAGAACTAAGGGATCTGATGGTGTTAATGTTGCTATTGCAACTGAACTTGGTTATGCTGCTACACCAGCAGAAAGAGGATTCACTGGTAACCAATGGCAGACTGAAGCACAAAGAAATAATGATAGTGACTTTATTCCTGAACTCTCACCACCTTCAGAAGGACAATTACCTGCTGTTGGATGGGGTACTGCTAACTATGGATATAATTCAACATCTGAACAGTTCCAATATTATGGTAGTGATAGCATTTGGAGATCTATTGTGGGATCAGCACAAACTGGTGTTTCCTTGATTATTGAGGGAACTACTGCTAAACTGATGGTTGCAGGAATCGGATCAATATCATTAGGTACACTATCCTGAGGTAAAATAATATGGCAGCACCTGATTGGTCAAACACCACACAACAGTTACTTACTCAACCTGCTGGTAAAGAGGTATCATTTGGTGCTATTAGAGCAGCAATAGGTGATACTAGTAAATCTATTGGTGCATCTGAAATGCACAGGGTTACTAGTCTTGATGCACCATATCAGTTGGCAGCAAACCCAACTACATCTACACCTCATGTACCTTATGTACTAGATGCCACTGAGAATGCACACATACCTACTAGTGGTCCTATATCACCTGATGATGTAAGAAATATAATTAAAGAATATAATATTGAACAGGATCCTAATAAAGAAGAGGATAGATTTGATGTTGGTACTCTTACAGGACCAACAACACCAACTGCTAGTGTAAATTGGAATTCAAACTTAAATAAGAATATAACAAAGTATCTAAAGGTTAGAGGTAGGATAATATCACCTACTACTGCTACACCTGCTGTATCTATTGCTAGTTCGGCATCATCTAATCTCTACATACATGTTTCTAATTCACCTTCTGGTGATGGCATATATGCTTCTGGTGGATCTAAGGGTGTCAATAGTGGACAACCTGGTGGTCATGCTATTAGTGTTAGCAACCCATCTGCACCTGCTACTCGTGTAGTATATGTTGAGTGTGAAGGAACAGACTCTAAGATATGGGCAGGTGGTGGAGGTGGATCTGATGGCACTGATGGTGTAGATGGAGTAGACGGTAATGCAGGAACTGCCAACGGTAGTCCTGGATCTGGTGGTGGTGGTGGTAGTGATGGATCTCCTGGTTCATCTGGATCTCCTGGATCTCCTGGTTCTAATGGATCGGGAGGTGGTAGTGGATCACCTGGATCTCCTGGTTCACCTGGATCATCTGGATCATCTGGACAACAGAGGTATTTCCAACCAAGATGGACAGCACTACAGGTTAGGAGTAGTTCACAACAGACTCAATCACAACAGAGGAGAGACCACAGAAGATGGTTGTGGAAGAATAGGAGACGATCATGGCAAAATAATATTCAAACGACTATTCAAGGTAGGGCAACACAACCTCAAGATAATACTGTTAGGATAAGTTCATACTGTTCTGGTGGATCAGCAGGATCTGGTGGATCTGGAGGATCAGGTGGATCAGGTGGTGGCGGTGGCTCCAAAGGATACGGTGGTAGTGGTGGATCTGGAGGATCAGGTGGATCAGGTGGTGGCGGTGGATCAGGTGGTCAAGGTGGAACTGGGGGATGGAATGGTTACAAGGGATTTAAAGGATATGCTGGATCAGGATCACATGGAAGAGGATGGAACAATAAGACTGGACCTTTAATATCATCTGGTGGTACACCTGGAACTCCTGGTACACCTGGAGGAGACGGTACACCTGGAACTTCTGGAACTCCTGGAGGTGGTGGAACACCTGGAACTCCAGGTCAAGGAGGAACTCCTGGATCATCTGGAACACCTGGATCTGGTGGTGGAGGAGGAACACCTGGATCTGCTGGAACACCTGGCGGATCTGCTGGTTGTGGTGCTGGAACTCCAGGAACACCTGGATCTCCAGGAACACCTGGATCTGGAGGAGGATCAGGTAGTGGTGGAACACCTGGCACACCTGGAGGAGACGGTACACCTGGAACACCTGGCACACCTGGAGGAGACGGTACACCTGGAACTCCTGGTGGTAGCGGTGAAGATGGAACTCCTGGAACCCCTGGTATACCTGGCGTTGCAGGTGGTGACTGGGGTAAAGCAGGTGCTGGTGCTGCTGGTAGAGCAGTCGCTGGTTCTACCTATCAAGTAATACCTAATGGAGGAGACATTAGGGTAATCTATTAATTTTTATTATGTCACAGTATTTAATACCACCTCATCCAGTATTTGATGAGGTTGATTTTGCCACTTGGAAAGAGGGATTTACTTCTGAAGAATGTGATCAAATTATCCGTTTAGGTGAATCTAAAGATGCACAGAGTTCATGTGTTGTTGGTGAGCAACAACATGTAGATGATGGTGTACGCAAATCATTAAACTCATGGATAACATGCACAGATGAGACAGAGTGGTTATATCAAAGATTAGGTAATATTAATAGATGTCTCAATGGTATGCACTGGAGATATGATATAAGTGGGTTTAGTGAGGATTTACAATATACAAGATATAATGATAATAAATCATTCTATGGATGGCATATTGATAGTGGTTGTCGTACTTCTGAGCATCCACCTCGTAAATTGAGTATGACATTACAATTATCAGATCCTTCAGAGTATGAGGGTGGTGAGTTTCAATTACATGGTACACATGTAGAGAATCTACCTAAAGAGAAGGGATTAGTTATAGTATTTCCTAGTTATACATTACATCAAGTTACACCAGTTACTAAGGGTATTCGTAGGAGTTTAGTAGTATGGATGTCAGGTCCACCATTTCGATGAAACCACCTCATAAAGTGTCCACTCATGCCCCATTAAGTCCTAGAATGGACTATAATAGAAGTATGAAAAACACACATCTAGAGCATCTCGAAGACGATATACTTAACAGTGGTTCTACTGGAGGATTTACTGTTGTTGACTTTTTAAAAAATTTCGGTTTATTATTAGATGGTAGAAAGAGTGAATTAAGCATCTCAACTAAGTGGGATGGAGCACCTGCTATTATATGTGGTACTGATCCTGTTACTGGACAGTTCTTTGTTGGAACTAAGAGTGTATTTAATAAGGTTGATCCTAAAGTATGTTATTCTGATACAGACATTGAGCGTTACTATCCTGTTTCAGAATTGCGGAGTAAATTAAAAGCATGTTTAGAATATCTTCCTGAACTTGGAATAAGTGGAGTAGTTCAAGGAGATTTATTATTCACTCAAATGGATTGTGCATGGGGTAATATAGGTGATAAACAATACATTACATTTACACCTAATGCAATTACTTATGCTGTTCAAGCAAATACTCCTAAAGGTGAGAAGGTTATCACATCACAATTAGGAATAGTATTTCACACAGTATATAAGGGTGAAACACTACAAAGTATGGATGCAGTATATAATACAGCACCAAAATATAAGAGTACTAAGAATGTATTTGTAGCAACTTCTGAACTATCTAAAGTATCTAAGTTTAGTGTTCGTGATGCTGCTAAGTATACTGCTATTATTAACAGAGCAACTGGATCTTTAAAGAGATCATCACAATTCTTAGATATTATTCAGGAATATGGTGAGTCTAAATTTATAATATCAGTGATATTTAAACAGTTTTTTAATAAAAGAATTAGATCTGGACTAAGTGTGTCAAATACACAGAAAATAGCATCAGAGTTTGCTAAGTTTTATTCAACTAAAATGGATGAAGAAATTGATAAGAAGAAGAGTGAAAAGGGTAAGGAAAAGTATAAAATAATGAAGACAAATGGTTTAGCATTTATTGTTAGATATGAGCAGGAGATATATTTTACTGTTGCATCTTATATTTCAATTCGTGCTGCTAAGAAGATGATAATTGATCAGTTAAATATAGTTAAGGATATTAAGACATTTGTTCAGGGTAGACCTTCACAACCAGAAGGATATGTGGTATCATATAATGGAACTGCATTGAAATTTGTTGATGATGATTTCAGACGAGCAAACATTACGGTGATTAAATCATGGGCAAAATAACAACATTTAATGACTTTATTAAGGTCAGAGAGTATATCTATCTTAAATGGGATTACTATGCTAAATTAGGAAGAATGAGGGACAATTTGTCACCTGAAGAAGATCTTCAACAGCAAGCATGTTGGGAATTAATGAGAGATTTGAAAGGATTTCTTGATAATGTAGAGGAGAACTTTACCGATCCTGATATATTAAATGATTTTTTAGTTGATGATAAAGTAATTCCAATTAATCTGTTTAGTAATGAAGAGTCAGAGTAAATTTCAGGTATTTGATGATTTTATATCACCAACATATCAGGGATTAATTAAAGATATTATTGAGCATCCTGATCAGGCATGGTTATATCAACCTAACATGGATTATGGTGGAGATGATGATACATTAGAGGTACAATACTCTCAATTCTTAATAGGAATACATGGAAATGATGCTCCTGGTCATTTTCAATTATTTCATTCACTTTTTGGTTTAATGGGTAAGATAGTGGATGAATTGTTACCTAATTATCAACCAACACGGATAAGAGGTGTATTACAAACACCTACACCTAACGCTGCTAAGTTTTACTTACCTCATACAGATGGAGGACATGAAGAAGGTTATAGTGTAATATATTATCCTAGTGATGCAACTGGAGACACATATTTGTTCAAAGAAATGTTTAACAATCCACCTGAGAATACAAGAAGACAATATCATTGGAATCCGATTGATTCAGTAACACCTAAGCAGGGTAGATTGATAATGTTCCCTGCACATCAATATCATGCTGGTTCATCACCTAATAGTAAGAGAAGGATGCTAATAAATTTCAATTTCGACACTAAATATAATTAAAAATGAAAATTGCTATAGTCGGTGCTGGTATTGCTGGTATAACACAACTTCAAATGTTATCTGGTATCAGAGGAAGTTATGAGAAAGATGATGAAATAGTATTAATACATGATCCTGATAAAGTATATCCATTCTTCTTATCTTCTGTTGGTAATACATTATTAGGTGGATATAGTGAGCAATCTAATTTTAATTGTACGAGATCATTTGCTATTAAACATTTTGGTGCTACAGATTATTATGGCACTAAGTTTATAGGATGGGGTAATAGAACTGATAAGAATTTTGTATTAAGTCAGGATGGTGGATCTGGTGGTGGATTACACTTAGATATTGAAAAATTACGGAATTATATTATTAATGATGGTGGTAAATGTTTTGGAGAAAATATAAGTGTGCTCGAACAAACTATTGATAAGTTTGATATTAAAGAGAATACATTTAATATTAATGGTGTAGATTATGATATTGTTATTGATTGTACTGAGAAGCAACCATTAATTGCACCTAATGATTACGGAACACCTATAATATCACCATCTAATTCTACATTAGTAGCAGAAATACCACTTAAAGGTAATTGGGATTTTACTATAGAATATGCTGCTAAGTATGGACATATAACTGGTATTCCTCTTGCTGATAAGCAATACTGGGCATATCATTATGATAATAGTGTTGATGTTGATGATATTCGTAATGATTTTGTATCAATATTTGGTGAAGGTTTAGTTAGTAAGTATCACGAGATAGATTTCACTCCTAAAATATCAAATTATATCATACATCCTGAGTATTCTAGTTATTTTAGAAATGGAAATACTGCATATTTAACTGAAACAATGGGTTTCATGCAAAATGAAATGGAAGAAAGATTAGCAGAGAATATTTCAGAATACATTTATAGTAATGGCGATCAAACTTTGGGTACTGTTTTAAATAATTTTGGTGAGATTATCATGGATATGATATTACCTACAATTAGTTTTTGTTTCCAGTATGGTTCAAGATGGGATACAGATTACTGGACTAAATGTAAAGAACAGGCAATAAATCATTTAGAAATGCCTTTCTTTAAACATCCACAATATCAATCTGAGTGGAGAGATAATATCTTAACTGATAAATGGGGTGATAAAGAGTACAAGAAATTATTAAATAAGTGCTATAATCATGCTTTACCAGATCAATCAGAATATACTAATATACCATATATTATTATGATGTATTACACTTGGTTCTATGAATTAGCAACAGGATTAGGTGCATCTTACGCAGATAAATTTGATACATTTGATATGATATATCCACCTGAGAAACATGGTGAGATAGGATATAAATTATATGACTAAGATTGTTATTGTTGGTGCAGGAACAGCAGGACTAATTAGTGCTGCTTATTTTACAAATACATTTCAAAATGCAAGTGTAGAGTTATATTATAATGGTAAGAATAGGAGTATAGGTGTTGGTGAAGGCACAGCAGATGGGTTTTCTAATTTCTTAACTAATGTATTAAATATACCTGCTAGTGAGTTTCTTAAGCATGTAGAATCTAGTGTTAAATTAGGTATTAATTTTAAAGATTGGTTGCCTAATAGTGAATATTATCATGGATTTGAGGTTACAGATAAGACATTTGATATGAATAATTATTCATCACTAATTGAAATATTATCTGATAATTATAAAGGAGGAAAGAATTTTAATGATGCAACAAATACTATCCCAGATATTCCATTTGATGATTATAGAATAGCATATCACATTGATACAAAGAGTTTCAGTGATTACCTGTTTAAATTGTTAGAAACTAAGGTTAAATTTGTACAAGATATTATTACTGATGTAAATGTAGAAAATAATAATATTAAATCAATTAAAGGTAGAAAATCAGGTATTATTACAGCAGATTTATTTGTTGATTGTAGTGGATTAAATAAGAGATTAATCAAACATTTAGATGCTAAATGGGAGGATTTATCAGATACATTTATAATTAATAGTGCAATTCCTTATCAATTTAATCATAATTATGATGAAATACCATCATATACATTATCACAAGCAACACAAGATGGGTGGATTTGGCAGATACCATTTGCTGAGAGATATGGAACTGGTTATCTATATTCTGATAAATTTACTATGGAACATGATGCAAAATATAGATTTTGTGACTGGTTAGATAATAAACATGATGAAGATCCTACATTAAATAATACTATTAAATGGGATGCAGGTTATTATAAAGAATCGTGGGTAGGTAATTGTTTATCAATAGGACTATCTTCTGGTTTCATTGAACCAATGGAGGCAACAAATATATCAATGATATTATCTCAACTTGAAGCATTTTATGAGGTTAATTATACTTTATCAGGAATATCTTATAATAGAGATAGTTATAATAAAATAGTAAATGATGCTCAGGAATTAATGACAGAGGTTATTTCATTGCATTATTGCACAAATAGAACAGATTCTGATTTCTGGAGATATATGACTAATAATAAAACAGACTGGGTATTATCATTTGAAGAGAAACTTAAGGAAGAATATTATATGGGAGTAGAGGGAATGTATGCAGAAGATCTTGATGATTTATTACAAATAGCAATGGGATTGAATATGATTAATAAGGATGCTATAATAAAATGTATTACATTAAGAAATGATGGTAAACATTTAATGGAACAATCTAAAGAACATAGTAATTATTTCACTAAATGTAAAGAATATAACTGGGTATCTCATAAACATGTACTCAAGACACTTAGAGAAGTGTCATAACATTTATCACATTTCACATATTATAGATTATAATGAAAATACTTAAGAGATCTGAAATGACTGCTGCTGCTATCGCTGGTAAGACTGCTAAGAGAGCAGGTCACGAGTATGAGCATAAACTTGCTGCATTATTTGATAGTTTATTTGGTGGCGAGCATAAGGTAGATGGTAGACCACAAACTAAAGTAGATATGTATGAAGATAATACTAATAGAAAATATTCTATTAAAAGTATATCAAAGAATCATACTCAGGTAGCATTATTATCTACTGAAAAGTTTATTAAACATTTTAAGATTAGAGGACATAGTGAGACATTCCTTAGAATGTTCTTTGGTTATCCTAATCCAGAGTTAAAATCTATTGTACAAGATATACACCCTGATTTAGATCTTAATGATAAAGAAATCAAACAGAATAGAGTATACAGAGATAATATTGATAAGAAAATAACAACTGCATTTGTTAAATGGATGAATAAGAATAAATGTGCAATATTTGATGTTATTGTAAGAAGAGGATTTAATGGTGATGCAGTTGATACTGTTATATTTCATACTAAAGGATCAGAATTACTTAGAATGGTAGCAGTAAATATGATGGAAAAGCAGGTAGAGACAGGAGTTTGGACATTAAATAATACTACATTAGAATTTAGATTAGAGGATGGTAGGAAACTATTTCATTTACAAATGAAAGGTAGTGGTAAGAAATATAATAGTGGTTATCATGGTATGATGTTCCACATCTATAATATTAACTACAACAAATGATAGACAACACTACAGCAGAAATTGGTGGCACATTGCTATTTTTAGCATTAGGTGTTATAATAACATGGTATCAAACAAAATATTTTAAATGACCAATTATCCAGCACCACCATTACCTGAATGGGGTAAAGATGATAGAAAACTTGTTAAACAACGAGCACAAGTTAAGAGTCGTTTCTATTACTTATTCTGGGGTATTGCAACTGTCTCAGTAGTGGCAGGTCAACTATATGTTGGTAGTGGTTATAGAACATATGCCAACGCATTGTTGAGAATATTTAATACTATTGAAGTAGAAGTAAACCAACCTCGTTTTTACTAATGTTTGATGTT
>MDTB01119882.1_pt1 | contig 11062 bp, 9 predicted proteins | sample 811161 | NCBI WGS metagenome assembly MDTB01 (sample SAMN05326650, study PRJNA326480) | marine metagenome | isolation source: seawater | place: Mediterranean Sea | collected 2009
GTTCGGGTTGGGTTTCGGGTATAGCTGTAGGGGTCGATGTCGTCTTTATTCTGTTCGTCTACTTGTGGGTCGATGGCTTCATGGCTTTCCCAGAGTTGGGTTGCTTTTTTTGCGAGGGCTTGGGCGACGGGTATTTCGTACACTGGGTCTTCGGTGAGCGATACGCGTATCGTGTCTCCGATGCCATCATTTAAGAGGGTTCCGATTCCGATGGTGCTTTTGATGCGTGCGTCTTCACCATCGCCTGCTTCCGTGACACCAAGGTGGAGTGGGTAGTGCATGTCATTGGCTTGCATTCGGCTAACGGCTAAGCGGTAGGCTTCAATCATGACTTTGGGATTACTGGCTTTCATTGATAGGCAGATGTCATAGTAGTTATGGCTTTCGGCTATGCGGATGAATTCGAGGGCACTTTCCACCATGCCGAGTGGGGTGTCTCCGTATCGATTCATAATGCGGTCGGAGAGGGATCCGTGGTTAGTGCCGATTCGCATGGCTCGTCCGAGTTCTTTGCACCGTAGGACGATTGGGGTGAAGGCTTCATGTAGGCGTTCGAGCTCGGCTTCGTAATCGGAGTCGCTATATTCTTTGACGGCAAATTTCTTTTTGTCGGCGTAGTTGCCTGGGTTGATGCGTACTTTTTCGACGTGTTTGGCCGCTTCCATAGCCGCTGAGGGTAAGAAGTGGATGTCGGCTACGAGTGGGAGGTCGCACTTGGCTGCTCTGAGTTCTTTGGCGATGTGTTGGAGTGCCTCGGCTGCCTTTTTGTTCGGTGCGGTGATGCGAATGATTTCACAGCCAACTTCGGCTAGGGCGAGGCTTTGCTTGACTGTCGCTTGGATGTCTTGTGTCTGAGTGGTGGTCATCGATTGCACTCGTATGGGGTTTGTGCCACCGATGGCGGTGTTTCCAATGCGAACTTCCCGTGCTTTTCGCCTGCGGGCTTGGTATCTTGATGAACAGTAATCGTTTGGAAAACTGTGTGTGCTTTCAGACATTATTTTTTAGTTAAGGTGCTTCTGTTTGTGTGCTGTCTTGCGTTGGAATAAAGGGGAGTGTGATTCGTCTGAGGTCGAAGAAACTAACATAGACCACAAAAAAGAGCAACAACAAAACAAAGGTCATTTGTATGCGTTCCATGATGGCAATGGGGAGGGGTCGCTTGAGCAGTTTTGAAATGGTGGCAAAGAGCATATGTCCGCCATCGAGGACTGGAATTGGAAGCAAATTAAAGAGCGCCAAGTTGACATTGATGAGGGCTACAAACCATATGAGATCGACCCAACCTCTTCGCGCCATGACATTTAAGCCGTGTATGATGCCTACGGGGCCACTCATGTTGCGGACTTCAATATCTGAATTTTGGTTGATCAGTGCGTAGAGTGTCCGTTGCATGGTGTCAGCAAATCCAATCAATTGGGTGAAGGGGTCTTCATGCACTCGCTCGACTTTATAATCGTAATCATAGGCAAAGCCAAAGCGAGGTTCGGTTTCTCCGTTTTCCGTTTTCACTCTAGGTTGAATGGGAAGAATTTGCTCTATATTATTTCGCTTGATTGTAACGGCTATGATGCGGTCTCGGTTTTTGGAAAGGTAGGTTTTTAAAAAAGCACCGGAAACAATGGGTTCTCCGTCTAGCTTAAGTAGACGATCTCCAACTTGAAGACCTGCCTGAAAGGCGGGCATATCTTTTTCGAGTTTTAATACGAGGGGCGCTCCGTTGGAATCCGTTTCTGGAAGCAGACCGATTGCACGCATACGTTCAGAGGAGATGAGTACAGGGTGGGTCGTGAGTGCTATGGTGCGGTCACCTCTTTGTAGGCTTATGGTGGCTTCGGCTCTGCCGTCACTGGATCGACCAACTCCCGTAGCGAGGGTATTGATATAGTCCCACCAATCGCTGATGGGTTTTCCATCGACTGCTAAAATAGTGTCGCCTGCTTGGATGCCTGCTTGGTATGCGGGGCTTGGCACCTCGATGCCTTCTGAGTTGATGATCGTCTCGGCGACGGTTCCAACGGTGGTTGATTTGATGACCTCTCTTCCAACACCCCAAAGGATTAGACTGATGAGGAATGCAAAGAGTATATTAAAGACTGCTCCCATGACTGCTACGATCATTTTGTCTGTGTAGCTGATGGGGGGTAGTTCTTTTTGATGCATTTCTCCACCTTCGACACGCCCCATGTCAGCGAGTTGCGGTAGCGATACATAGCCACCGAGTGGGAGTAGTGAAATGCGAAAATCCGTTCCATTGTGTTTCCAACCGAAGAGTCTAGGTCCAAAGCCTATTGAAAAACGATCAGCCACTAGCCCTCTTTTTTTAGCTGCCCAGTAGTGACCGAGTTCGTGAACGAATACGGAAACTCCGAGTGCGAGTAGCGCTAAGAAAATAAACCAAAAGTTGAGTAGTAGTTGCATCCTGTATTTTAATTGAGCTTGTACGCTTTTGTTTTAAGGCGTATTTCTGCGTCTAAGTTTTTTAAATATTCGAGTGATATGCTATCGCTGCCATACGGTTCAGAGAGAGCTTGTTCGATGAGTTTTGGAATGTCTGTAAATGCGATGTCTTCGGCTATGAAGCGTTCGACTGCCACTTCATTGGCTGCATTGAAGATGGCACCACCGATACCATTTGAGTTGAGTTTGAGTGCTTCGTAAGCGAGTTCTAAACAGGGATAGCGATTGAAGTCAGGTGGAGAGAATTCTAGTTGCATCGCCTTTTCAAAGTCTAAGCCTTTTTGTATGCTCGGTTTTTTATCTGGATAATAGAGGCAGTGCTGTATGGCAAAAGACATGGATGGGGGTGATAGTTGGGCGAGCGTGCTGCCATCAATCCAGTGCACAAATGAGTGGACGATGCTTTGTGGATGAATGACAACTTTTAGTTGTTCGGGTGATAGGTCGAAGAGCCAACGGGCTTCAATCAATTCAAGTCCTTTATTGGCCATTGTGGAGGAGTCGATTGTAATTTTCCGACCCATTGACCAGTTGGGATGTTGGCAAGCTTCTTCTGGGCTGATGTTTTTTAAATGCCCAATGGGGTGGTTTCGCAAAGCACCACCTGAAGCGGTGAGGGTGATCGACGCTATTTGTTTTTTAGTATAGCCTTCTAAACATTGAAAAATGGCATTGTGCTCTGAGTCAATCGGTAGGATGCGTGCCTGATGGTTACGGGCGGCATCTAAAAGAAAGGAGCCTCCTAGAACTAAGGATTCTTTATTTGCAAGGGCGATGTCCATCCCTTGTTCAATGGCGGTGAGGGTTGGTTGTAATCCACAGGCGCCTACGATTGCAATGATTGCCATGTCGGCTGATTGCCTTTTTAGGCATTCGTCTATACCTTCAAATCCACAGTGTAGTTGAGTTGGACTTTGGAAGCGTGATTCGGACTGGGCTTTTAAATAGGCTGTTTCATCGGTTAAGATTGCCGTAGGCACTTGAAACTCTTGGCAAATGGATTGGAGTGCATCTGCGTTTTTATGAGCACTGACTGCGACTAATTGAAAATCATTTGGATAGGCACGTAGGAGCTTCAATGTGCTTGTGCCAATAGAACCAGTAGCACCGAGTAAAATAATTTTCTTAGCTTGAGCCATATTTTAATAGACGAAATACTTTAGGAGTAAATAGGCAAGCGGCGCTGTTAAAATTAAACTATCACACATATCAAAAACGCCCCCGATTCCTGGTATTAGGTTGCTTGAATCTTTTTCGCCGGCTTGTCGTTTAAAGGCACTTTCTAATAAATCAGATGCGATCGAGGATAAAGCAAGTGGAATAGCAATGAAGAAGGCTTGCCACCAGTGAAATTGATCGGGCTTTATTCCTGCAAATAAAATTACGAGTAGCACTGCAACGACAGGAGCCAGTAACACGCCACCAATCACGCCTTCGTTCGTTTTATTCGGGCTAATAATGGAAAATTTTGTCTTACCTAAGGTCTTACCGAATAAGTAGCCACCGATGTCTGTTGATAAGGCTATAAGGACAACCCAAAAACTCATGAAGAGTCCGCTATTTGAATCATTACCATAAGCGGTATTGAGATGATAGGTCTGAATGAAAAAATGGAGTAAGTAGGGGATATAAATAAATCCAAAAAGAGTGGGCATTAGACTGTTCATTCTACCTTCTTTGATGTCAATTCGAGCGATCATCAAAATTAACAGTAGAAAGCTGATTAAGAAGATGTCTTGCCCGGCATCTACAGAACCGAGATAGAAGGAGCCGAAAATCAGGATCGCACCACAGATGAGTCCAAATTGTTTCATTGGATTGAGACCAATCTTTTCGAATAAAACGTAGAGTTCTAATTGCATAAAATAGGCAATGAGCGCGAGAATGAAAACTCCAGCGTGTACGCCTAAAAATAGCATTGCTAGTAAAATAGTTAATATAATAGTACCTGAGAAAAGAAATCTTTGTTTCATGGTTTTAAAGTTTTTAAATAGTCGTTATTTGCGGTTTATATCGTTGGTCGTACATTTCCATATCGACGATCACGTGATGAGTAATGATCGATTGCTTTTTGAAAGTCTGTTTGATCAAAGTCTGGCCAGTAAGTAGGTGTCACATAAATTTCTGCGTAAGCCGATTGTAAGAGAAGAAAATTACTGAGGCGAAATTCTCCAGAGGTTCGGATGATTAAGTCTGGGTCTGGTAGCTCTTTGGTGTAGAGATAGGAAGCGATGTCTGAGTACTCCAAGGAGGTGGTGTTGAGTTTGCCTAATTGAGCGTCCCGAAGCATTCCTTTAACCGCATCTACCAGTTCATTTTTTGAACTATAATTCAATGCCACAGTTACATGCATTCGATAAAATTGTTTTGTTTTTTGAATGGTGTCCTGAATCAGTTTGCAGTTTTCGTCTGGCAGTTCATCTAAGCGACCGATTGTCCTGAGTCGTATTTGGTTTTCTAGGAACGTCTTTTGTTCTTGTTTTAGAAATTGATTTAATAAGTGCATTAACCCATCGACTTCAGCTTTTGGGCGAGACCAATTTTCTGAGCTAAAGGCATAGAGCGTGATATATGGAATCTTCATCTCTAAGGCTGCTTCGATGACCTTTTTAACGGCTAAAGCACCGTTCTTATGCCCTTCAATTCGAGATAATTCTCGCTCTGTAGCCCAACGACCATTGCCGTCCATTATGATTGCCACATGTCTAGGGAGTTCCGCTTGCATTCGCATTGACTGATAAATAACTAGGATTTTAATTGAGCTAAAATCGCTTTTTGGGTGTGTAGGCGATTCTCTGCTTGGTCATAAACGATGGAGTTTGGTCCTTCGATGACGGCTTCTGTGACTTCCTCGTTGATATGAGCGGGAAGGCAGTGTAAGAATAGGGCATTGGATTTCGCTTTACTAAGAAGGGTTTGATTGACTTGAAAGTCTTTTAAGGTTGCTTTTCTTTGATTGGCTTCGGCTTCATCCCCCATTGATACCCATACATCTGTGTATAAGACATCCGCATCTTCTGAAGCTTTTTGTGCGTCGCTTTCAAATGTGTGTCTAGAATTAAGTCCTTTTGCTCCCAAGGCATTTAGAATGGTATCTTTTGGTTCGTAGCCCTTTGGTCCCGCTAAGACGAGGTCGAAATCTAAATAAGCAGCCGCTAAAATCCATGAGTTTGCCATATTGGATGCCGTGTCTCCGTAAAATACGACTTTTTTACCCTTGAGTGCTTCAAGATCAATTGCTTCAGGCGATAAGTGTTCGAGGATTGAGAAGAGGTCTGTTAATATTTGGCAGGGGTGATTGAAGTCCGTTAAGCCATTGACGATGGGCATACTTGAGTATTTGGCAAAATCCGTAACTACTGAATGATCATAAGCACGAATAACAAGACCATGTAAATAACGCGATAAGACTTTAGCCGTATCTTTAATGCTTTCACCTCGTCCTATTTGAGTGTTCTGTGAATTGAGCACAATAGGATTGCCGCCTAATTCATGAATGCCCACTTCAAATGAGACACGAGTTCGAGTACTGCTCTTATAAAAGAGTAGTCCCCAGGACTCCTTGTTTAAGCAAGTGGATGCATCAAGACGATTGTCTTTGTATGCTTTGGTGCGTTTCAGCGTCGTTTGTAGTTCTTCAACTGTAAAGTCTGTGATTTGCAAAAAGTGTTTCATAACATTATTCTAATGGGATGATAATTCCTTAAAAACGGATTCTAAAATGGCTACCGATTGGTCAAGATCTTGAGCACTTGCAATTAATGGCGGCAGTAAGCGTACCGTATCATGACCAGCAGGAACAATAAGTAAACCCTTGTTTCTTGCTGATTCAACAATCGTTATCGCGTCGTTTACTGAGATGCCGACCATAAAGCCTCGTCCTCTTATCGCTTTTACGATGATCGGATATTGAGCTTTTAATTGATGGAGTTGCTCATGCCAGCTGGCGGATAAAGTTTGGACATTTTTGAGCAGATTTTCTTCTTGGAGGATATCGATCACCGCATTACCTGCAGCTGAAGCGAGTGGGTTTCCTCCAAAAGTAGTTCCGTGTGAGCCAGGTTGAAATAGGGTGCTGTGGGCTTCTTGAATCCAGATAGCTCCAATAGGAAAACCTCCGCCTAGTCCTTTAGCCATTCCAATCGCATCGGGTAGGATGCCGCTTTCTTGATAGGCAAAAAAGTCACCTGTTCGTCCGATTCCGCATTGTACTTCATCAATGAGTAAGAGTGTATTGTGTTGCTCACAAAGCGCTTTGAGCTCAACGAGAAATTTTGTTTCAGCAGGGAAGATGCCGCCTTCGCCTTGAATGGACTCAATCATCACCGCAGCGACGTGCTCATCCATTTGTTCTTCGAAGCTCTTTAGGTCATTGAGTTGAGCGTGGCGAAATCCTTTGAGCATAGGGTGAAAGCCCTTTTGTATTTTTTCTTGTCCTGTAGCGGCCATACAGCCAAAGGTTCGTCCATGAAATGAATTATGAGCGGTTAGGACATCGAAGCATGGTTTTCCTGTCTTTTCTGATTTTTTCTGTCCATGTAAACGGGCTAGTTTTATGAGTGCCTCATTTGCCTCTGCACCGCTATTGCAAAATAGGACTTTCCCTTTGCCTGCGATTTTAACTAGATTATCGGCTAGCTTTTGTTGGCTTGGTATACCATATAGATTACTGCAGTGAACGAGTTGGTCTAATTGATCTTTCAGCGCTTGTACCCATTTAGGGTGGCAGTGTCCAAGTGCCGTCACAGCAATACCCGTAGTAAAGTCTAGGTAGCTATTCCCTGAATCATCATATAGCGTAACGCCGTCTCCTTTGATCGCATTAAAAGGAGGTGCTGCATAGTTTTGTGTTAATGTTGGGTAGTGTGGCATGTTATAAATAGGCCTCTGCATTGATAATTTCCGTGCCAATACCTTGGTCAGTGAAAATTTCTAAAAGCAAACTATGTGCTTGTTCGGCATGAATAAAGTGTACCCGTTTGACTCCCTCAACTAGGGCGTATTGGGCGCTTTGAACTTTTGGTATCATGCCACTTGATATAATTTTATTTTCTATAAGTGAATCGACTTGGTCAATCTGAATGGACGAAATTAAACTTTCTGGATTTTCAATATCACGCATTAAACCCGGCACGTCACAGAGATAAACTAGGCGTCTTGCTTTGAGTGCGACGGCAACTTTACAAGCGGCAGAATCGGCATTTGTATTATAAACAGCTCCCTCTTCGTCTACAGCTAGAGGGGAGATGACAGGGATTTTCCCGAGGCTTAATGCCTTTTTAATGATTTTTGTCTTAACGCTGTAAATATCGCCGACATATCCTAAGTCAAAGGTGCTTCCTTCAGTCTCAGAATCAAAGAGTTTCTGCTTACAAATAAAAATATCTTTACCATCGATCGAAGCGACATCAGCACCTTGCTGCTGTATGCTTTCGCAGATGCTAGGGTTTGTCTGATCATTTAAGACTTGATCCACGACCTTAATGACTTGCTTGTTCGTTACCCGAAGCCCGTTTTTGAATTCGCTTTTGATATTTTTTTCTTTCAGCGTTTGAGTGATGGCTTTGCCTCCGCCATGAACCAGTACGACTTTAATGCCTACAGAATGTAAAAAAGCTATATCGGAAGCAATTTTTTGTTTTTTACTTTCGTCACTAGTGTCCATGAAAGCTCCGCCATACTTGATGACAAAGATGCAGTCTCGAAATCTTTGAATGTATGGAAGTGCTTCCAAGAGTACGGAAGCTTTGGTAGTTGGGTCTAGGTCTAATCGAGTGGTCACAGTTTAAATGGGTTATTCGCTTTTATTGAAGTCAACATAGGCCTCACTCAAATCGGTTGTTAAGAGTTTAAATGTACCGTTCCCTTGATTTAAGTTGAGCGTGATTTTAAATTGGTCTTTTTCAACAATGCTTTTCCACGCGGACAGATTGTCTTCTATGGATTTACCTGCAATTAAAGCGGGTGTTGAATCATAGTGCAAGTCGAGACGGTCTATGAGTAATCCAACTTGTGCATATCCAGCTGCATCAACAATCCGACCCCAATTTGGGTCAGACCCATAAAAAGCAGTTTTTACAAGTAATGAATTGCCAATAGCACGAGCGACTTTTTCAGCGTCAGCGTCCGATTGACTACCAATGATCTCAATTGTCACAACTTTCGTAATTTTTTCGCCATCGCTGACGATTTTATATGCTAAGGTTTCGCATACTTTTAAGACCGCTAATTGAAAGGCTTTTAATAATTCTGAGTTGCTTTCTGGGTTGAGTGATGTCTCGCCATTAGCTAATAAAATAACCGTATCATTCGTACTCATATCGCCATCTATTGAGAGGCAATTAAAGCTTTGGTCACAGGCAGTTTTTAAGGCAGTTTGCAAACAAGCATGGCTCGCGCTGACATTCGTCGTTAAAAATGCGAGCATCGTAGCCATATTGGGTTCAATCATGCCTGCTCCTTTTGCAATGCCTGCAACGGTAATCGTCTGACCTTCATAATTGAAGCTGGCGCTGGCTTCTTTTTCTCGGGTGTCAGAGGTTAAAATTGCCTGTGCTGTGGCTTTGGCATTTTCACTACTAGCGTCTAAGCTTTTAGCAGCAGAGGCGATCCCTTCAATGATTTTATTGATTGGTAAGCGTCTGCCGATCCGTCCAGTTGAGCAGACAAAAAAGGGCAGTCCAATTCCCGAGCTAACTTGAGCGCAAGAAGACATCTCCTTTGCATCTGGCATTCCGTAAGCGCCAGTACAGGCATTGGCGTTGCCACTATTCACAACAATGCCACCCACTTTTTCTGGGCTGCTCTCTAAGACCATCCGACTCAAATCGACAGGTGCCGCCGTAACATCATTTTGAGTGAAAACTGCAGCAGCGCTCAGTGCTTTACCTGTTTGACTTGTGATTAAGGCGAGGTCTAACTGACCCGATTGATTGTCCCGGATATCAGTAGCGACTGCCGAATAAGAGAATCCAGGGCAATCGGCTAAGCCTTTGGTCGGTTCTTTTAGCTGTACTGTGATTTGAGCATCCATTGCATTCAGTCGTCTAGTTTACAAAAGCCCCATTGTCTCAGGGAATCCATATTTGAGATTAAAGATTTGTACTGCCTGTCCACTTGCTCCTTTGACCAAGTTATCAATAACCGAAGTGATGATTAGGTTATCAGTTGTCGTATCGTGAACGGCAGAAAAATCAATCCGATTTGAGCCAACCACATCTTGTGTCTCAGGGAATGTCCCAGTTTGCATTAGATTGACAAAAGGAGCATCGCCGTATGCGAGCTGCCATTTCGAATAGATGGCTTCGATCGAGCTTTTTGTCGGTACGACAATGGTCGTATGAATTCCCCGGTTGATCGGCGCTAGGTGAGGGCAAAATTGTATCGAGACATCTTCAAAGGCTGCTGATTCAAGTTGCTCTTGGATTTCTGAAAGGTGCCGGTGTGTGGGCAAGCCATAAGCTTTTATGCTTTCATTCCGCTTTTTAAATAATAAATCTTCCCGTAGCGATTTACCAGCTCCACTGATACCGCTGTAGCTGTTTATGGTAACAGGACCTGTTTCAATAAGTCCCATTTTATAAAGTGGAATGAGTGGGATGAGGATACTTGTTGGGTAGCAACCAGGGCAGGCAATTAATTGACTGATTTTCCAATCACTATGGGTGATTTCTGGTAGTACATAAGGTGCCTCATCTAGCAGGTAGGGAGCGGGATGCTCTTTCCCATAAAATTTCTTATAATGATTCGGTGAATTCAACCGAAAATCGGCACTCAAATCGATAATTGTTTTTCCCGCCTTATAGAGAGGTTCTGCGTAATCAAAAGAAACTCCATGAGGTAAGGCTAAAAAGACGACATCGATCGATGTATTCTCGGCCAACTCTTCTGGACTTGAGGCAGAAAATACTAAGTCCCCCACCAAGTGTGCGAGGGCTGGAAGGTGTTCCGAGACCTTTTGACCTGCTAAAGACCGAGAGGTCACTGAGCAGAGCTCAACTTCTGGGTGTTTCGATAGCAAACGAATGAGTTCCTCTCCTGAGTAACCGGATGCTCCTACAATTGCGATTTTCATATGTTTACCTTTGTAAATAGATTGTGTGTCTTTGAAAAGAAAAACCCTCCGAGGCGAATGATTTGCCAGGGAGGGTTTTCCGTATTAAATTTATTATGAAATTTTAGTAATAGGATTAACGCTTTGAGAATTGGAAGCGTTTTCTTGCTCCTGGCTGACCTGATTTCTTACGTTCACGGCTTCGTGGATCTCGTCTTAAGTGGCCGTCTTTCTTGAGCGGACTTCTGAGTTCAGAATCCATTTTTTCAATAGCACGAGCGATACCCAAGCGAACAGCTCCTGCCTGACCATTTAAACCCCCTCCGTTTGCTCGGATTGTGATGTCTAATTGATCTTTCATTTTTGAAGTGTCTAGTGGAGAGAGTGCTGCACGTGTGAAGTCTTCAGCTTTAAAGTATTCACTTGCAGGTTTTCCATTCACTACAATTTTTCCTGTTCCATTCGTTAAACGAATTCGAGCCGTTGCCGTTTTGCGACGACCGATTGATAAAAATGTTTTTGTTGTTTCTGTAGCCATAGTTGAAAAAA
>MDTB01167232.1_pt1 | contig 11062 bp, 4 predicted proteins | sample 811161 | NCBI WGS metagenome assembly MDTB01 (sample SAMN05326650, study PRJNA326480) | marine metagenome | isolation source: seawater | place: Mediterranean Sea | collected 2009
CAATAATTTATATGTACTTTGCCATGGTCAGGCTGGATTTTTAAAAATAGGTTCCGAAGTAGTTAATACCGAAGCATTAAATCAATTCTCAGAAAATAACTCTATATATATAGAGAAAATTACTCTCCTTTCATGTAATGTTGGACAAGATATTGAATTTATTAAAAATTTATCCGAGACTTTTAACTCTGTAGTTAATTATTCTGATAAATTAGTCGGTCATAAGTCACTTGGAGGTTCCTGGAATTTAAATACATACAGTAATGAATTAGTTTCTAATAAAATAATTCCATTTAGTTTAAGTTCACTGCCTTTCTCTGCAGAGGTAATTAATGATTGGGAGCATACTTTGGCAATAACAATAAGTGCCGGTCAAGTTGCAGCTCTTGTAGCTAACCCTAGTTCTATAAGTGGATACAGTGCTTCAAGTACTATTACTATAACTGGTCAAATTACTGCTGCTGAGGCATCTACACTTTCCACAGTTGCGGCCACATCAATAATTGCAACCGTCGCACCAGCTGCTGCTACTACTTTAGCTGGCATTTCAATGCGTAACGGTAGAACAAATGCATTTACACTAACTCCAACTGACACATCAGCTACTGCATCAGTCTTAAAATCAGTAAAAGATATCACATCTCTTGGTGGTAACTTTGCAAACGTTACAACCATTGCTGCTTCTCCTTCAGCAGATATCACTGCGCTCTTTGCACCTCTACTTAACAATGGAACTTCAGCAAACACAACTTTTGCTGCTGACATCACTATTAATGTTAATGATACTTCTATTGCCGCAGCTACATTAAATGCTTTTAATCTACTAACTACCACTGCTGTTGTTACTACTGCTACAACTATTACTGGTGGGGCAACTGATGTAAAATCTGCTCTCGGAGCTGGAATTAATCATGGAGCTGCTGTAGCGGTAACTATAACTGAAGCTTCAACTATTGCAGGACTCTTAAATGATATTGACGGTCTTACAGCTGGAAGGGTAACGGTACAATCAACAACACTTACTGGTTCAGCTGGAAACGTTGTTACTGCTTTACAGGCAAGTGCCGCAGAACCGACAGCCAACGTAAACGGTGTTGCAACGCCAACTGGTAATACTATTACTGGCATGGGAGCAATTAATGTAACTCTTACTGCAGCTGACGGTGTTACAGCAGCAACTGTAACGGAAGCAAATGTAAATGATGTTGAAGCACTAACAACTGGTACCATTACAGCAACACTTGATACGACTGCATTAGGTGATCTTTTAGATAATACTAATGGACTTCAGAATCTTGATAGAGCTCATAATTTAACAATAACTAGTGTTGCGGATGCATCAATTTCAGGAGCTCAGATGGTTGCTCTTGATGCTAAGACAACAGTTGTAATACCAATAGCGGCAGCCACTGTTACAGGTACTTATGCCGATATTGCTGCTTCTTTTGCATCTTCTGGTTTATCAGGTTTAGGAAGCCAAGCAATTGCTCCTACAGAAACCCTTACAGCTACCCAAGCAAATGCACTAAATGCCCTAACTACAGGCGTTATTACTGAGACAGTAACCGGTAGTATGTCTACGCTTGCTGCTCTTACTCTAAATACAGACCCTACTACTGGTGCCCAAGTAGTAGATGGTAATGGAGACGCAGTTCAAAATGCTTACACTATTGCACCAACAGATACAACTGCTACTGCTGCTGCTTTAAGTACTTTGATCACTAAGACAAGTGTTGACATTGATACCTCAAATATAACTACTATTACGGGAACATTAGCTGAGGTAGACGCTCTTTATGCAGGTGCTGGTCATGCCGGCCTTGGTAATGAGGCAGTAACTATAAGCGATACAGGTTCTTTAGATGCTGATGCATTCCAAAGAATTAATGCTGCTTCATCAGGAGTCGTAACAGTATCTGGTGCGGTAACTAATTTAACGGGTTCAGCTGCTAATGTAGCTGCCTTGTTCGGTGGTAATGCTCAAAATAATGGGGTAGTTTTCACTGCTAATCCAACCGTAACTGTCACTGGTGCAAGTGCTGCAGTCGCCGATGTAAATACTATTAATGGTGCTACAAGTGGATTAGTTACTGTAAATTCAGCAACTTTAACAGGATCTGAGGCAGATCTTAATACTGCTCTTACAGCGGCAGCCCTTAATACACCGACTATCGCAGGTATAGGTGCTGTAAATCTCACAGTAGCTGCAAATGATGGTGTGGCGATAGCTGATTTGAGTACTCTTACAAGTAGGACTACTGGTGTTGTCACTGCATCTATAACTGGAGGAGATATTACTGTTCTTTTAGCTGCCGCTGCCGCTATCGAGACTGGTCATGCCTTGTCATTTACAGTAACAACTTCAACTGCTACCGCTAACATTGTAAGTGCTGCTGATTTAATTTCTCTTAATGCTCTTACAACAGCTCCGATAACAGTAACTGTTACTGGAAGCGTTACAGGTTCAGCTGCAGATTTGAGAACAGTCTTCGCTGCTAACACAGCTAAAGTTGGTGGCGCTGCCCCTGCAGGTTCACAAATTAGTGGTCTTGAGTTAGAGCCAGTTACTATGACTGGAACTGCTCTTACAGCAGAAGATATACTATATGTAGAAGGTTTAACAGCAGAACTTTTAACACTCAGTCAAGTAACACATATATCTGGAACCGCAGCTGACCTAATTTCTATAAATACCAAGGATACTCAAAATAGTCCAACGATTGCTGGAACTGCAAATACAACAACAGTTGTAGTAACTGATTCAACAGTTACGGCTGCTAATCTTAATACAATTAATGGTACTTACAATACTGTAGTAACAACAACTGCAACAACAATCACAGGTGTATATGCAGATTTATATACAGCTCTTCTAGCAAATAATGGTCAAAAGTTAGATAATAATGGCAGCGTTGCTGCTGCTGCAGGTACTGAGCTGCTAGATGGATTAGATGCAGTTAATGTAACCTTTACCTCCGAGACATCTGGAGAAGCTAATACCCTAGAAGCTCTAACTACAGGTACTATTTCAGGTACTATTTCTGATGGTGGTGCTGCCGCACTCTTACATGCAACTACTGGAGTTACAGCCCTTTCAAGAACTCACAACCTAACAATAACAGTTACAGATGCTTCAGTTAGTGCAGCAAATATAACAGCTCTTGATGCTAAAACATCTGGCACACTTACAATTAACTCAGGTACAATTGTAGGTTCAGCTTCAGAACTCTTAGCGGTTTATGCTGCAGGAACTGCAGGAACTGTTGCTGGATTGGGTAGCGAAGCTATTACGGTCACTGGAGGAATTTCAGTTGCTGATTTCAACACCCTAGCTACAAAGACTGATTTATTAATTACCGCAACTGTTACAACAACTGATGCAACTACATTAAAAACACTTGCAGAATCGGGTCATAATTTAACAATAACCATTGCCGATACAACAGCTGCTGCAGCTGATATAAGTGCTGTTGATGCCTTAACAACTGGACAGGTAACAGTTTCATCAGGAACAATCTCTGGTACAAATGCAGAGTTACTTGCTGTAAACGTCTTAAAAACAGCTGGAACAACAATAACTGCGGCAGATGTTGCAAAGACTATTACCGATCCAGTTACAGTTGCTGAAGCTAATGCTATACATGCTCTAACAGATGGTTTAATTACAGCAACTATAAGTGATACAACTGAGGCGGTTCTCGATGGATTGAGTGGTACAGCTGGTAATGCAAATGCTTATACAATTACTCTCTCTGAAACCTCACTTGTTGCAGCTGATCTACTTGATGTTCATACCAGAACAACTGTGCCTCTAAATGCAAGTTCTGTAACTACTCTCCGTGGTACAGCAGCACAGATATTAACTGTTCTAGTAGAGAATTCAGATTTTGATACTGATTACACTTCCGCAAAAGCAAGAACAATTACCGGTCTTGACTCTGTAGCTGTATTACCTTCTGCTGGTCAAACTGCTACTATTGCTCAGATTTTTGGTATCGAAAAATTAACCACTGGTCTTGTTACAGCAGTAGTCACCGCCGCCGGTGTTAACCAAGGACTTGACCATCTTATGGATACCACTACAGGTATTGGACTTACAAACCCCAATAATGCGATATCTGTTACGGTTGATGATGATGGTGGATCTCAGACAATTTCAGCGGCTTCTCTAAATACTCTTAATAGTAGAACTACAGGTTTAATCACAGTTGCTGTAACAGCTATTACTGGTACAGTTGCAGATCTAAAAACAGCCTTTGCTGCAAACGTTGCTACACCAGTCGTTGGAACTCAAATCACTGGTTTAGAGGCAGATACAGTAACAATTACTTATCCAGGAGGTGCTGGTGTTGATACATCATTAGCTGCAACGGACTTTAACATCCTTGATGCTGCTACAGCCGGAGCAATCACAGCAAGTGCAGCAACATCATTGACTGGTGTAGGTGCATTAACTGACGATGGCAACGGTAATTTAGTTAGCGCTGTTCGTACTGCTCTAACTTCAATAGGAACTAACCAGGGTACGTGGGCTGATGCCAACGGTGCTATGACTCTTCCTGTCACATTAACTGGGAATGTGACAGTCGCTGAAGCTAATGTTTACTCTGGACTTACTGCCGGAGCTGTCACAGCGACTGTCTCAGACGGCACAATGGCTTTACTGAATACATTAAGAGCTGAGGCCGGAAATGCTTATACCGTTACTGTTACAGATACAACAGCTGATGCAGGAGATTTAGTTACACTAGATGGGAAAACAACAGTAGCTGTAAACTTAGCTGCTTTAACTTCAATTTCCGGAGATGATGCAGAAATTGCTCTCGTTTACGCTGCTAATAATGCTCAAACGCCAACAGTTACTGGATTAGGAAACGAGGCCTTAACTATATCTGGCGATGCTGGAGGAAATCCTCTTACTGTAGCTGAAATTAATACAACTGCAGCCCTTACAACTGGAGTCGTTACTGCAACTATCGCAACTGGTTCTATGGCTACCCTTAATGCTATAGCAGAGACTGGAAATGCTCTTTCATTCACAGTAAACGATGCAGCGATTGATGCAGCAACCTTTAACAACCTTAAGGCTAAGACTACAGGTGTAGTAACTATTGCAAATAATGTAATTAATGGAACAGCTTCAGACGTAGCGGCGATTTATGAAGCTCAAACAGCTGGAACTGTAGCTGGATTGGCTAATGAAACTGTAACCATATCTGATACAGGAACAGTTTTAGTTTCTGACCTAAACACCATCGATGCAGGTACTAACGTTGCTGTTGTTGCAACAGCAGTGACTGGACTTTCAGGTACTGCAACTGCAATAAATACAGCCTATGCATCAGCTGGAATAACTGGCTTAGCAAATGAGGCAGTAACTGTAACTGGCGCTGCATCTGCTGCAGATTTAACTACTGTTAACACCAATACCACTGGATTAGTAACAGTAAATTCAACAGCAATTACAGGTACATATGCCCAGGTAGTTGCTCTATACGCATCAAATAATGGTACAGCTCTTACAGGATTAGGAAATGAAGCTCTAACTATTACGGACGCCTCACTTACAGTAGCCCAGGCGAATGCTGTTGATGCTCTTACTACTGCTGCTGTAACAGCAACTCTCGCTGACAACGATGTGGACACTCTTGCAACTCTTACAGGTACTGGAAATGCTTACTCAATATCTATTACAGATGCAACAGTTTCAGCCGCAAATCTAAATGCTCTTAATGCTAAGACTACTAGTGCTATTAGTGTTACTTCAACCTCTGTAAGTGGTTCCTCAACAGATCTTATAACCGCTTATCTTGCACAAGGTTCTGGAGTAACTGGTTTAGGAAGCGAAACAGTAACAGTTACCTCAGGACTTGCCACAACTGCTACAGCTAGTGCTCTTAAATTAGTTGGTAGCTTTGATGCAACTAGTTATCTTGCTTCTAATACTGATGTATTGGCAGCCTTAGGAACAAACGCTAATACTGCTCATGGTCATTATATTGATTATGGATACGCTGAAACCCGCTCTATTGACACCTTCAAAGAGTTAAGCTACATAGCTAGTTATTCTGACTTGACTTCTGCATTTGGAGCTAATGGTGGTACTGCAGCTACTGCTCATTATGTGAATTATGGTTATAGCGAAGGAAGATCAGCTAGCTTTGATGAACTAGGTTATATTGCAAGTTATACTGACTTGATTGCTGCCTTCGGTTCTGACACAACTGCAGGTACTACTCACTATATTAATTTTGGTTCTACTGAAGGAAGAACAGCTACCTTCAATGCTGCATCTTACCTTGCAGCCAATGCTGACTTAACAGCAGCATTCGGTAGTAATCTAGAGCTCGCTACTAAGCATTACATAGATCATGGAAGTAGTGAGGGAAGATTACTGGCTTAACTAATTTAAGTTGGTCAGTTTCATGACTGATAATAAGATACAACAATTGATTGTTGAGATTAGTTTTAATTGAATAAATAAAATGATAACTCGCTAATTGAAATTCATTCTGAATTTTTTAATTAGCGAGTTTATTATCAAAATCATTCATATTGATTTGATTCTCTAGTTTTTAGTTGTTCTAATGAATTTGTTGGTAACGGGTGGCGCTGGATTTATTGGAAGTCATACTTCTGTTTTACTTCTTGAACAAGGATATAATCTTATAATATTTGATTCTTTTCATAATAGCTCCAAGAAGGTTTTTAATAGATTTAGAAAAATTTTAAATTGTGATGAATCTTACCTAAGTAAAAGAATTAAAGTCATTAATGGAGATATAAGAGACAAGAATTTATTAGATAAGGTTTTTAATTATTATTTATCATCAGGCGATCCAATTTCAGCTGTTTTACATTTTGCCGGACTTAAGTCAGTTTCTGAATCCGTTATAAAGCCAATTGAGTATTGGGATGTGAATTTAGTTGGGACAAAGATCTTAATTGAATTAATGGCTAAATATGATTGCTATAAATTAGTCTTTAGTAGTAGTGCAACAATATATGGTTCTACTACCTCAGAGAAAATTAATGAAGATCATTGTATAAAACCTCTTAATCCATATGGCCATTCAAAGGCAGCAGTTGAAGACCTTTTGACTGGTATATATAATTCAAATGAAAAATGGTCTATTGCAATACTTAGATATTTTAATCCGGTTGGAGCTCATGCTAGTGGGCAAATTGGTGAAAGTCCTTTTGGAGTTCCTAATAATCTTTTCCCTTTTATAAGTCAAGTTGCTCTAGGAAGATTAGAAAAACTTCAGGTTTTTGGTAATGACTGGCCTACTTTTGATGGTACGGGAATAAGGGACTATATACACGTTATTGATCTTGCTGAGGGACATTTATCAGCTGTTAAGAAATTGTTAGAAAATAATAATAGGCAAATTCTTAAGTTGAATTTAGGTAGCGGTCAAGGTCACTCTGTTTTGGAAGTTATAAAGACTTTTAGCAAGGTTACTGGTTTTGATATCCCTTACGAAATTACCAATAGAAGGTCTGGAGATACTGCAAAAACTGTCGCTGACCCTTCTCTTTCAAAAAAAATTTTAGGTTGGGAAACAAAAAGATCTTTATTTGAAATGTGCAGGGATAGTTGGAATTGGCAATCTAAGAATCCAAATGGTTACTATAAAACCGATATATGATTTTTGGTATAATTCACTTGTTCCTAACTATTTAAATGACTGAATTAGATAATGCATCTCTTCATTTGTACAGCATGACATCAAAAGGCCTAAACATTAAAAAGGAGCTAGTTGAACTTGTAGGCAAATTTCTTAATTTGAGATTGAATAATAAAATTGATAGAAATAAGGAAAAAAGTAATCCATCTAAGATACTGATTTTGAAAAATATCAATGTATTCATTAACAAAGGAGATAGGATTGGATTGATAGGTGCAAATGGTTCAGGAAAGAGCACAATATTGAAACTCTTAAGTGGAATTTATAAACCCTCAAGAGGTCGAATGAAAGGAGATTATTTTTATCCAATGATCATAAGAGATTTAAACGTGATAGATGATTTAGCTGGAATAGATGCAGCTAAAGCTTTTTTTTATCAACATGGATTAGGTTTTCATGGATATAAATTAGAATCTTTTTTATCAACAATAGAAGAAAATTGTAGTATTGGTGATTATTTTTTAAGACCAATTAAATATTACAGTGAGGGCATGAGAACAAGATTAATCTTTAGTTTGTTAACTTCGGTGAGACTTTCCGAAAACCTTGCCATTGATGAAGGATTTGGAACAGGCGATAAAAAGTTTGCATTACAGGCTGAAGAAAAATTAAAGAGCTTTTTGGGTACTGAGGGTTCTTTATTACTAGCTTCACACTCTAATGATCTTTTAAGACAATTTTGCAAAAGAGGTTGGGTAATGAAAGGAGGTAGATTAATATTTGATGGGCCTCTCGAGCAGGCTTTCTCTTTTTATGACTCTAAAGCATATCTAACTGCTTAAAAAATATTAAATGAATAAAACTAAAATACAAAAATCTAACTTTACAAAATTATTTTATCAGTTACAAAATTATTGGAAGCTTGGATGGTTAGATAATAAAGCTAGGTATGCGAAAACTTATTTAGGTGAGGTATGGATTGCACTGTCTATTATTCTTTTGTCATCTATGCTGGGGCTTATTTATGGAGATATTTTCGGGAGTACTATCGAAGGAGATATTAAATATTTTTCATATCTTGCATTAGGAATAACTTTATGGAATTGTATTGCAGATTCAATGGCTTTGGGTTCGCGATTTATTATAGATAGTGCAAATCAAATCTTAAATACAACTTATTCACTAAAATCATTATTTTTAAGGAAATTCTTTTATATTTGTCAGAATCTATTTATCGGTTTAACTTCTATTCTTGTTGTAATCTTTTTTGTTAATAAAGAACTTATTGGTAATTATTTTCAATTGTTTTTGCCTCTTTCAGTTTTTCTTGTTTTTAACTTATTAATTATTATTTATTTTTCATTAATAGGTTGTTTAATAAGAGACTTTGCCGAAATAGTACCTTTAGTTACAACTATTATTTTCTTGGGTTCTCCTATCTTATATCCCGCCTCAAGGCTAGACAATTTAGCATGGATCGCTAATGTTAATATTCCATATAGGGTTTTAGATCTTGTAAGAAGTGCAATTTTAACCGGAGAAGTAAATTATTTAAAATGTTTTTTGGTTCTAATTTCTGGACTCATACTTCTTTTATTTACTTTTTCTTACCTGGAGCAAAACCGCACTAAGATCGCACTTTGGTGTGATTAGAATTTGATAATTTTTAAGAGTTAATAATTTCCTTAGAAAAATAATCTCCAATCTTAAAAGAGCTATTCATATTCACAGATTTTGCCTCTATCTCTTCATAAAAAGGTATCATTGCTACTCTGAAGTCCATTGAAACCATTGTTTGATCGGTTGTATTAATATCTGAACCATGGGCGCAATCTATATGATTAAAACTAAATATCTCACCATTTTCACATTCTAAAGGATAGTATTCTTTAGAATTTGATACTTTTTCTGACATTAAGCAACAAGGCTTTAAATTATTTGATAGCCCTATATTAAAGTTCAGTTCGAAGTCAGGATGATTATATTTTGCATCGGTATGATATTCCCCTACAAACCTGTTCCCAGGTAAGCCTATTCTAAATGTAGGTATAACTTGATATGCAAAGGGAAAATCTACAATTTTACTTATAAAATTAGTAATAAAATCCTTATAAATTGGTTCAATTATTCTGGAGAAATTAGAATAAAAAACTCTATGTACAATAGTTTGCTGATCATTTTTTCGATCAAATTTCTCAAAATTACCTAACCAGAGATGAAGATCTTGTAATTCGAGTCCAAAAAGTTTTTCAAGCTCCTCTCTAAAAGGATATTTTTTCAATTCATATGAAAAAGTTACACCATGAACCCTCTGACGAGTTTCACTAGCAGTAACCATTTCTTTTATTAACATTTATTTGGAATATGAAAAATTCTATAGTGAAAAATATAGATTATCAACTATATTTGTGCCAATAAAACAATTTATCACTTTTTTTGTAAAACTTACTGGCTATATAATATTAGTAATAAATTAACAATCAAGTTCTTGAATATACAAAGCTTTTCACTTCTTTTATCAGATAAAGTAAGTAAAAGAGATATCTTTTCAAAATTTAGACAGATTAGAGATTTTTACTTGAAGAGTATTGATGAAAGGAAAGATATTATTGCTAATAAATTATCTTTTACTTTAAAGAATGCATATGAAAATATTCCTTATTTCTATAATTTAGCCGAGGATAATAAAATTAATGACATATTTTTAAATTTTAAAATTGAAAATTTAAAAGATATTCCATTTATGGATAAGAATACTTTGAGGATTAGCAGAAGATTCCTTTTAAGACCTGATTTTACAAAAAAAATACAATATTGTTATACAAATGGTTCTACTGGGGGGAGAGTATCTGTTGCGTATGATCAAGAGTCAATGGATTGGAGTTCTGCCGTGATGTTATTTTGCAGAAACCTATATGGGCATAATTTGATAAATAAAGAAGTTCATTTGGCAACTGATACAAGATCAAGAGGTAAAAAAATAGAAAGATTAGGCCAATTTTCAAAAGAATTAGCAAATAATAGATCAAATATTTTTATAAAAGATTTTAATAATGAATCAACTTTTGATTATTTAAAACAATTGCGATTTCAAAGAACTAACCTTTTGCATGGAATGCCTAGTCAGATAAATGGATTAATTAGTGAGTCGATTGATAAATTTAAGATACCATTAATTGAAACCAGCGGTGAATTTTTAAGAGAAGAACAAAGAGTTAACATAGAAGATTTTTTTTCTGCGAGAGTTATAGATAGATATGGTTTAGCCGAATCAGGTATTGTTGCTTATCAAATGCCAAAACAAGAAAATCTTTCTGTTATTGATTTTCATACATTTGTAGAAGTAGATGATAATGGGGAAATTGTTATTACCAATTTAAATAATCATATTATGCCACTAATAAGATACAAGACAGGCGACTTTTGTGAAA
>MDTB01130680.1_pt1 | contig 11061 bp, 9 predicted proteins | sample 811161 | NCBI WGS metagenome assembly MDTB01 (sample SAMN05326650, study PRJNA326480) | marine metagenome | isolation source: seawater | place: Mediterranean Sea | collected 2009
GTTATTGCGAGGGGAGAACACCCGATTCCATTCCGAACTCGGCCGTGAAAACCCTCAGCGCCGATGGTACTTCATCTTAAGATGCGGGAGAGTAGGTCGCTGCCAGGCCTTAAAAGCACAATAATCTACATATTGGCGCGGGGTGGAGCAGTCTGGTAGCTCGTCAGGCTCATAACCTGAAGGTCGTAGGTTCAAATCCTACCCCCGCAACCAAAAATAAATTTATCCAGATTTATAGCATTAATTCCAATATTTACATTGACACATTACATATATTTTTTTGGATTTATTTAATATATAGTGTTTAAACTTTTAGATTCAGATATTAGTATTGTTGACATGAACAAACACTTATCCAAATACGGAGTCCAATATATCGATCAAAAAGATATTGATAGCATGAAAACTGTCCTGAAAGGAGAGTTTTTGACCACTGGACCATTTGTTAGAAATTTTGAAAGACTGTTTTCAAAAGAAGTAAAAAGTAAGTTTGCGTTGTCATGTTCAAACGGAACTGCGGCACTCCACTTATCTCTTAAGGCTTTGGGAATAGGAAAAAATGACATGGTAATCGTTCCGACTATAACTTTTGTGGCAACGTTAAATGCTATTTTAATGTCAGGAGCTATTCCAATACTCTCAGATGTCAATGAATCGACTGGTTTGATAGAAGAAAAAAATATTATCGAGATTCTAAATAATATTCCACCAGGAACAAAAATAAAAGCTATAATTGTTGTTCACTTAAATGGAAACATAGTTGATGTCTCTAAAATTAAGAAATTATTTAAAAAAATTAGAATAATTGAAGATAGCTGTCATGCAATAGGAAGTTTTAAGCGCGTTGGTAAGAAAATTATTAGAATTGGGTCATGCTATAATTCAGATTTAGCAACCTTCTCTTTTCATCCAGTAAAAACAATTACTACTGGAGAAGGAGGTATGGTAACAACAAATGAAAAATCAGTTTTTGAAAAATTAAAATTACTTCGAAGTCATCATATTGAAAGTTTGCCTATTAATGACAAAAATTATCCCTACAGAATTAATAATTTAGGATATAATTATAGATTAAGTGATATAAATTGCGCACTTGGTATTTCTCAACTGAAAAAATTAAAAAAATTTAAAGAGCATAGAAAGCAATTAGTTAAATTCTACAATGAAAAGTTTTCACAATTTGAAAATCACATAACTCCAGTTTCAAAAAGTCAGCACGATATTTGCTGGCACCTATATGTAATTTTAGTAAACTACAAACATTTAAAAGTTAATAGAAGTCAGTTAATGAATTCATTAAAACTCTCTGGAATAGGAACACAAATACATTATAAACCATTACATAGGAATCTACACTTAATAAAGCAGTTAAAAGAATATTATTATTCAGGGTTTTCTGGGGCAATGAAATACTATAATGGTATACTTACTTTGCCATTACATTATAATATGGATTTAAATGATGCAAATTATGTTGTGTCCTCAGTGTTAAAAAAATTACAACTAAATAACAATAAAAAATAAATCATTAAATTAGAGCTCTTACATGCAAAAATACTCTTGGAAAAAAATATCGAAGCCGGAATTTGTTAATTTTGATGGAAAATCAATCCTTGTAACTGGTGGCACTGGTTCATTTGGAAAATTTTTTATAAAATATATCATAAAAAACTTTAATTTTAAGAGAATAGTTGTTTTTTCAAGAGACGAACTAAAACAATATGAAATGGCTGAACAAATTCAGCATAAAAATTTAAGGTATTTTATTGGTGATGTAAGAGATTATCAGAGATTAAAGAGAGCCTTTAATGGTATAGATTTAATAGTTCATGCGGCTGCGTTAAAACAAGTAGTTGCTGCTGAATATAATCCTATTGAGTGTGTTAAAACAAATGTTAATGGTGCAGAAAATGTAATTAATGCGGCAATAGATTGCGGAGTTAAGCGTGTTGTTGCACTTTCAACAGATAAAGCGGTAAACCCTGTAAACCTTTATGGTGCAACGAAATTATGCTCTGATAAGTTATTTATTTCAGCAAACAATCTTTCCGGAGAAAATGGAACTATATTTTCTGTTGTGAGGTATGGAAATGTTTTAGGCTCTCGAGGAAGTGTGATTCCTGTTTTTTTGAGAGAAAAAAAGAATGGAAGAATTCCAATTACTGATAAGAGAATGACTCGTTTTTGGATTTCATTAGAGGAGGGTGTCAGTTTTGTTTGCAATTCATTAAAAGCAATGAAAGGTGGAGAGGTATTCGTTCCTAAAATTCCATCAATGAAAATCACTGATCTTGCCAATGCTATTGCACCTGATTGTAAACTTGATATTAAGGGGGTTAGGCCTGGGGAAAAGATTCACGAAATAATGATTTCCTCTGATGACTCATCTAGAACAATAGAGTTTGCAGAAAAATATATAATATGTCCGGAAAAATCCTTAGTTTATGACGAAAATTATATTTTTTATAATGGTGAAAAAGGCAAATCAGTTAAGGAGGATTTTACATATCAAAGTGATAAGAATGATTCTTGGCTAGAAGTAGATGTTATAAAAAAAATGATCAAATGAATGACTTCATCATTGGCACCGCTAATTTTGGTAAAAAATATGGAGTTGTAGATTCCCCTAAATTGGAGATTAAAGAGGTTTTTAAAATTTTACATATTGCCAGCGAGAGAGGGATAAATTTATTAGATACCTCTATAGCGTATGGAAATTCAGAATTTATGATAGGTCAATTTCATAAAAATAATTTTAACAAAAAATTCAAAGTTATTACAAAGACTCCTGTTAACTTGTCATCTTATGACTCACCTAATGTTTTCATAAAGAAATTTTTTGACAGCGCACTCAAGAGGTTAAACATTGATCAAATCGAAACTATTTTAATACATAATATAGATGATTTTTTTAGAGGAAAAAAAGAAGAGATAATTGATACTTTGAATCAGATTAAAGAAACTGGAAAAGTTAATAAGATTGGCATTTCAATTTATAATAAGATGCAATTTCAAGAAATAATAAAATACTTTATTCCGGAAGTTGTTCAATTACCTTTGTCCATCTTGGATCAAAGAGTAATAGAAAACGGTGTAATTAATGAAATAAAAAGTTTAGGTTGTGAAATCCACAGCAGGTCAATTTTTTTGCAAGGGTTGCTTTTGTGTAAATATGAACAAATCCCAAAAAAATTAAAATTAATTTTAAAGAAAATCAAACAATTAGAAGAACTGTCAAAAGAATTAGGATATAGTAAATTACAACTTGGTCTTAATTTTATAAATTCGATCGATAATATTGATTTCAAGATTGTAGGCATCAACTCAACAAATCATTTAAATCAAATTCTTTATGATTATAGAATTTCAAAAAAAATAACTAACATTGATTATTCGTTATATTCAATAAAAAATGATAAATATATAGATGCAAGGAATTGGTCGTAAGTTAAATCTTGGAATCATAGGTATGAGTGAAGGCAATGGTCATCCATACTCGTGGTCAGCAATTTTTAATGGTTTCGACTCCAATGAATTAAACAATTGTCCTTTTCCAGTGATTCAAAACTATTTAGAAAATAAAAGTTTTCCTGAGGACTTTCTTGACATTGCAAAAGTAACTCATATTTGGACCAATTCGAGAGAACAATCTGAAAAAATATCCAAATTTTCAAGAATTGAAAATATTGTAGATAATATGAGTGATATGGAAAATTGTGTTGATGGTATTCTATTAGCACGAGATGATTCTGAAATGCACTATAAATTAGGTGTGCCGTTTTTAAAAAAAGGTCTTCCAGTTTATTTTGATAAACCATTTGCATTATCTGAAAACAAGGCAAAAAAAATATTTAATGAAGAAGTTTGGGATGGTCAAATATTTACATGTAGTGCCTTGAGATATGCAAGTGAAATAAAATTTTCTGAAAAAATTAGAAAAAAAATTGGTTCTCTAAAAAAAATCATAGGAATAACTCCGAATTCATGGGAAAAATATGGAATACATGTAGTTGAACCAATTATAGAGCTAATTGGAAGCGAAGATAAAATTAAAGATATATCTATAAAAAAAAATAATCTATCTAAAATATGTGATATTTTATGGGAGAGTAATTTAGAAACTAAATTTATATCAACTGGAGAAAAAAATGGTGGAATATCTATAGAATACTTTGGAGATAAAGGAAAATTTCAGGTAAAATTCAAGGATTCTTTTGGTTGTTTCAAGAAAGCTTTGCAAGAATTTTGTTTAGGAATAAAAAAAAAAAAAACGAATGTTTAATAAAAATAATTTATTATTAACCGTTAGAATTTTAGAGATTGGATCAAAAAAATAGATAATGATGAAGAAAACAATTCTTATTACAGGAGGTAGTGGACTAATAGGTCTCAGATTAGTCAGCCATTATCTAAGCAATAATTATAAAGTTGTTTGTACTGTTTCATCATTAAAAAGTAAGTCCAAATTAGAAAAAGATTTTTATTCATTTATTCAAGAAAAGGTATTTTTTATTTTCGTATTTGATTTTAATAAGAAAGAATTTTCAGAAAAATTAATTGAAGAATTAGTTGTCAATAATATCACTCCATACGCATTGATTAATAATGCCAGGAATATAGAAAATTTAGATGTAAATAACGAATTTATTTCTGAAGTAAACTGGTTAAAAGAATTTAATATTGCTGTTATAGCTTCTTACAAAATAGTTATAGGTTTGATAGAGATGAAAAAAAGTCAACTTAAGCGAGTAATAAATATTTCTTCAATTTATGGAGTTGTAGCTGTAAATAGTAGTATGAAGACAAACAAAGGTAAATTAACACCTATGCACTATGGTGTTTGTAAGGCTGCATTAATACATTTAACAAAAGAATTGACTGCAAAATATGGAAAAAAGCTTACATTTAATTCGGTTTCATTTGGTGGGGTTGAAGGAAGAGCTAGCGAAAGTTTTAAAAAAAAATATTCAAACCTATGCCCAAATGGGAGGATGTTGTTAATTGATGAGATTATTGAGCCAATTAACTTCCTTCTTTCTTCAAATTCATCTGGAATTAATGGCCATAATTTAGTTGTTGATGGTGGTTGGACCATATGGTGAAAAAAAAAAATATTGCTATTATTCTTGCAAGAGGAGGTTCAAAAAGAATTCCAAGGAAAAATATTATAATGTTTAAGAAGAAACCCCTTATTGCTTGGACAATTGAGGCTGCAATTCAATCTAAAATATTTGATAAGGTGATAGTAAGTACGGATTCAGTTAAAATAAAAGAAATTTCTCTTAAATTTGGAGCCGAGGTTCCATTTTTAAGGAAAAAATTTGCAGATAGTAAGTCTATATCAAGTTTAGCTACACTTAATACTTTAGAACAATGCATTATTAAGTGGAATACAAATTTTGAAAATGTTTTTCAATTAATGCCTACTTGCCCACTTAGAGGAAAAAATGTTATTATTTCTGCAAATAAATATTTTAAAAAGTCAAAAACTAATTCTTTAATTACTTGCGCTAATTTTGCATGGCAGAATCCATACTGGTCTGTAGAATTGAAAAAAAATAATGTAGGATCTCAAATATTTCCAGAAATGTTTACTCAAAGATCTCAAGATCAGAAAACTCTGTACGGTGTATCAGGTGCAATATGGATTTCAAAAACTAAGACTTTAAGAAAATATAAGACTTTTTATAGCCCAAAACATCGATACTTTCCAATAGATTGGGATTCTGCATTAGATATTGACACATATGATGATTTAAAATTGGCAAATTCTATTTTTCAAAAAAAGTTAAATAATAAATGAAATTTTTTTAAATGTTCATGTATAAGATTTTAGAAAATGTTAAATAAGTTTTCCCAAAATATTATATGGATTTTTTTTCAAAATGCTCCACGAAAATTTTCTTTAATAATTCTTTTATTAATAATTGCTAGTATTTTAGAGGGTTTTAGCATTGTTTCTATCCTACCAATACTCACGCTTTATTCAGGTGAAGAGTCTCTAGAATCATCAAAATTTTTTTCACATTTTCAGAAAATTGCAAATTTTTTTAACTTAGAACCTGATATCAATTTTTTCTTGCTCATAATTTTGATTGGCATTTCGATAAAGTTTGTGTTTATGTTTTTTTCATTAAAACTTTCTGTTTATGCTGCTGCCCAATTTTCTGATATTTATAGAAAAAAATTACTCAATTGTTTCATAAAACTAAAGTGGTCATATTTCATTTCAAAAAAAACAGGGAGGTTTACTAATTCTATTCTAAATGAGGCTACTCAGGTTGGAGGAGGGCATCAAACTGTTGTCAACTTTATTTCTATGTTTCTTCAAATTATTACTTTCCTTATATTATCAATGATTATTTCATGGGAAATAACAATTGTTGCTATTATTTTTTCGCTGTTGATTTTTCTTTTATTAAGTTTCTTTGTTTCATTATCAAAAAAGTTTGCAAGGCATCATGTTGAAGTACTCAACACATTTTCTTCAAGTATTATAGATATCTTTCAGATGATTAAACCAATTAGAGCAATGGGACAGGAACATCATTTTTTGAATCAGCTTAAAGAGATTTCCGAGAAGGTAAGAAATATTCAAAAAAAACTTTCACTTACGGGAACATATTTAGCTACACTTCAGGAGCCAATTTTCATAATTTTAGTTTGCATAGGTTTAATTACTTATTTAAATTTTTTCAACGAAATGTACAGCTTAACAAATGCAATAATAATTATACTCCTTTTTTATAGAATTTATACAAAAGGCGGAAACTTATTAATCGCATTGCAAAAAATTGTAATTTGTGAGGGAGCATTCAATTCACTTACAGGTTTATTAGATGAAGCCAAAAAAAATCAAGAATTCTTGAATGAAGACAAGTTATTACCAAGTTATAACGGAGATTTATCTTTCAAGAATGTGTCTTTTTCATACTCAAAAAAGAAAGTATTTGAGAACCTTTCATTTAAATTTGAGTTAAGAAAAAAAATTATAGGTATTTCAGGTCAATCAGGAGAAGGAAAATCAACGCTAATAGATTTGATAATTGGTCTTCAAAACCCAGATGAGGGAAAAGTTTTAATCTGTGGCGAAGATCTTAAAAACATAAATCATAGAACTTGGAGAGAAAATATAGGTTTTGTTCCACAGGATGTAATATTATTTAACGATTCAGTTAAAAATAATGTCACACTTTATGACAATAAATTTAATGATGATGAAATAAATAATTGTCTAAAAGATTCGGGTGTATTTGAAGATATAAAAGAATTAATTGGAGACATTCATTATAATGTTGGAGAAAAAGGTTATAGATTATCTGGAGGACAAAGACAAAGGATTATAATTTCACGAGCATTAATTAGAAAACCGCAAATTTTAATATTTGATGAACCAACTGCTGCTCTGGATTTGAAAAATAAAAAAAAGATTATTAAAACAATTAAAACATTATCGAAAAATATTACTATTTTGACTGCAAGTCATGATAAACTTCTTCTAGATGAATGTGATTTCATAATTGATTTAAATCAAAAGGAATGAAATAGTAAATTCTATATCTCTTTTAGATAAAAAAAAACTGTGTTAGAAATAATTATTTTTTAAAGTTTATGATAAAAAGTAAATCCATAATTCAAAGAACAAAAAGACAATACTCCTTCAACAAGGAAAAACTTAAAGAGCTACCTGATTTTCCAAAAAATATCATGATTGAACTTTCTAATGCATGTAACCATGCCTGTTTATTTTGTACCAGTTCTTTCATGACAAGAAAAATAAAAAGAATTGACAATGATTTTTTAATCAATGTTTTAAAAGATGCATTTAGTTGCGGTACAAGAGAACTCGGATTTTATACCACCGGAGATCCTTTTATTTATAAAGGTCTGGATAAACTAGTTAAAGTTTCAAAAGATATAGGATACGAATATATTTATATTTCAACGAATGGAGCATTAGCAAATCCTGATATATCGAAAAAAGTAATTGATGCTGGAATTGACAGTATCAAGTTTTCTATAAACGCTATTGATCGAGAAAGTTATAATCTGATTCATGGAAAAGATGATTGGTTGAAAGTAATTGAAAACTTAAAATTTATTTCATTGTATAAAAAAAAAAATGATTTAAAGCTTTCACTTTATATTACTACAGTTGTAACAAATATCATAGAAAAAGGAGTTGAGAAGTTTAAAAGTGAAATCATAAAATTTGTTGATGAAGTTCAACTAATTTCTGTTCATGACCAAGGTGGTTATATGAATAAGGCCTCTGAATTATTAAGGTCTAGAACATCAAAGTATAAAGCACCACCAAAAATATCAGATATTTGTATGCTACCATTTAATAGGTTACATGTTACAAGTGAGGGCTATTTAACTGCCTGTTGCGTTGACTATCAAAATTATTTAGCCATCACTGACCTGAAAAAAATTTCTATCAAGGAAGCATGGGAATCTGAAGAGTTTATTGAATTAAGAAGAAAGCACCTAAACAAAGACTTAGGGAATACTTTATGTCATAATTGCTGGAATAATTGTAACGATCAAGTAAAACCATTAAATGAAGAACTATCTACACTTCTTGATAATGATGAACATGGAAAGTTTGTGGGAAATACAGTTAAAAATAGAATCAAGAAGTTTTAAACAATATCTCTATGAATTTTTTTAAGAATATAGCATTCAGAGACGGTTATGGTTACAGATATATATTGACGGATTTATCAAAGTATTTAAAAAAAAAACATAATTCTAAAATCTTTGCCTATGGAAGTGAGGAGGTAAAATACTTTTATGATGAGATGGTTGAAAAGAAAATTATAGACGAATTTATTCTCTGTGATCATTTACACAGAGTAAATATATTCGAAAAAATAAAAAATCCAAAAGATGTTATAAAAAAGTCTCTGATCAATGAAAATTTTATTAATGCAAGCTATAATATTTTAAGAATGACAAGAAGAGATTTAGGATTAGGTTTCTATCCTGGTGCTAGAGCATTTCCAAATTCACCTTCCTCAAAAAAAACAAACTATCTTCAGAATATTAATGCATATAATATCTTGATTAGTTTTTGGATTGATGAATTTAAAAAAAGAAAAATTACACTTTTTTTAAATGGGTTAAAAGATGAAGAGTTTGTTTGTAAGGCTATGAATATAAAATTTAGGTGGATTGATAGTAGCAGATATGGTTCTTACTGGGCTTGGTTTCACGGCATGAGATCGGAACTTCCAGAGGTAAAAAATAGTTTTAAAAAGTTAAAAAGAAAAAAAATTAAATCTGTAAATATTAAATCACAATATAAGGCAGACATAGAAACAAGAAAATTTCTTTTTTCAAAACCTCCATTCTTAACATTCCTTTCCAAAGTTTTTTTTGAGTTTCAAAAATCAATTTATAATTTTAATAATTATAAAAAATATTATTTTTTTTCATATGTGAAATATTTGTTTAATCAATATAGGCATAAAAAACTTTTAACCTCAGATTATGTAGAAAATATTAATATTTTAAATGGTAAGAAGTTTATATATGTCCCTTTACATACAGAACCTGAATCAAGTCTTCATTGGGTTTCACCAGAATGTTTTAATCAAATGGAACTGATTTTATCATTAGCTAGGGATATTCCCTCTGATACTTATTTAGTTATTAAAGAACACGTTTATGGTGTGGGAGCAAGAAAGAAAGATTATTACGAACACATTAAAAGTTTAAAAAACACAATACTTATTGATGTAAATATAAGCAGTTTAGAAGTAATAAAAAAAAGTTCTGCTGTTGCTGTGGTTGGAGGGAGTGCAGGTGTAGAGGCATCATTAATGGGTATACCGGTTTTGGTGTTTGCGAAATATACATTTTATGATTTTTTACCTCATGTTTGTAAAATTAGTACTAATGAAAACAATTATGAACTTATTAGGAAACTTATTAGTAAAGGCGTAACCCAAGAAAGTATGGAAGCTGGATCCAAATTGAGGCAGGCAATAATTGAATCTTCTTTTGATATGAAAAAATATCATCCATTTGTTAACAGACAAGAATGTAGTGAAGAATCACTTTTAGCAATGTATAAATGTTTGAGGAAGAGTTTCAATAAAGTTTTTAATTTATGAGTAATATTTATAATTTAGATAGTGAGAGATTTAACTGGGAAGAAGTTCTTATTTCTTTAAAAAAAAATGGCTTCGTTACTATAAGAAATATTTTTTCTGATAAATTTATAAATGAAGTTAGCGAGCAGTGTGAAGAAGTTTTAAAAGAACCCTCAATTTTGGGATCATTTGGTTATTACAAAAAAGATGTTCCAAAAAAGCTTTTTGATCCTTTATTACTCGGAGGTAATATAGTTGATTGTTTTGTAAATAAGAAAGTTCTGAGTTTAGTTAAAAAATATTTGAAAGGAGAATTTACTTTAGCTGAGTGCAATTTAAAGTTTGATCAGGGTATTAATTTTCAATATTTTCCTTTACACAAAGATTTTACAAAAGGATGGAATTTAAGAAGACATAAAAAAGATAATATTATTTTAAGTGAAAAGGATATGAAATCTCCTTTGGGGGTAGGGGCAATGATATATCTCCATGATACAGAGGAGGGATGTTTTTGCTATTGTTCAGGTTCCCACAAATACGAAAAGGATAGAAGTAGCTCTCTATCTGAATATCCTGAAAACGAAAGATTAAAAATTCAGAAAAATATGATAAAAGTCATTGGTAAAAAAGGTGATTTAATACTCTTCGATGATTCTGGTTTTCATGGCCCTGACCAGCCAAGTAAAAAAAATAGAACTGTATTGATTTTTGATTATTATAAGCTAGAAACATTTGGTGACAGAACAAAAATGAAAATACCGGTTTTCTTAAATGATTTGGGTCACTTAACTAAATATCAGTTAAAAGTTTTAGGGCTAGGACAAAATTTTATGATCCCACACAGGAATTATCACACTCGACAATTTGATAAGACGAAAAAATATTTTTTACTAAAAAAGATGATAGATTTTATATATTTCTTTGATTTTATTGAGATAAAAGTTAAATCTAGTTTAAGATA
>MDTB01130801.1_pt1 | contig 11060 bp, 12 predicted proteins | sample 811161 | NCBI WGS metagenome assembly MDTB01 (sample SAMN05326650, study PRJNA326480) | marine metagenome | isolation source: seawater | place: Mediterranean Sea | collected 2009
TTGTAAGGCCAGAGATTGTTATGGAATAACTTGTAAAATTTGTAAAAGCTGTTATCCCAATAGAAAAAAACCTATTAAAACAAAAAAAGCTTAAATGAAAATCTTAGGAATTGGAAACGCCATTGTTGATGTAATTTGCAAAGTTAACGACAAATTTATCTCTGAAAATAATTTAACAAAGAGTACTATGAAACTTGTAGATGAAAGCGAATTTAAAAATCTGCTATCTAATCTAAAAATTGAAGAAACCGTTTCAGGTGGGTCTGTCGCAAACTCAATAGTTGGTCTTTCGCAACTTGGAAATGAGGTTGGCTTTATAGGTAAAGTTAACGATGATAAATTAGGTAATGAATACGAACAAGGTTTGAAAAAAGAAGATGTGCAGTTTTTTTATTCAAAGAAAAAAGAAGTAATTCCAACCGGAACTTGTTTAATATTGATTACACCTGACTCTGAAAGAACCATGATAACTTTTCTGGGTACTGCAGGAAAAATTAACGAAAGCGATATTGATGCTAGTGCTGTAAAGAATAGTGAAATCTTGTTTCTAGAAGGATATCTTTGGGACGAAGGCGACCCTAAAAAGGCATTTGAAAAAGCAATCAATAACTCGAATAAAGTTGCAATGTCATTATCAGACTTATTTTGTGTAGAAAGACACAAACCTCATTTTTTAGAATTAGTTAAAAATAAATTAGATATTACTTTTGCTAACGAGCAAGAAATCATGTCGCTAATTGATGTAAAAAAATTTGGTGATGTGATAAATTTTGCAAAAAAAATAAATCGATTAATAGTCATAACACGTGGTGATAAAGGAGCAGTTGCAATAAATAAAGATGAAATTGTAGAGTGTGAAGCAAAAAAAAATCTTCAAATAAAGGATCTAACAGGTGCAGGAGATTTATTTGCAGCTGGTTTTTTACACGGTTTAATAAACAATAAATCTATTATAGAGAGTTTGACATCTGGAACAGAAATGTCTTCTAAGGTAATTCAAATAATAGGTGCCAGACTGAATAATTAACTTATTTTTTTCTTCTTTTAAAACTACCTTTACCTTTTTTTGGCTGTACAACTCTTTTTCTATACTTGTTTGTAAATAAATCCTTTGCAATCTTATTTCTTTTTGTCACAAATAATATCCTTCTTTATTGTTTAAAATAAATTTTTCATCCATAAATTTTTCCAAAATTTTTTTTCTCAATCTATAAATATGGGTCTCAACTGTGTGGGTATCTGCTTCAGCAGAATAGTTCCAAACCGACGAAAGAATATTATCTTTTGATACTGGTTTTTTATAATTTATAAATAGTTCGATAAGTTGAACTTCTTTTTCTGTAAGAAATATAAAATTATTAAGTTTAGATAGTTTTTTTTCATTCTTATCCAAAATATAATTTTTAACTTCTATCGAGGAATTTATGTTAAATTTTTTCTTTGCAAATATATTTTCAACTAAAAAATTAATTTCTTTTAAAGTTGTAGGTAAATCTAAATGACCATCGTAATTGCTTTGCTTGTTTCTTTTTCCACCTACGCAAATTTTTATTTTTTTACAATTATCTATGAGACTTTTATTTTCCTTATCTTTTAAGGCTTCATTGTGGAATAAGACGATATCGTAATCCTTTTTCATAGTATCAGTCAAAGGATTAAACTTTAAAAATAATTTGAGTTCATTTAATGTGGAAACAAATGAAGCAGGACCTAAAATAAGAACATTTAATTTATGCATATATTAATAAATAAAAATAAACTTAGTTTTAATGATTATAGAACAAAATGTGCTATAGGTAAAAGGGGAATTGGAGTTAAAAAAAAAGAAGGTGATCTAATAACACCAAAAGGGCAATATAAAATAAAGTTTATATTATATAGAAAAGATAGAGTCAAAAAGATAAAATCAAAAATAAAAAAAATCATTATTAAAAAAAATATGGGGTGGTGTGACGACCCCTTGTCACAAAAATATAATAAATTAATTAGATTACCGTCCAAATATAGTTTTGAAAAACTTTATAAAAAAGAAAATATTTACGATATTATTTTAGTATTAAATTATAATATGAGTCCTACTATTAAAAATAAAGGTAGTGCAATTTTTATTCATGTAGCAAAACGTAACTACAATAAAACAGAAGGGTGTATAGCAATCAAAAAAAGCTATCTTTTAAAAATCATAAAAAATCTAAAAAGTAACGTAATTGTTAAGATCGAGAACCGAAAATAGAGCTACCAATTCTCACATAATTTGATCCATACTTAATTGCCTCAATATAATCTGATGACATGCCCATACTTAAATTATCCAGGCCGAGAGATTTATTTAACTCGTTTACAGAATTAAAAAATTTTATAACATTCTGATCAACAGGAGGTATGATCATCAATCCAATTATTTTTAGATTTATTTCATTAACACAATAATTATAAAACCCATCTAATTCATTAATAGGTATCCCAGATTTTTGGATTTCATTACCGATATTTACTTGGATAAAATAATTCAATTTTTTATTTAATAGTCCCTGATATTTAGCAACTGTATCCGCTAGTTTTTGATTATCGAGTGAGTGAATATAATCAAAAAGTTTTACAGCATCTTTGGCTTTGTTGCTTTGTAATTTACCAATCATATGTAATTTCAAGTTTTCGTTTATTTTTTTCTGATCTGACCATTTGGCGGTAGCTTCTTGCACTTTGTTTTCACCATAATGTAAGTGGCCGTGGTCAATTAAAGGTTTAATATGATTCAATGAAAATGTCTTACTTACAGCTATTATATTGATATCTTTCTCTGTTTTTAACGAAGAAATTTTCAATTTTATTTTTTCAAATCTATCAATTATTGTATTCATATGTTTATTGTTAAAAAAAAATATTTTTTATTAATAGAAAGTATCAAAGATATTAATTTAAAAAACATAAAAATACGTAATAAATTTTTTATAATTTACAGGAAAAAGAATAAAAATGATCAATTACGAGATTTATCAATATTTAGAAAAGAATGTGAGCAAAAAGGAATTAAATTCTACGTCGCTAATGATCTAAAATTAGCTATTTTACTTTGCTCTGATGGAATCTATTTATCTTCATATAATAAAGATTTGAGGTTTTTAAATTATAAAAAAAAAAATTTCGATATAATAGGATCGGCTCATAACTTTAAGGAAATTTCAACAAAGATCAAACAAGGTTGCAATTCAATTTTGTTTTCTAAACTATTTTTAGTTGATTATGATAAAAAATCTCCAATATTGGGAGTTATCAAATTTAATCGTTACTCAAAGATATACAGTCAACTAATACCGCTTGGTGGTATTAAATGTAATAATTTACAGCAATTAAATATAGTTTATAGCCAGGGTTTAGCTCTTTTATCGGAAATAAAAAAAAAGCCGACTAAAATAATTAGCCGGCTTTTTTAATTTTAAGATGTTAAACGGATTAGAACGCAGCTTTTACACTGATTGTTCTTGTATCGTCGCTTACATTTTTAACCATGTTAGCATTGTCTGTAGAAGCATCTTGGAAACCAAGAGTTATTCCACCTACAGTGTAACCAATGTTAATCGCATCAGTTTCTTGATTGAATGATGAGTCAACTGCTTCTGCAGATTGTCTTTGTTCCATCATGTTGTAAGAAAGTGATAACTGATCGTTTACAGCATATGCTATACCGATTGAATCGATTCTGTACTCTATTGAATCATCTCCTGGTCCCTGAGCAGTTTCAGCTACAGTTTCACCAGTTTGGATACTCTCAACTTGGTAACCATATGAGAATTGACCTATAGATCCTGTTAAGGCTACAGTTGCTTCGAATCTGTCTGAACTGTCTAGTGCAGTACCTACTTCTTCTTCAGCATAACCTAAAGTTAAAGTATTTCCACCTAAGAAAGAACCTACTACTGGTAGATCTCCCATAGCAGTTTTAACTGCTACTTCGAAACCTGAACCAGTTGATGGACTTGTGTCGCCTGATGATTCTTTATCATCACCACCATTTGCGTCACCGTTACCATCAGCTTTTGGTACGTATTGTGCAGAAACTGAACCTAAAATAGGTAAAGATATTTTTGCACCAATACCCATTTCAGTATCTAAGCCACCTATGTCTTTGTAAGAACCAGATCCTGAACCGTTAGCTTCTTCAAAAGCAGACGGTGTAATGTCATCGATAGCATCTAACTCAGAACTATCAGTTCCTACGTAGATGTCTACCATTCCAGCAACGTTTCCAAAAGTAATTTTGGCATCACCGAAACCACCTTGGTCGTTAAAGTCTTGCATTACAGACATAGCTATACCGTTATCCAATTCAGTTGAACCTTTGAAACTAATTTCTTTGTCCATACCTAATGGGTTACCAGTTGTTCTGTCTATTTCAGACTGGTAAGTTGCTTGCATATTACCATTTACAGTCATTTCACCAGCTTGTGCCGTTGAAACTGCAAATAAGAAAGATAAAGCAACTAATATTTTAGTTATTTTCATTTTTTATCCTTTTGTTGATTATTAAAATTTAATAACGCTCATTTTTACAATAATTAACTATCAAAAAGGCTATTTTTTCCTTAATTAGCTCATTTCTTTTAATAGTGTTGTAAATTTACCACTTTTAAACTGTAAATTTTATTTAGACATTTTCCCTTAAATACAGGCATTTTTACAATAAAATATTTTGCTAAATTACAGGTGTGTAAAAAAACTATATAATTTAGGACTTTTAAACTATAAATCATTTAATCGACAACAAAATTTGTCAAATTATACAAAATGTCACTAAACTATAAAAATATTATATTAATAATATCTCTTTTTTTTATCTTTTCTTGCGCAATTCCGGAGGCGATAAAACCAAAAAAAGTTACAAAGGGCACACCGGTTAATGCTGATGAAAGAGCAAGAAAGAACATTGAAGAAGGTCGAGGAATAAGCATCATGGGTGGTAGAGGAAAAACCACATATGAATTTAGCACTTCAAATCCTTTATGGAGAGCGTCTTTAGAAACTATAGATTTTATGCCTTTGACTACCGTCGATTATTCTGGCGGAATTATTATAACGGATTGGTATAATGATACTAATAATCCTAACCAAGCATTAAAAATTACGCTAAGATTTTTATCTAATGAAATAAGATCAGACAGTATTAAAGTAATTATACATAATAAAAAATGTAGTCCCTCACAAAATTGTTCTATTAATGAGATAGAGTCAAATCTAAAATACGAACTACAGAAATCTATTTTATCGAAAGCTTCTTTATTTGAGAAAGAAGATAAAAAAACAAAAAAATAGTTTCAGATAATGGAGAGATATTCTTTTCAAAAAATTGAGGATAAGTGGCGTAATAATTTACATGCTAATTCTGTTAAAAATATTAATTCAAAAAAAAAATATTATTGCTTAGAAATGTTTCCCTACCCTTCTGGAAAAATACATATGGGACATGTTCGAAATTACACTATAGGTGATGTTGTAGCTAGATATAAATACCTAAATGGCTTTAATGTTCTTCATCCAATGGGCTGGGACGCATTCGGATTGCCTGCGGAAAATGCGTCAAAACAAAATAATCAACATCCAAAAAATTGGACTCAAAAAAATATTAATACTATGAAGTCTCAATTAAGTAAATTAGGTTTATCGATAGACTGGGAACATGAAATTTCAACTTGTGACGAAAGTTATTATAAGCATCAACAAGAGCTTTTCATTGATTTTTATAATCACGGATTAATTTTTAGAAAAGAAACCTTTGTTAACTGGGATCCTATAGAAAAAACTGTTCTAGCAAATGAGCAAGTGATTAATGGTAAGGGATGGAGATCAAATGCAGTGGTGGAACGGAAAAAATTATCACAATGGTTTTTTAATATTACAAAATTTGCAAATGAACTTTTATTAGATTTGGACACTTTAAAAGGTTGGCCTGAAAAAGTTAAATTAATGCAAAAAAATTGGATTGGTAAATCTTTAGGTTGTGAAATTGATTTTTCAATAATTTCATCAAAAGAAAAAATCAAAATTTTTACTACAAGACCAGATACTTTATTTGGTGCTAGCTTTATTGCTTTATCAAGTGAACATCCGTTAAGTAAAAACTTTATTAAAGATCCTCTATTTAAATCATTTAAAACAGAATGTAATAAAACGGGAACTACTGAAGAAGCTTTAGCAAATGCTGAAAAGCTAGGTTTTAATTCAGGTTTATATGTTGAACACCCATTTATTAAAAATAAGAAAATACCTGTTTATTTTGCTAATTTTGTCCTAATGGATTACGGAACTGGTGCAATATTTGGATGCCCGGCCCATGATCAGCGCGACTTTGATTTTGCTAAAAAATATAATCTTAAAATTTTAAAAGTAGTTTCTGATGGAAAGAAACAAGATTTAACTGAAGCATACTTGGGGGATGGAAAAATTATTAACTCTGGCTTTCTTAATGATTTAAAAATTGATGAAGCAAAGAAGAAAATAATTTCAAAAGTCGAACAAATGAAAATTGGTAAAAAAAGAGTATTATTCAGGTTAAAAGATTGGGGTGTTTCTAGACAACGTTACTGGGGTTGTCCTATACCAATGATCTATCTCGAAGATGGTACTGTTAAACCGGTCCAAAAAAGTGAACTACCAATACTTCTTCCGGAAGATATTGACTTAAATTCCTCAGGTAACCCTTTGGAACAACACCCAACTTGGAAAGAAACTACCGACAAACAAAGTGGTAAAAAAGCAATTCGCGAAACAGATACACTTGACACTTTTGTTGACTCCTCGTGGTACTTTTTAAGATTTTGCTCATCAAAAGACTCGTCGTCCCCCTTTGATATTAAAAAAGTAAATTATTGGATGCCGGTTGATCAGTACATCGGAGGTATAGAGCATGCTATTCTCCATCTTTTATACTCACGTTTTTTTACCAAAAGTATAAATTATTGTAATAAAGAAATTAATTTTTCAGAGCCATTCAAAAATTTATTTACCCAAGGTATGGTATGTCATGAGTCTTATAAAGATGAAAAAGGAAACTGGCTATACCCAGATGAAATTGAAAAAATAAGTGCAAAAATTGCAATCAAAAAAAAGGATAAAAGAAAAGTGGTAATCGGACCGCCTGAGTCAATGTCTAAATCAAAAAAAAATACTATTGATCCTGAAACAATGATTACAAAATATGGTGCTGATGCTGTTAGATGGTTCATTTTATCTGATAGTCCGCCCGAAAAAGATATTCAATGGTCTGACACTGGGGTTTCGGCTGCTAACAAATTTCTGCAAAAATTGTGGAATTTAGGTTTAGTTATCCTTAATCATAAAGAAAAAGATTTGAATAAACTAAACGAGGAAAAACTTTTAGTAGAAGTTGAAAGTTTATCGGCTAAGATAGATAGTTCTATTGAGGGATTTAAATTTAATGTGACTATTGCTCATTTTTATGAATCTTATAACTTAATAAATCGCTATCTTAATTTAGGTGTAAGTAAAGAAACTTTAATTTATTCTATTACTAAAATTTTAAAATTAATGCTCCCATTAATACCCCATTTAAGTAATGAAATGCTCGATTTATTGAAATGTAATTCTAAAAATGAATGGCCGTTTATTAAAAAAAATCTTAGCCAAGAAGTAAAATTTGCAGTTCAAATAAATGGTAAAACTAGAGATATTTTAACGTTGAATAACAATCTTACTCAAAATCAAATTGAGCTAAAAGTCCAAGAAAATGATAAACTTAAAAAGTTTTTTGAGGATAAAAAAATTATTAAAACTATATTTGTAAAAAATAAGATAATAAACTTCTTAATCAAATGAAATTTATTAATGTAATATTTATCTTCTGTCTATTGGTTCTAACAGGCTGTGGCTTTAAAGTAATAGATCCTAATTCATTTGAAAAATATAAGTTTTCTGAAATTCAAATAAGTGGTGATGACAAGGTTGTTTATTTGTTTAAAAACTATCTTAAAGCTGGAAATAACAATGCACCTAACTCCATAAAACTAAAAGTAGATACGAAGAAAACTAAACAGATAAGTGAAAAGAATATACAAAACGAGGTTACTAAATATAAAATCACAATTAATGCAGAAGTAAATTATTACGACATAAACCAAAATAAATCTGAAAAATTTTCAATTACAAAAGAAGGTGATTATGACGTTAGTACAAGATACAATACAACCTTGAACAACGAAAAAACCTTAATAAAAAATTTAATTAAAAATATATCAGACCAAATACTTAAAAACTTATTATTAAGACTCAATGATAATTAAAAGTTATCTTTTTGAAAAAGGTGTAAAAAAAAATGAAAAAAAATTATTTCTCTTTTATGGTGAAAACCAAGGTCTTAAAAAAGATTTTAAAACAATAATCAAAGACACATATAGTAAATCTGATTTTTCAAGCATAAGTCAGGAGGATTTAATTAAAAATGAAAAATTATTTTATGAAGAATTTTTAAATATTTCTTTGTTCAATAGTCAAAAAATTTTTTGTATTGATAATGTTAATGATAAAATTCTAGAAATAATCCAGGATTTAGAAAATAAAATTGATAATCAAAAAATTTACTTATTTGCAGGTAAACTTGAAAAAAAATCTAAACTAAGAAGTTACTTTGAAAAATCAAAAGAATTAATCATCATTCCTTGTTATAATGATAATGAAATAACTATAAAATCAAAAATTAAGGAAAGATTAAAAGATTATCAAGGGGTTGATAATCAAAGTCTTAATGCAATTTTAAATAGTACAGGATTAGATCGTATAAGAGTTAATAATGAACTGGATAAAATTGACAATTTTTTCATAGATAAAAATATCCAAATAAAGAAACTTTTATTGCTTCTTAACCAAAGTGAGAACGACAATTTTGATGATTTGAAAAATGCGGCAATAAGTGGAAATAATGATAGAACAAATAAACTTTTGAGTGAAACCATTATTGAAAATGATAAAATTATTTTTTATTTGAGCAGTATAAATTTAAGATTAAATAAATTAAGTCATATTTTTTCTATAAATAATACGAATTATGAGCAAGCAGTTGAAAATATTAAACCACCAATATTTTGGAAAGATAAACCAGAGTTTTTAAGTCAAGCAAAAAAATGGAACTCTGAAAAATTACGCAAAATATTAAATAAAACTTTTAATTTAGAAATTAAATTAAAATCTAATTCAAATTTAAATAAAGATATTTTATTTAAAAACCTTATTGTGGAAATTTGTAATACTGCTAATTCTTAGAAAGTAAATCAGAAATTAAATCAAATTGTTCAAGATCTTTGTATTCAACTACAACTTTACCTGAATTATTTTTTTTATTTAAGATATAGACTTTTAAACCTAGAGATTTTTCTATGCGCTCCTGAGCCTTAATAATATTAACATCATAGGAATTTTTTGTTTTTGTTGTATCTTTTTTTGATCTTACTAAGTATTCAACTTTTCTTGCGCTATAATTTTTTGATACAATTTCTTCCGCTATATTGGATGCATTAGCAAGTCCAATTAATGGTCTTGCTTGACCTGAAGTAAGTGTACCTTCCACTAACATTGAAATAATATCTGAAGGTAAAGTTAATAATCTTAGCGTGTTGCTGATATGGCTACGGCTTTTAGACATTAACTTAGATATACTCTCATGATCGTATTTAAATTCCTCGGATAATCTTTTATAACCTCTTGCCTCCTCAATAGGGCTAAGATCATCTCTTTGAATATTTTCTACTATTGCTACTTCAAGTGACTCGACATCACTTAAATCTAAAATTATAACTGGTATCTCATGAAGTCCAGCCCGTTGTGCGGCCAACCATCTTCTTTCTCCAGCAACAATTTCAAACTTACCATTTTCAGATTTATTTGGACGAACAGCGATTGGCTGAATAATACCATTTTTCTTTATAGAATTGGCTAATTCTTCTAGTTTTTCCTCGCTAAAATATTGCCGTGGCTGATATGGGTTTCGGCTTAAATCACTTATCGAAACTGTATTAGATTTTTTAATTTCTTGTGGTTTATCCTTTGGTTTTTCATCACCAAACAAAGCTGACAGTCCACGTCCTAAACCTTTTTTTTTTTCCACTCATACGGTGCTTACTATTTTGTTTTTAAATTCTTCAGCTAATTTAAAATATGATTTACTACCTACGCAAGTTTTATCATAAATTACACACGGCAAACCATGTGACGGTGCTTCTGACAATCTTACATTTCTTTGAATAACAGTTTTATAAACTTTGTCTTTAAAATAGTTTCTCGCTTCTTTATCTACTTCTGATGAAAGTTTGTTTCTTTTATCAAACATAGTTAAAAGTATTCCTCTTATAGAGAGTGTGGGATTAAGATTTTCTTTTATTCTATCTATTGTTTTAACTAACTGCGTAATTCCTTCCAAAGCAAAGAACTCTGTTTGTAAAGGAACTAATAACTCATCTGATGCTACTAAAGACATAATTGTAAGCAAACTCAAAGATGGGGGACAATCAATAAATATGTTGTCATATTTTTTTAGTAGTCCTGATTTTTCTGATAATAATATTTCTTTTAAAACAAATGCTCTTTTAGAGTCGTTTGCAGTTTCAACTTCTAGACCAGATAAATTTACATGTGATCCTATAATATCTAGATTTTGTATATTAGTTTTTTGTATTGCCTGTCCAAGATTAATTTTTTTGATCAATAAATTATAAATATTTTTATCTTCATCACTATTTTTTTTACCAAATCCTGTAGTGGCGTTCCCCTGTGGATCTAGATCAATAACAAGATTTGCTTGACCCAAAATGGACAGTGAAGCAGCTAAATTAATTACTGTTGTTGTTTTTCCTACACCACCCTTTTGATTAATCACCGAAATAGTTGTCGTCATTTTTTAAAATCGACTATAATTATTTTAGAGTCTTCATTAGTTATACTTTGTTCAAGTTTATAAGCGTATTTTTCCTTTTTAAAAGCTTTTTCTAAATCTTTCTGTGCGTTTTGACCTTTTAAAATTATTAATTTATGTGACTTTTTAGCGATTTCACGTGAAA
>MDTB01210239.1_pt1 | contig 11060 bp, 10 predicted proteins | sample 811161 | NCBI WGS metagenome assembly MDTB01 (sample SAMN05326650, study PRJNA326480) | marine metagenome | isolation source: seawater | place: Mediterranean Sea | collected 2009
AAATTATGAAAATAATTATAGTTCTAAAAAAAAAATGGGTGGAGGTGTTGCAAATGATTTAAGCCATGAAATTGATTATTTACGTTGGTTATTTGGTGATATAAAAAAAATTTTTAAAAAAAAAGTAAAAATATCAAATCTTAAAATTACATCAGATGATACTTTTATTTTAATTGCAAAAATAAATGGCACACTAGCAAATATCAATTTAAATTTCTCTTCATTGATTGAAAGTAGAAAATTATTTATTGATGATAAAAATAAGACTTTAGAATGTGATTTAAATAGAAATAATATTAAAATTCATAAGAAAAATTCTAAAAAGGTAATTAAAATAAATTTTAAAAATAATGATAGTTTATTTAATATGCATAAAAAAATAATAAAAAATAAATTTGAGGATATGTGCACTTTAAAAGATGCTTTAAAAACAGTAGGTATTATCAATTAAATTATGCTAAATGTTTATAATCTTTTTTTTAAAATTTTTTATAAAATATATAAAATAAAATTTTTAGCTGCTTTTAAGGTTTTTTATTTTGTTTTAATAAATTATGTAAGCAAGTATCCAAACTATGTTAAAAAATTTGAAAAATCGGCATCATTAAAATTTAACTCAAAATTTTGTTTATCATTTTCCAGTGGAACAGCAGCCTTTTATTCTGCAATTTTATCATTAAATCTCCCTAAAAATTCTAATGTCTTAATTTCTAGAGTAACTTTCCCCTCAATAATAAGAGTACTTAATTCTATGGGATATAACTTATATTTTTTTGAGACAGATAAAGGGTTTCAGCCTATTTATGAAAAAAAATTCTCAGAAAAAAAATTTGATTTAGTGGTTATTACACATCCATTTGGATTTATTGTTAAACCAGATAATTATAAAATTTTTTTAAGCGAAGAAACTAAGTTAATTTATGATTGTAGTCATACTCATGGTTTAAAATACAATAATAAAAATCTAAATGAATTTGCAGACATAAGTTTTATGAGCTTGCAAGGTCAAAAAGCTATATCTGGTGGAGAAGGTGGGATAACTTTAACTAATAGAGAAATTTATTATCAAAGAATGATCGAATTAAGTCATCCTGGACATGAGCAAAATAATTATTTTAAAGAATTCACTGGTATGTCTAAAAATTTGAAATTAAGAATGCATCCTCTCTCAGCAGTCCTTGCCTCAACAGATCTAAACTATATTGAAAATAAAAACAAAATTCTAAATAGTAAAATTAAAGAAATTTATAATTTTTTATTAAAGAAACAAAATGTTGAGTCAAGTTATTTGGATATAGAAGAGACAGGAGGATACCATTATGGCATTCCTGTTTATTTCAGGGATATAAGTAAACAAGAAAGTACCTGGCCTCTAATCAAGTACAATTGGCCGATATATTATGACCATGAAAACAATCCTACAATGGAAAAAAAAACTAGCATATTTGATGATATATTATTTATAGATTTAAATTGGATAAAATCTAACTCACTTTTATATATTAAATCAAAATTAAATCTTATTATCAATTAATGGTCATAGATATAAACAAAAAAGAAGGAAGATTAAACTTTTCAAAAATAGATTTTAATAAATATGATTACGTGATCGTTGGCACAGGTCCATCAGGAATTGTATTGATAGATACTTTGTTAAAAAAAAAAAAGAAAATACTAGTAATTGATAGGGGAAATTTTCAAGAAAAAAAATACGAAAGTGTTATATCAAAAAAAATAAAGATTAAAAAAAAATCAAAAACGTTTGCAATTGGAGGTACAAGTTTAGATTGGTCGCAAATTTATTCTTATCTAGACGAAATTGAGCTAAATGATAGATCCACTTTACATAATAAGTGGCCAATTAGTCATGGTGATTTGATCAAATATTATAGAAAATTGGATAAAAAATTCAAATTTGATTACAAAAATCTAAAAAAAAAAAAATTTTGACATACCATTTTTGTCAAGAAAATTTGTAGCGCCAATTAAACCTTGTAATTTTAGAAAATTTATAAATTTTGAAAAAGTTGATCTATTAATAAATTGTAAAGTAAATACAGTTGATACCAAAAATAAAATTATATTTCTTTACTTGCAAAATCAAAATTTTAAGAAAGTTGTAAATGTTAGAAAAATTATTTTATGCAATGGTGGTATTGAAAGCACCTCTCTTATATTAAGATCAATTAAAGATAATAAACTGAAGAATTTAAGAAATAAAAAATTTGTTGGCAAATATTTTATGGATCATCCAAAAAGTTATGTTGGAGTAATAAAAAGTCCCAAAAGAGAAATAATTGAAAAAATTAAATTAAAAAAAACTAAAGATCAAATATCCTATTATGGTTTATCTTTAACTAAAAAAGAACAATATTCTAAAAGGCTACTCAATACTTACTTTAGATTTGAACAAAATAATATTAAAACGAATTATATAACAGATCCTTTAGTAAAAAGTTTAAATTATTTGTTTAATTATTTTAAAATTAATAATTCAAAATTAAATACAGATAATAACACTTATAATTTAAGAGTATTTTTTGAAATGTTTCCCTCAGTTCGAAATGGCATTAAAATTAACAAATATAATAAAACAATTATTGATCTTAATTATTCTAATATCGAAATTAAAACTTTTAATATTTTAATAAAAAAAATTTTTAAGTTCTTTAGTTATGATTATAAAAAAGAAAATATAATATTATTAAACAAAAAAAATATTTTTAAATTAAAAGATGCGTCTCATCATATGGGAGGTTTAATTTATCCCAAAATTGTCGATAAAAATTTAAAATTTAGAGGATTGGAGGGAATTTATTGTTGTTCCTCTTCTATTTTTCCAACATCTGGAAGTGTAAATCCCACTTTTACAACTTGCGCATTAGCAGTCCGACTTGGAAAGTATTTAAACTAATCATATAGCTTTTTTTTACGAACAGCTGGTGTGCCAACATATAGATAACCACTTTCAAGATTTTTATTTACTAGGCTTCCTACTCCAACTACAACTCTGTCATTAATTTTTACATCAGATAAAATAGTTACGCGCGCACCAATCCATATATCAGACCCAATAACAATTTCCTTTGAGATTGTACCTTGATAGGCTAAAGGTTTATTTTGATCACTTGTTATGTGGTTATTTGTATTAACATAAAATTGCGTACCAATATCCACATTATTTCCAATTTCAAAGTTTGAATAATTAAATATCTCACTATTAGAACCAATATTGGAATTATCACCTATAGAAATGTTTTGAGGAATTAATAACATTACATTTGGGTGTATGGATGAATTTTTGCCAATTTTTGCACCACATAGTCTTAATAAAGTCATTCTAATTTTGTTTAGTATTATATCTAGAGACCTTATTTTGTAGTGGAAATTAATTTGACTAAGTAAAACGTAAATTAAAAAGATTAATTTATTTAAAAATTTATTTTTCATTATTTTTTAAAATTAACTAACTTAGTTAATTTTTTTTTAATTCTCCATGATAAATTTGGAATAGAATAAATATTTTCAGCACAAAAATTGTCATAAATAAGGTTTCTTTCAATTTTTTGAGGATGATTTAAAGGAAAAGAAATATTAAAATTTTTTAAATTGTAACTTTTGCTTGGATTTTGTCCAGATTTTATATCATAACCAATATTTGTAATTAAATTTTTTTTTGGAACAATTGAAACTCTTTTTTTTTTAAAATTTGTGTATGTCCATGAGTAATCCCAGTCTTTTGCTCTTTTTTTATCATATTTATGAATTTTAAAATATTTCTTCCAAAATTTATACTCTTTATCAATATTGCAAAGTTCATGAAAATATTTTGAAATTATAAATTTTTCGAAATTTGAAAATTTAATATCATAATCATCCCATCTGTTTTTCCATGTTGCCCAACCCCAGATATTAGAGTATTTGGAGAAAAAATAATCATTGTTATATTTTGATGAAATCTGGTTTTTTAAATTGCATCCTGATATTTGAGAAATTTTATAATTATATTTATATTTTTCTAACAAAATATCACAATATTTAAAAAATGATTTTGATGGTATTGTATCATCTTCGAGTATAATTACTTGTTTTTCAATTCTAAATACTTTGGATATTCCTTTTATAAAAATATTTGGTAAGCCTATATTTCTTTTAAAAAAAAATTTTTTATTTTTTAACTTAAAATTATTTATGAGAATTCTGACTTTTTTAACATTCAAATTATCAATGTCATTTTTAGGGCCGTCTGAAATAAAATAAAATTGCCTGTTTTTTAAGTGTTTGACAGATTGAATTAGTTTTTTTAAATGTCTATGCCTATTATAACAACAAATTACAATTGGATTTTTTTTTAATGTTTTTATCATTATATAATTTATAAAAGAATATCAAATTTAATAAATAAAAAATTATAATCGTAAGATTTGTAAATAAAATTTTGAGTGTAATTGAATAATATGATTGAATTTATTACCTATAAGTTACTACACATATTTATTTCAAATCATAATGAAAAGAGAATAGTTGATTTTCTTATTTCAAATAAATATTTCAAAAGCTCCAAAGAATTAATTATTTTTGATGTGGGTTGTTACATAGGAGATTGGACAAGGAACTTGATTTCAATTTTAAATAAGAAAATAAAAAAAAAATATATTATACATTTATTTGATGCCAATAAAAAAGTTAAAAGACATTTAAAGACTTTAATAAAAAGTAAAAATATATATTTTAATAATATTGCTTTGGATATCAAAAAACAAAATCAAGTTTTTAATTTAAACAATTTTTTTCAATGTTCTGGCTCGTCAATAGCAAATATATATATGAATGATAAAAAATGGGTAGACTCAAGGTATAAATTTATCAATTTTTTTTCAATTCAAAAACCCCAAAAATTTACAAAAGTTTTGGTTAAAACTAATACAATTGATAATTTCTGTAAAAAAAAGAAAATAAAAAATATAGATTTACTTAAAATAGATGTAGAAGGTTCTGAAGCAAATGTTATTTTTGGGGCAAAAAAAAATCTTAAAAAAATTAAAATTATTTATACTGAAATTGTAGAAAGTAAAAAAAAATACATAAAAAAGGAAAAAAATATCATTAACTATTTAAAAAAACATGGTTTTGAATTGGTTAAAAAAGATAACATTGGAAATGTTTCATTGTTTAGTAATATCATAGCTAAAGATAATATTTTTATTAACAAGAGATATTTTTAACAAACAATATGGATCTAAAAAAAATTTTTAAAGTTTACATAGTTTCAGCAATAATATTTATTTTTTTATTTTTGCTGGCTCTCAATATTTCTATAAATTCACTAAAAAATGAAGTTAAATCATACTTAGACTCTAATGAATTTGAAAAAAAAATCTATTCATACACTCTCAAATCTATAACAACTTTTGCAGAAACTGAGCCCAATGAAAATGACAAAATTATTTTAAAGGATAGTTTAAAGAAAATTTTTGATAATTATAAAGATATAATTCCAGACTCTGAGGAGTAGATAATTGGTTTCGTCGATTATAAAAAATAAAAATTTAATATTCTTATTTTTAATTATACTTTTATTTGAATTAGTTTCTATTAACTTTGCACGATATAATTATGATGGTTTTCATTTAGGGTTTATTTTAAGTAGTTCTTACGAATTAGATAATGGGAAATATATTTACAAGGATTTCTTTTATCCATATGGCATTCTTAACTTATATTTAAACAACATTCTTTTAAAAATTTTTAACTACAACATTTTTCATTTGTATATTTTTTATATTCAAATTTATATTATAGGAATAATTTTTTTTTATAGATTAGTAAAAAGTATTATAAATATACAATTTGCAACTTTTTCTATAATTGTTCTTTTTTTATTGCATCCATATGTTTTGAAACCCTGGCATAACTATCTTTTATTTTTTTTAGTAAATCTTTTTATTTATTTTAAATTTAAAAATACTTTAAAAAATGATTTATTAGCATCATTTATTTTAGGAATAAGTTTCTTGTTTAGTGAAACTTTTTTTTTAGCCTCTTTTTTGATTTTTATATTAGACTTAATTTTGAGTTATAAATTTTTTAGATTTAAAAATATCTTCTATAAATTTATTATATTTTTGTCTCCTTTATTAATATTTTTTATATATTTAAACTATGCAGAGCTATATAATATCTGGCTTAAGAGTACTAATACGTTCACAGTTTTATTAGGTTACTTTTATAAAAAAAATTTTTTAGATTATCTACTATCTTATTTTGTATTGCTTTCCTCATCTTATAAAAATATATTAACAGCTCCATATATTTTCTTTTATTTTATTATTTTTCTCACAAATATACTTTTTATTTTATTAAATTTAAAAGCTATTATTAAGTCAGATGATAATAAAAAAATTTTTTTATTTTTTTTGGCTTGTTTGAATTTAATTTTAATTAGTCAAAGCTTAAATAATATTTCAATATTCAAACTTGTAACTTTGTCATCCTTCGGTTTAATTGTTTTGCTTTATTTAATTGATAATGCAAATGATATTTATTTAAAAAAAGGATCAATGATAGTAGTAATTTCATTGTGCATAATGACTTTTTACAATGAAAATTTAAATAAATTACAGATAAAGCATGAAATGATTTCGGCTCCAAAAAACAATTTAAGTTTTATCGGCTCACAAAAATATGACCAAAAAACTTGGCAAAATCTAAAATATTTAAATACGTCTATATTTAAAATAAAACAAAAATGTAAAATTGATTATTTTGTCAATTTTACTAATGATGCTTTCTATTACTTTATTTTAAGAAAAAATTTTAAAAGTTTACAATATTTTCATTGGTTTCAAAATATACCTAGAAATTTTCAAAATACTTTTTATTTAAGTCTTTATAATAATTTTGATAGGGGTATAAATAAAAAAATTAGAAAACAAATTGATAATAATAATATCATTTTTGTCACTGACTTTTATAATCAGAACAAAATTAAATTTATATCTGATGATATAAATTATGATTATGAGTATATTGAATTTAAAAATTATTATTTTATAAATTTACCTTATTCTGATATTCATGGAAAAAAAATTTTATTAATACCTAATAATTGTAAATTTTAATATGATTTTTGATAACATATTTCAATATCCAAATTTAGACTCAAAAAGAGTTGTAATAATTGGTTCAGGGCCAGCAGGTATTTCTTTAGCAATCGAATTAGAAAAAAAAAAAATCCAGTCTACAATATTGGAAGCAGGCGAGTTTGATTATAGTGAGGAGTCTCAAAAGTTTTATAAAACCGAGGTTATTGGAGATCATTTAGTAGATGCAATAGAATATACTAGACTTAGAATGTTTGGTGGAACCTCGGTTCATTGGGGAGGGACTTGTAGAACACTTGATGAATATGATTTTTTAAATTGGCCAATTTCAAAAAAAGATTTAGATCCATATATCAAACAAGCGTCACAAATTTTAGATATCAAAAGTCCAAATTTTAGAGAAAAGAAAATAAATGAAAACTTAAAAATAATAGAATTTCAAAATAGCATTGATGCAAAAGAACCAGAGTTAAGGATTCCAGTGAATTTTGGAGAAAAATATAAAGAAATTATAAGTAAGTCTAATAATATTGACTTAATATTAAGATCTCCTGTTAGTAAAATTATTGGGAATAATAATTTAGCAGAAGGAGTTGAGATTAATTATCGTGGAAAAAAAAATTATTTAAAAGGAAAAACTTATATCTTGTCTACCGGTGGAATAGAAAACTCAAGAATTTTGTTATGGTCAAGAGAAAATAGTAATAATTTCATAAATAAAGATCTTCCAATAGGAAATTATTGGTACACACATCCTTTTCATATTTTAGGAAAAGGCTTTACTGATAAAAAAAAAATTAAAAACTTATTAAAACATGAATTAAATGAATTTTATAATATGTTTGGTTGGGGTATTGATACAAAAACATTTAATATATCCCCTACACATAAATTCATGGTTGAAAAAAAAATATTAAATTCGTGCTTATTTATAACTCTTCATGATAGAAAAAATGATGACTTAAAAGATATCGTAAAAAATTTTTTATGTTTTGCACCAGAAATCTCAAAAAAAATGGTTAAAAAGTTTGAAAAGACTCTTTATTGTGGAACAACTTTTAGTTCAGCTTGGGAGCAAAATCCAAATTTTAATAACAGAATCGAGTTGTCTAAAGAAACTGACCCAACGGGAGTCCCATATGTAAAAATTTTTTATAAAAAAGATGAGATAGTTAGAAAGACTGCAAAAGTAATGATGGAGGAAGTGGCCAAGCTCCTTATCAAAGAGGACATGGGGAGAGTCAATATTAGTGAATTTTTACTTAACAATGATGAATATAAGACAGACGGGGGTGGACAACACCATTTAGGTGGAACAATTATGGGAAATAATTTTAAATCATCTGTTGTTGATAAAAATTTAAAACTACATTCTACTGAAAATTTATATGTTTTAGGTAGCTCAGTTTATCCTTCTGGTGGTCATGCTAATCCAACATTTACCATAGTTCAACTGAGTTGTAGGCTAGCTGATGAACTTTACAAACAATATTATGAAATTTAAAAAAGCTTTAATATTAGGTATTTTTGGTCAAGATGGATATTTAATGTCAAAATTTTTAAAGAAAAAAAATTATAAAGTTATAGGAATTTTTAGAAAGCTTCATAAAAATAAAAGTGTAGATCATATAGATGTGCTGTGCAAAGCAGACATTAAATCGTTTAATAAGGTAAAAAAAATTATTAAAAAATATAAACCAGATGAAATTTATAATTTTGCAGGTGTATCAGATCTAAAAACTGCCAGAACAAAAATTTTAGATAATGAAAAATCAATTAATCATTTTGTTTTAAATTTGTTAATTTTTTTAAAGAATTATAAAAAAACTAAATTTTTTAATTCATTAAGCTCTGAATTGTTTAAAAATGAAAAAAATACTTTAAAAAAAATAAAATTAATCAAGGATTTTAATCCTGAAAATCCTTATGCTATTTCAAAATTATCATCGTTTTATTATTCAAAGTATTTTAGAAAAAATTTTAATCTAAATGTATATAATGGATTTTTGTTTAATCATGAGTCAAAGTATAGATCAAATAAATTTATAATTCCAAAAATTATTAAATCACTTGTTTTGTTTAAATATAAAAAAAAGAAAAAAATTCTTAAGTTAAATAATATTTTAAGTGAAAAAGATTTTGGATCAGCAGAAGAATACATGAAGATAATTTGGAAAGTACTACAACAAAAAAAAATTTTTGACTTTATATTAGGATCTGAAAAAAAATTATCTTTACTTAATATAATTAAATTTATAGCAAGATATTTGAAGATTAACATAAATATAGTTAATAAAAAAAATCAAATTAATATTTATTGTGATAAATATTTAATTATTTCTGGAAATAAAAATAAAACTGGTGCAACTCTTATTGCAAATAACTATTTACTTAGAAAAAATTATTTGTTTTTAAATCAAATAAAATTTAATCAAGTTTTAATTAGTTCAATTGAACATTATAAGAAAAATCTTCTGATTGAAAAAAATAGTAAATAAAAAAAAGCATATAACACATCTTTAAATTTCATTTTTGAAACTCCGATTTTTCTATACGGGAGAGTTATAGGAACTTCTTTTATTCTATACTTTTTACTTAAAATATAAGTACTTTCCCAAAAGAATGAATAACTTTGATTTTTAGCAATCAATATATCGGAGATCTTAATTTTTTTTAAATTGTAACATCTAAATCCGCCGGAAGTATCGTAGTTAATATTTAATAAAATATTCACTAAATAGAATCTTGCTAAAGTTAAGAATTTTCTCATCCAATGCCAATTTTTTAATGCAGACTTGTACTTAAACCTATTCGTTATAATTAAATCATAATCATTTATTAGTTTTATCATAAATGGAATTAATTTTGGGTTATGAGTTCCATCTGCATCTAGAGTAATGGCTATATTGTATTTTTTTTTATAACAATAATTTAATGCAAACTTATGTGCTGAACCTATTCCATTTTTATTTTTTCTGACTTTTAAAAAAACGTTTTTATCTTTTTTTATTACTGATTTAATTTCATCTATAGTTCCATCATCGGAGCTATCATCAACAAAAATTATTTTATAATTTTTTTTTATTAATTTAAGTTTCTTATATAAAGGTATGATATTGCCACTTTCATTGAAAGTTGGAATGATTATAGCAGTTTTCATATAATTTTAATTTTAGGTAATGGAAATATAAATTTTGTACCTTTTGAAATAATATTTTTTTCTCTTTTTAAAATTTCATTTTTAAAATGCCAAGGCAACACAAGATAATAATCTGGCATTTTCTTTCTAGACATTTCTTCACTGACAATCTTAATTTTAGTCCCTGGCGTATAAAGACCCTTTTTTTTTGGATTCCTATCCGCTATAAGATTAATATCATTATTATTTAAATTAAAAAACTGAAGGAGCACGTTTCCTTTTGTTGAGGCTCCATATCCATGAATAATTTTCTTTGTTTTTTTTAATTTAAAAATTATTTTTTTTAGTTTTGTTTTAATTTTAATTATGTCTTTAATAAATTTTTCAAAAGTTAATGGAGATTTTAAACTCATTTTTTTCTCAATTTTTTTTATTTTTTCAATAGCCATACTATTAATTTTAAACTTTGAATTTTCATGGTTTAAAAAAATTCCAATACTCCCACCATTAATATCATTGTGAATTACATCAATTATCTTTAAATTATTTTTTCTTGCCATTTTATCGATCACATCAAACGAGTAATACTCTAAATGCTCATGACAAATTGTATCAAACATTTTATATTTTAAGATTGATATTAGATCTGCAAACTCTAAAAAAAATACACCATCATCATCAAGTATTTTCTTTATATCAAAAAGAAATTGATTTGGTTTTTTTAGATCATAAAAAACTGAAAGAGCAGTAATTACTTTAAATTTTTTTTTAATATTTTTTTTTTTAAATAAATTGTAATTAAAAAAATTATCAAATTT
>MDTB01022681.1_pt1 | contig 11059 bp, 8 predicted proteins | sample 811161 | NCBI WGS metagenome assembly MDTB01 (sample SAMN05326650, study PRJNA326480) | marine metagenome | isolation source: seawater | place: Mediterranean Sea | collected 2009
ATATTCTTGGGAACGATATTCGGGTTACCTGGGATATGTTTCCCCATATGACGAGCAATCAATCGTGCATAACCATCGTATCCACCGCCTGGCTTGTAGCCAATGTAGAGCTCGACGTCTTTTCCTTTATAGAAGTCTGCTACGGCGTCTGCAAGTACACCCGCTGAGGCGGTAACACAAGCCAAACCGATCACTGCAGATTGAAGAAGTTTTTTCATTATTTTTCCTCGTTTTTATTTGTGCATTTGATGCAACTACCAGCCTAGATAATTCATTCAAAAATGTAAGCCTTAGCTCATACCATTTTGATATCGGTCAGCTTGTACCCAAGTCTGACTCCCGCTAAATCGTTGGGATAACTCCACGAAGCTCGGGGAACAACGAACGTATGAGCGACTCTGGCCAAGCGATATGGAACCCCTGGTCGAATACAAAGTAGATCAGACATCCAATCACGAGGACGTAGGCCGCCGTCATGCCAACTGACTCGCTACCGCGAATACGCATGTAACCGATCACGAACAATGTCGAAGCCAGGAGAATCCCACCGACCCACCACGCGAACATAAACCCACACAGCCAGCAAAAAAACTCAAGCACGCGCAGGTTGTAGGAGCCCCGGGATAACCCCCCAAGATCTGAGGATAAGTCCAGCGCTGAACCTTCTGAATATCCGGCCAGCCCTCTCCTGAAAATAGCATTGGTTAGGGTGATGGCCGTGATGGCCAGCGTGATTAAGACAATCACCTGCGGCGCACCCTGGGAGTCTTCATCCCAACCAAAAGAGCTGACCAGCGCCCACCCCAATAACGCCGCCAAACCGATAGGGAACAGATCGATCAATCGGACTTGTGGCCCAGAGAAAGCAAAAAACTCTACCTTCTCTTTTTTAATGAAGATCCTAGTGAATAACGGCTGCAGTAGGCTTAACGCCGCAAGTATCAACATCACTGCGCATACCGGCTTAAGAATCCATGCCCACTCGTAGATCTGATAAGAGATTCGCATGTAGTCCTCTACGATCCCTCCTAATACGAACCCTAGAATTAGAGGCGGGCGAGGCCACTTGAGGTGCTTCATAGTCCACCCAACCACGCCGAAGATAAGTAACGTGAACAAATCGCCCCAATCTGCGGAGGCCTGGTATGCCCCCACCATCATGATCGAGATAATGGCGGGTATAACGAGCGTATATCGCAACGTCGCTATCTTTGCGAACTGGCCACTAAAAGCAAAACACAACCCAGCACCTAGGATATTAGCCAACGCGATCGACCAGACCATTGTGTAAGTCACATCCAAATTATCAGTAACCATAGACTTTCCTGGAACGAGGCCGTGAATCATGAATCCGCCCAACAAAAGCGCCATGGATGCTGATCCTGGGACCCCAAATGCTATGGTTGGCACCAGTGATCCACCTTCCTTTGCGTTGTTTGCACTCTCCGGTGCTATGACCCCCCTAACGTCACCTTTTCCGAATGTCTTATCCGCATCCTTCACCGTCTTTGCCGCATAACCATAAGCGAACCAATCGACTACCGCCGAACCAAGTCCGGGGATGGCCCCAATCATGGCACCCAGTGATCCGCACTTCGCGACAAGCCACCAGTTTTTGAATGCATCCCTGAGCCCTACCAACATACCTTCTTTGAGTTCGTATTTACTCGAATCAGAAATTGCTGTCCGACGGGCCGCCACATCACAAATCTCTGGCAAAGCAAAAAGTCCTAAAGCCACAGGCAAAAGCGGTAAATCATCGACTAGATACAACGTGTCGAATGTCCAACGCTCTTGCCCTGTCTGCGGATCTCCCCCCACCATCGACAAAAGGATTCCGAACCCCGCCATGGACAGTCCACGCAAGGGCATAGACCCAGAAAGCGCGGACACCATCGAAAGACCAAAGATTGAGAAGGCAAGCAACTCAGGGGAATTGATATTCATTAAAATCGGGCGTAGCACCGGGATCGTTAAACCGAGAAGAAAAGCGCCCCACAGTCCCCCGATTAAAGAAGCGGCATAGGCAGCACTCAAGGCCCGCCCCGCTTCCCCGTTCTTGGCCATACTGTGACCATCAAGCACGGTTGCTTGAGACGCCGAGGTCCCGGGTACACCAAACAAAACGGCAGGAATTGTGTCGCTAGTAGACGTCACAGCACCCAACCCCAGCATAAACGCAAACGCAGAGTACGCGTCTAGATTGAAAGTGAATGGCAAGAGCAATGCGAGACCAGCCACACCGCCAACACCCGGCATGATACCTAAAGCCAGTCCGATTATCGTACCCATGCCAAGGTAGAAAAGCCGCTCTGGCTCAAGAAGAACAGACAGCGCGGTGAGTGCGACATCCAGGAGCGAAGCATCCATTACTCAATCCTTAAGTATTATTTTTTCTAACGCTAACACGGGTCGTGCCGTTATCACCAGAATTCATATAAAGTGGAATTATCTACCGTAGATAGGAAAAGATTCCTACTCGGGAAATTGAAAATCTTCAACATCTGGAGACCGGTCCAGATGTCTATCGAGTTTGAACAACTTGATGGCTTCCCGAACCTGTCCAGCGATTGGTGCCGGAAATCGTAACCGGTCAGCCTCCGCCAAAAACAGCGCCATGTCCTTCTCTGCCCAAAGTGCAGGTCTATCGTCGGCACGGGTAGACATGGCCCAGTTTGTACCGCTACTTTTTTCCAGCGCGGTCCGCATCCGCTCACGATCCACACCCAACCGCTCCCCGAAATCCAACCCCTCTAAAGAGGCAGTCAGGCATGCCCAGAGCAGATAGTTGTTAACAGCCTTCGCGACTTGCCCAGCACCGATCGGCCCCAAGAACTCAATATCGTTACCGAGATGGCTAAGAATTGGAGTTAACCCGTCAAGGAGCTGCTTGTCACCCCCCACAAATAGCAACAATTCGCCGGTATCTGCTGCCATCTCCCCCCTGGCGATAGGACAGTCGAGTAAGTTTATATTTGGGTTTTGGGACAGTCGCTCCGCTAAGGCCCGCATGTAACTTGGCCGGACGGTCGCGCAGACGATAATCGTGGTCTCAGAATCGATTCCGCGAACGAGCCCTCGTTCACCAAAAATAATCTCCGTCACGTCACTTTCAGATCCCGCAACAATAAAGATGTGCCGGCATTTACTTGCGAGCAACATGGGGTTGTCGACCCAAGTAATCCCGCTAGATTCTGCTAATCGCCTGAGAGACGCGTCCTTGTCGGTGCCGAGAACCGAAAAAGGGGCGACCAAGCGGAGCGCCATCCGCGAACCCATGCGACCCAAACCGACAAACCCGATATTCTTTTTAGTCATTTCCCTCTCCCGGTTCCTTGTAAATTGATTTGCTGGCTCCGATATTGTGTATCACAATTTTCGTGATGATAGAGAGACCGATGCTCCTACAGTCTTTTGGTACCAACTATTTTCCTAGTCGAGAATCGATCGAGCTTAGGGCTCCTCATGACCAGCAACAGGTTATCGGAACGATGCCTGTGTGTTCTATAGATGATCTTGCTGAGGTCATTAAGCAGGCCAAGATCATCCAAAAAGAATGGTCTCAGCGATCGGTCGAGGAACGAGTGTCCGCCATCGAACCATTCGGCTCTCTGATCGAAGCTCACCTCCATGAACTCGTTGAGGTACTGAAGACAGAGCAAGGGATGCTGGACTCAGTAGTGAGACGCGAGGTGCAGGAATCGATTACTCAGATAAAACATACGCTAGATGTGAGTCGTGAGGAGCTGGCGTCGATCTATCGAGCTGACGGGTCATTTGGCGCGGAGATTATGAAGGTTCCGTACGGAATCATAGCCGCGATCGTTCCCTGGAACGCACCGGTCTCACTGGCTACCGCCAAGGTGATTCCGGCTCTAATGGCGGGTAACGCTGTCATCATCAAGCCCTCGCCCCGAGCGCCAAATGGAGTAACGAAATTCTTAGACTTGTTGCGTAGCTGTCTACCTCCAGGTCTCATCAGCGTGCTCCACGGGTTGGATGAGCTTGGTGAGGCGATGATCAAACATAAAGAGATCCGAAAAATTTCATTCACCGGGAGCACCGCCGTGGGTAAAAGAGTCGCCGTAGCGGCTGCGGCTGAACTAAAATCTGTTCAGCTCGAATTGGGAGGAAACGACGCAGCGATTATTCTTCCCGACGCTGACATCACGGAGACCGCTACGCAGCTAGTCGACTCGGCATTCCGACGTTCGGGTCAGTTCTGTTACGCAACCAAACGAGTCTACGTCCACGCCTCGATCAAAGAAAAAATGACTGAAGCATTGGTCGCATCCGCAGACAAATTACAAATGGGCTCGCCCTCAGACTCGTTGGCCACACTCGGCCCTGTGATCGACCGAGACGCTCAGCAACGGCTGATCGGACTGATCGAGTCGGTCAAGGCTACGGGAGCAACCATCCGTCCTTGTGGGACCATTCTAGAGTCTGCAGACCTCGCTAATGGATGCTACGTCCAACCGACACTTGTGTGGGATATCGATAATACACATACCTTGGTCAAAGAAGAGCAGTTTGGCCCGGTGCTCCCGATACTCGAGTACGAGAGTCTTCCGGAGCTCATAGAAGAGCTGAATGATCAGGACTATGGGCTCAGTGGCTCCGTTTGGGGCTCAGATCTGACCGACCTTAAAGACACCGCGACTCAGCTCCAAACCGGACGCGTATTCATTAACGCCGCCCGAGCAATGGGAAAATTTTCTGGGGAGCTGCCCGCAGGTGGCCACAAGCACAGTGGTCTCGGGTGGGAAAAATCTGTATTTGGGTTGCGGGAATACTACCAATACCAGACTATCAACGGACCTGTTTGTTAGTTCCGAATATCCTGTAGAAACAACTCTGTCGGAATCTCAGTACCAATCCCGGCATCGATCGCTTTCTCGTAGAGCAGGCCAGCGACAGCATGAAACTGATTACCCTGAAGATTGCCTCTCTCAGAGTAGGTCACGTCAGCAGGATGTCGCGGGAACTGACCTTCATCAAGTACTTGAGACAAGTAAACGAGCCTGTCGTCCCCAAACACACCATGAGCCCGCCCCTTGGATGCCATCGCTTTTTCTGTGAAACCTGACCTCGCTTGCCAGGTCAGGTGCTCGTCATCGAACGAGGTGTCCGACCAACCGACCGGAGAGTCGGTGTTACCGAACCGCAAGAATTTGGACACCAGCGCCTGGACCTCCGGAGGGATACCGCCACCGCCACCAACATTAAGTAGATGATGACCCGGCTCGACATACTCCGGCTTAATCACCGGGATGGCAGAGTCAGTCAGGCCCATGATGATGTCCACGTTTCGAACAGCATCTTCTGGTGCATCGACAGGAACAACATCGATGCCCAGCTCCATCGACATTTTCTCAGCAAACGCTTCCCGATTCTCTTTCGTCGGACTAAAGACCAGCACGCGCTGGATGTCGCGGACATGAACAACCGATCGCAGGTGGTCCTTAGCCATTCCTCCGGATCCAAGCAAACCAATGACTGAAGAGTCTTCACGACTCGCATGCTTGACCCCAATCGCACCATCGGCTGCAACCCGCATGTGCTGAATAACACCGTCGTTGATCAAAGCCAATGGCTCACCGTTCTCTACCGAGAACAGCAAGATGAACCCGCAAAACGTACCGGGTTCGACGCAGTACTTCTCTTGAGTCACAGAGGATCCGACGGTCTTGTGATAGATCATGTCGGACTTACAGCGGATCGCGAAGTATTTGCCAACGCTCCCGCCTTCCATCGTACCCCAACGGTAAAATCGATCCGGTGACGAAGATGGAATTTCCACGTCCACCCTCGGACGACACACGGCGGTTCCGTTAAAAAAATCCTGGTAGGCACTTTCAAGAGCTCTCGTTACTTCCTCTTGGGTGACCAACCGTGAAACATCTGCGTTGTTAATAACCTTCATCAAGTATCCCTATCGAACTTCTATGTCGAGTCCGATATCAAACGTCGATGCTGACATTGTTATCTGCGAAGACGAAATATAATCGACACCAGACTCAGCGATCGCTCTCACAGTGTCTAGCTTGACCCCACCAGATGCCTCTAGAGCTACACGACCTCGGTTAATCTGAACTGCCTCTTTGAGTCGTTCAACCGAAAAATTATCCAATAAAACGCAGTCGGCACCCGTACTCAGCGCTTCCTCAAATTGTTCCAGCGTATCGACCTCAATCTCGATCTTGACCAAGTGACCTGCAGACGATTTTGCGGCTTCTAGAGCGTTGGTGATTCCGCCTGATACAGCAATATGGTTGTCTTTGATAAGAATCGCATCATCTAATCCAAACCGATGATTAGAACCCCCACCACAGCGAACGGCGTATTTTTGTGATGCCCTCAAACCAGGGATCGTTTTCCGGGTACAGCACATCTTCGCGTCGGTGTGGGTGATCTGAGACACAAACTGCGAGGTCAGCGTCGCGATCCCCGATAGATGGCACATGAAGTTTAGAGCGGTCCGCTCAGCCGATAAAATGGATCTCGCGTCCCCCGATACCGACGCGATGATTGTGCCCGGCGTGACAAGATCACCGTCCGAAAGTTTTTGCTCAAAGAGCAGGCGCGAATCAAGCGCCTCAAAAGCGAGTGCCGCGTGGGGTAACCCACACACCACGCCCGCATCGCGTGCGACGAACAAGCCGGTCGCGATTGTTTCCGGATCGATTGTCGCCTGAGTTGAGAGGTCTCCTGCTCGCCCGAGATCCTCGAGTAACGCACGCCTCACCTCGTCCTGTATCAAAAACTTAGGTAAATCCAACGAACTCTCCCCCTAAAACATCCCGTTATCGATGGTTCAAGTGAACCGGCTTCCCTTTTGCAGCCGACTCTATCACGGCGTGACAGATCTCGAGCGTTCCCAGACACCAACGTCCAGATTGAACCGGGTGAGTCCCTAACCGGATTGCCTCGTAAAGTGCCTTAAATACAGGTTCTCGAGGGCTTGTGACCAATGGGACTGGGACAACTTCCTTTTCAAAATCAGTGTAGACACTGATCTGATGTGGCTCAATCTTAAGGTCTGCGTGCTCGCACTGGATTATCAGTGGACCGAAGTGCTCATTGTTTGGGGCGGCAGCTTTTAGTTCTGAAGCGCCAAACGTTCGGCTTCGCTTCGCGCTTCGCTCCTGGTCACGTGTCAGGTCGACCAACGCCTTGCGAGAACTTCCATAGTTCTGCGGGTCTTTGACGTATCCCGCCTCACCAACCCAGCCCATCAACTCATCTGAATCAAACCGAGCGAATCCCGAGTAGGTACATTGTGCCACCGCTCCGTTGGCGAAACGTATCATTGCTTGATATGAAATCTCAGTATCCCGATCTATGTCCCAGTGACCGGTTGACGCGTATACCTCACTCGCAGGTGCACCCATGAGTAGCCTCACGATATCAAACTGATGAGCACCCTGAGAGAACAACACACCTCCACCATCAACAGTCCTGAGCTCCTCATCCCTGCGCGGTCGGTACATAAAATCCGTGTAGTTAAAAGTATTGATCGCCAACACTCTGCCGAACCGCTCACTTTCAATCACCTGTCTCGCGATAAGCACCTGTGCATCAAACGAGTGAGCCGGACCAACGATCAAAGTCACCTGGTTCGTCTCACATGCCCTGGTCATGCGCTCGGCGTCAGCCAACGAGATTGCTATTGGCTTCTCTACCAGGACATGCTTACCGGCCTCTGCGGCCGCCACGGTCATCTCGGCGTGAAACTGATGGGGAGTCGCTACGTGGACAGCCTCTACAGAGGAGTCTGAGAGTAATTGGTCATAGGACGGATATGCTTGTCCCTGAAAGATCGACTGAAACGCCTTGCGCGACTCATCGCGTGGCGCCGCCGCCGCGACAAATTTAACGAACTGACTTTCAAACGCGGACGGCGCTGTTAAGGCGAAACCTCTTCCGAGGCCAACCACTCCGACTCGGATCGGATCAATAGTCTTCGAAGTCAATCTCGATATCACCCTTCCCACGAGACACACAGACCATGATCGCAGAATTACACTCGTCTGATTCGAGAACAAAGTCTCTGTGCTCGACCTCTCCGGCTACCAGCTTCATCTTACATGAGCCACAGGTGCCGCTCTCACAAGAGCTTGGAACCCTTAAACCATTGGAGCGCAGTGTTTCCAGTATCGTGCTCGCCTCGTCAACCTGAAAGCTTTCACCGGTCGAATTAATTGATACGACAAAGGGTGAGTTTATGTACTCCCTGCCACTCTGTGGATTGAAATCCTCAAAATGAATCTGCTCCTCTGGCCAGTGCCCACTTAAGGCCTGTATCTCCTCCATGAGTGGTTTCGGTCCACAGCAGTAGGTATGGTTTGCATTGGGGATCATAAATTCTTCCCAAAAGTCATAGGCCTTCTCTGGATCACCGTCATCAAAGTGGATAACCACACGGTCCCCGAACGTGCTCTTCAATTGCTCGCAATACGCAGCGTGTTCTCCCGAGCGAGCGCAATAGATCAAGCGGAATGGCTTGTCGTTGGCATCACAAAAGTGCGCCATGCCCACCAACGGCGTGATACCTATACCGCCTCCGATAAATAGATACTCAGGTGCCTCGACCAGGGGAAAGCTATTTTCTGGAGCTTGCACGGTGACAGGATCTCCAATCCCCAAGTCAGCATGCATTGACTGAGACCCACCCCGAGATTCGGACTCCAACTTGACCGCGATTTGGTAAAACTCTGGCTGATGACCGTCGTTAATCAGAGAGTACTGTCGATTCGCACCGCTGGGAGTCATCACCGCGATATGTGAACCCGGGGAAAACGGAGGAAGCCGTGACCCTTCAGGGGCAGCGAAGCGAAACTCGAGAATGTCCTTTGCGACCTCTTGTTTTTCACTGACTAACAGATTGAGTTCGTTGATCTTATTCATTGATTTCGATATCTAAGTAAATATAATTAGAAATCTAAACGTTTGCTGGTGTGCTGTAAACCTGCGCAACGATAATAGTACAAGATAGGGACTGATATGCTGACCCCAGAAGAGAATGAGCTATTAACGAAAGTCACCGATGGAGCCCCCATGGAGAGGATCATGAGGAGCCACTGGGTCCCGATCTGCCTGAGTGAGGAACTCCCTGAAAATGACGGGACCCCGATTCTTATCGAAGTATTTGGGTGTCGCTATGTCGCCTTCAGAGATACCAACGGGGCTGTCGGTTTACTCGACGAACTCTGCCCACACCGACACGCGTCTCTGCTTTACGGCCGCAATGAAAACTGTGGCCTAACCTGCTTGTACCACGGCTGGAAATTCGACGTGAGTGGGAAATGTGTAGGTATGCCTTCCGAGCCAAAGGGTAGCGACTTAATTATTAAGGTCAGACATAACGCATATCAAACCCGGGAATGGGGAGCATTTGTCTGGGCATGGCTCGGCAACGAGGACGACATACCGGAGTTTCAACCACCAGCGTTCGCACCCACGGCTGACACCAAGGTCTCAGTCACGAAAATCCGTATCCCTGCGAACTGGGCTCAGATCATGGAAGGCCAGATTGATTCGTCTCACTCTTCAAGCCTCCATTCGTCAGATATGGTACCCGCAAAGGTCGAGGGAGCCGCGGCTGATGATAAAGCGTGGTACCGGCCGTCGACTGATAGGTCGCCCAGAATGCAGGTCGAGCGGACTGACTACGGATTCCATTATGCGGCGGTTCGGCATCCAATTAAGCACCCGACACTTAATGAGTATTTCCGAGTTACTGAGTATATCGCCCCATTTACCTGCCTGATCCCACCGAATTCCAGCTATAACGTCACGACAGTAGTCGTCCCGATCGATGACAAGAACTCGATACTGAATTTTATCGCATGGGGCGGCGAGACTTGCCCTGACGCCGCGGAGTGGAGGCGGTTTAATCACTCAGTACCCGGAGAGGATCTAGACGAAAACTGGTTATCGAAAAGACAACCAGAAAACAGATTCCTCCAAGACCGGGTCCTGATGAAACAAGGAAACTTTACAGGAGTTCCTGGTATCCCAAACCAAGACATCATCATGTGGGTCTCGATGGGTGCGATAGTCGACAGGACGACCGATACGCTTGGTGCTTCTGATATGGCTGTAGTCGAGTTTAGAAAGCTCATGGTTGACGCGGCTAAGACCATGGAGGCTGGCGGGGAGGCGCTTGGATCGAAATCGGTGCTGAAACACACTCAGATTAAGTCTTATGAGGGTGTCCACTCGAAAGAGACAGACTGGAAGACACTCTGCCGAAACTAGGCTAAAAAAAGCCCGGACGATTTCCGGGCCTTTTCAAGAATGAGGCCGTTTACATTAGCCCAGCCTCTTTGTACGCCTTAACCGCGCCCGGGTGGAATGGGATCGCGTTCTGCTTGACCATCATCTCCGGATTCAGCGCACGCATTGCCTTATGTACGCCCTGAATCTCGCCGATATTATTTATGAGAGCCTTAGTCACCTTATAGACCTCATCATCTGACGTATCAGAATTGACAACTAGCATTGCTGTTAATGCCAACGTGGGGTAATCATCAGACAAGATATCGTAGGCCTTGCCTGGTATAACCATCTGACCGGTCCCCATCGCACTACTGACCTTATCTCTCACCGCCTGTGACACAGGCATCATGACCATCGGCATCGAATTCAACATATCACGAATCGACGAGTGCCCAACGAAGAGATTATTCATGACCATGTCACCTTGACGGTTTTTCATCAGCTCAACAATACCCTTTGATCCGGAGTACTGAACGCTACCGCCCCATGATTCAATATCGCTTACAGTGATGCCGTATGCGGCCAACACTTCCAACGCCTGGTTATGCGCAATAATGCCTCGCTTATTAATAATCAACCGAACCGGTGGTTTCTTCGATTTCAGATCTTCATATGAAGAAATACCATACTCATCGGCGAAGTCTTTGGTTACCATCGGTTGGAATGCGCCAAAGTTATACATCACAGCCATTGCACGCAAATTAGTAACCGGCGCTTTATAAGGGTCCGTGCCTTTCGCAGCGATCTTGGCTTCTGCATCATGCATTATGCCGAA
>MDTB01026967.1_pt1 | contig 11059 bp, 7 predicted proteins | sample 811161 | NCBI WGS metagenome assembly MDTB01 (sample SAMN05326650, study PRJNA326480) | marine metagenome | isolation source: seawater | place: Mediterranean Sea | collected 2009
GGCAATCCAGCGTGAATCGGGTCCCTCGGCGAGCCAAGGTGGAACCGGGAACCCCGGATTCAGTGTCACCGCGTCGGGGCCCGGCAGGCCGACATCCGGACTCTGGATGATCGTGTAGTGCGGATCAACCACTCCGCTATCACCAAGGAGGGCGCCTTCGCCATCGACCCCAGTATTAAACAGGCCCGGGATCGGTGCCGCAATTGCCGCAACAGCGATAGACAGAGTTAGCACAGCGGTTAGGAACGACGTCGTTTTCATGATCGTAGGGTGGTTTATGGTTCTAATAGTATCGCGACGGCTAGCAATTTGCTTTTGGCGGAAAGGTCGTGGAAACCGGGGTCTGGTAGAATACATGGGGGAGAAAGGGGGTGGTTATTTCTGGGTGGAGATGGGTTTGGACGTCACGTGGTGAAGGTTGTTTGGGTAATCGGGGCCGACGAAGGCCGAGAAGGATATTTGGTGGTCGGTGATTTCGGAGGGGAGGGTGAAGGTGATTTTTTGGGTTCCTTTCCCGGTCGCGGTGATCACTTTTCGCTCAAGGCGTTTTGCTTTGGTGCCCTCTTTGAGAGTGATGTGGACTTTTTGGGCGCCCAGTTTTTTAGGAATGGTGTGGCTGATGATGAGGGTGATCTCTTTGCCTGGGGTGGCGGTTTTGGGGGCGACGAGGGAGATGAGTTTTTGGTTGCTCTTGTTTTGCGGCTGTTTGTTTTTTCGACGAGAGGCGCGACGGGCGGTGGCTTCCTCTTGTTTTTTATCGGTGTAAAAATGGCCGATTTTGGGATCGTTGCGTTTTTGGAATGCCTCGAGGGCGTGGTCTCCGGTGTCGGACATTTTGGTGAGCAATTGAGACTGGAGAGAGCTGAGGGCGTCGGCGTGTTTTGCAGAGCGAATGACGTTATTGAGGCAATCGGGATCTGATTTTATGTGGTAGAGTTCGTGGATGGTTCCGTGATCGAAAAGTTCGAGGCGTTTGGCGATGGAGGGGTCGCTGGCGGCGAGTTCCTTCATGGTGCGGTAGCTTGCAGTGCCGGTGGTGGCGGTTTTGAATTTTCGTTCTCCATTGGACCAGGGGTTCCAAAGATAGAGGTAGTCTTTGGTCTGGATGGCACGCATGGGATTGCGGCCGGCTCCGGAGTTTTCATTGTAAACTTTGAAGACAGCGCTGAAGGCGGGTTGTTTTTCTCCACGAATGGCGGGGGCGAATGAGTGGCCATCGAATTTGGTGGAGGGGGTGATTTTGAGGAGGTCAAGGATGGTGGGGGTGAAGTCGACGGCGGAGACGACGTGATCGGAATCGATGGTGCCTGATTTGGTGATGCCGGGGATTTTGATGATGAGTGGAGTGTGGGTGGAGTGGTGCCAAAGGGCGGTCTTGGCGAAGGGGAGGGGCATGCCGTGATCGGAGAGGAAAATGACGATGGTGTTGTTGGCTTCACCGGATTTTTTGAGGGCATCGAGGATGGAGCCGACGGCGTCATCAGCTCGTCGGACCGAGGAATAGTAGAGGGCGAGTTCTTCGCGGACCTTGGGGTGGTCGAAGAGGAAGCCGGGGATGGTGACTTCGTCGGCTTTGAAGGTTTTTGAGGCGGGATGCTTTGTTTGATCCCCGGGTTTCCAAAAAGGTTTGTGTGGGTCGGAGATGTTGACGTTGAGGAAGAAGGGTTTGTTGGCCTTCTTTGCGTGGGTGATTCCGATGGTGGTTGAGGTGCCGTAAGAGGGGACGTCTTTGATGTGATATTTGGAGCCGTCGGGCGCGATGGTGAGGTCGTGGTCCCAGCCGGGGTAAGGATGATAGGGCGTGGAATGGGTGACCTTACCGCGGATGCCGGTGTAGTAGCCGTTTGATTTCAGGATGTCGCAAAGAATGGGGTATTTGTTTTTGATGGGGTAGAATCCTTCGACACCGTTGTTGTGCGGGTAGAGCCCGGAGAACATGACGTTGCGACTGGGGTAGCAATTGGCGACGCAGACGTGGGCATGCTGGAAGCGAAGAGATTCCCGCGCGAATTGGTCAGTGCGGGGGGAAGTGTCCTTGAGCTTGCTTCCAAAACAGCCGAGGGAATCGGCGGACATGTCATCGACGGTGATGAGGAGGACATTGGGGCGGACTTCTTTGGCCTTAGCGAATGGAAGAAGGAAGAGCGCCAGGACGAGGAAATGTTTCATAGTTGGGGCGGGGTTTTGTTATTCAAGTTCTGAGATGATGGTTTCCATCTTCTTTGCGATCTTGGGGTGTTTAGCAGCGATGTCGTTTTCTTCACCAAGATCATTTTTGAGGTCGTAGAGGGCGAGTTTGCCGTCGGTGGCGACGCCTTTCCAATGGTCGATGCGGACGGCCCGGAATTTGCTCCAACGCCAGAAGAGGTAGTCGCATTTTTTTTGCTCTTTCCCGTGGAGAAGGGGTGCGAAGGAGAGGCCATCGCTCTCGTTCCAGGATTTGATACCGGCGAGTTCACAGGCGGTGGGCATCCAATCCCAGAAGGCGGAAGCGTGATCACTGACGCCGGGTTTCACAGTACCGGGCCAGAAAGCGATCATGGGCACGCGGATACCCCCGTCGTGAAGTGAGCGTTTGTAACCTTTGAGTGGTCCGTTTGAATCGAAGAAGTTCACCTTGTGGCCGCCTTCCTGGTGAGGGCCGTTGTCGGAGGTGAAAATGACGAGGGTGTTTTCGGTGAGGTCGAGTTTTTCGAGGAGGTCGAGAATTCGTCCGGTATCGGTATCCATGAGGGTGACCATTGCGGCGAAACCTTTTTCGGGATCGGGCCAGTCCTTGTCTTTGTAGATTCCCCAGTCGGGGACTTCCTGGCCGTTCTTTTCGAAGCGTCCCGCTTCATTGTTAGTGTGGGGAATGGTCCAGTTCAGGTTGAGGTAAAAGGGGGCGTCCTTGTTACGTTCGATGAAGGCGAGGGCTTCTTCGGTGACGCGGGTGTGGGCGTAGGTGGTTTTTTTGGAAGAGACATTTTTTTTGCCGCTGTTCTCGTTGCCGGGGAGGCGTTCCTTTTCTTCGTTTCGCCAGAGATACTCGGGGTAGTAGTCGTGCGCTTCGCTCTGGTCGATCCAACCGTAGAAAAAATCGACACCTTGTTTGTTGGGATGGCCGGTTTCACCTTCGCGCCCGAGGGCCCACTTTCCGACGGAGGCGGTTCGGTAGCCGGCGTCTTGGAGGAGGGAATTGATGGTGATGGAATCAGGCGGGAGGATGTGTGTGTTGTTGCCCGCGATGGCGGTGTGACCGGTGTGTTGCCCTTTTAGAAGAGAGAGGCGTGAGGGTCGGCAAACGGTGTGACCAGCGTAGTGATCGGTGAAACGAAGTCCCTTTTTTGCCATTTCATCAATGCGTGGGGTCTGCACCACTTTCTGGCCGTAGCAGCCGAGATCACCGTAGCCGAGGTCGTCGGTGAGGATGTAGATTAGATTTGGCTTTTTCGCGATGGCGAAGCCAGGAAGGAGGAGGGCAAGGATGAGGAAAACCTTCATGATCTGACTATCCTTCAAGTTGTGGGTCCTGCTGGCAAGTCTTCAAAAAGGAGCTTGCCATCCCAAAAGCAAACTCCTAGCAGTCAATAGATTATTAATTGCTAGCAAGGTTGGGTTAACTCAAATGTAATGAATTGAATTTGAAAATGCATCCGTATAAATCTGTCTAGACAAAATATCCCCCTTTCGTCCCTCTCCGACCCCTTCAATGAAGCCCTGCGGCGCTCATCCCCAAAAACAAACTCCTAGCAGTCAGGGGTCGATGAGGCTGTTTTCATGTGTAGTGATCTTTCTCGGCGGTTTGCTGACCGCCGGAGCGAAGGTAGAATACAACAGGGAGGTTCTGCCGATTCTGACTGCGAAGTGCTTTGCCTGCCACGGGCCGGACGTGTCGAAACAAAAGGCGGACTTGCGACTCGATGACCCCGGGGAAGCATACAGGGAGCGTGATGGACTGCGTGTTGTTGTTCCGGGGGATCCGGGTCAGAGTGAGTTGGTCCATCGGATTTTTTCAAAGGATGAGGACGAGGTTATGCCTCCGCCGGGTGAGGGGACGGCATTGACTGATGCCGAGAAGGAGATTCTTAAGAAGTGGATCAGTGAGGGGGCTGAGTATGAGCGTCACTGGGCCTTCCGGTCACCGGTTAAGGGCAGGCTCTCGGATCTGAAGGACGGAAAGGAGCAGGTTATCGACGCCTTCGTGCAGGAGAGGCTTTCCCGGGCTGGATTCCAACTGCAGGAGGAAGCCACGAGGGAGGAACTTATCCGGCGCGTGTCGATCGATCTCACAGGACTTCCACCCAGTATCGAGGAGGTGGACGCCTTTGTCGCTGACCAGTCGCAGGAAGCATACCGCAGGGTTGTGGATCGTCTGCTGGAATCTCCTCGTTATGGGGAGCGCATGGCAGCCTGGTGGTTGGATGGTGCGCGGTATGGGGACAGCCACGGCTATGACAATGATCTCGAGAATGCTCAGTGGCCGTGGCGGAACTGGATTATTGAATCCTTCAATGCTAACCAGCCCTATGACCAGTTTGTAACCTGGCAGCTGGCGGGGGATCTTATGCCAGATGCCAGCGATGACCAGATCGTGGCCACCGGATTCAACCGGAACCATCGGATCCAGACCGAGGGGGGAGCGATCGAAGAGGAGTGGCGCACGGAATATGTCATGGACCGGGTGGAAACCATGGGGTCGGTGTTCCTTGGGTTGACGCTGAGTTGTGCTCGCTGCCATGACCACAAATATGACCCCATCAGCCAGAAGGAGTTCTATCAGCTTTTCGCGATGTTCGATGGGCTGAATGAAAAAGGGTTTATCAATAATCTAAGGGGCAGTGCCGAACCTCGTCATCGCTACCGGAAGAGCGATTTTGAAGCAGCGGTGAAGAAGCTTGAAACGGATATCCCGGACGCGAAGGCCCGGAGTGGCAGGGTAAAAGAGCTGGAAGCAGCTCATCCGCACGTCATGGTGATGCGGGATGAAGTGGATCGGAAGGCGTTTATTCTCAAGAGGGGGCAGTATGATGACAAAGGTGAGGAAGTGGACCCTGGGTTGCCGGAAGCGTTCTCTCCGGTTCCGGAGGGAGAGAGCCTGACCCGCCTCGATCTGGCGAGGTGGCTGGTTGATGGAAAGCACCCCTTGACATCCCGGGTCTTTGTGAACCGGATCTGGGAGCAGTTCTTTGGGACCGGCATCGTCAAAAGTTCCGAAAATCTGGGACGTCAAAGCGACTGGCCGAGTCACCCTCAACTCCTTGATTGGATTGCAGTGGACTTTGTGGAGTCTGGCTGGGACGTCAAAGGGCTCATCAGAGCAATAGTCATGAGCCGGTCCTATCGCCAAAGTTCTATCATTGATGAAGAGAGGCTTCAGCGTGATCCGGAGAACCGCTTGCTGAGTCGGGGGCCGAGAACAAGGTTGCAGGCTGAGATGTTGCGCGACCAAGCTCTCTTTCTTTCAGGTCTGCTGGTAGAGCGGGTCGGAGGTCCGAGTTGGTGGGTGTATCAGCCGGCTGGACTCTGGTTGGAAGTAGAGAAACGAGGAACCTTCGTGCAGGATCATGGGGAGAAGCTTTATCGGCGTAGTCTTTACTCTCGCATTCGGAGGACAGTGGCCCCGCCTAGTATGCTTCTCTTTGACATGCCCAGTCGGGAGATGTGTTCGGTGAAGAGAACCTTGACCAATACTCCTTTGCAGGCCCTCGCCCTCCTCAATGAGGTGACCTATGTCGAGGCTGCGAAGAAATTCGCGGAGCGCATGATGACCAAGGGGGGGACGCCGGGGGAGAGAATCGCATGGGGGTTTCGCTCTGCCACTTCCCGGGTGGCTGAGAAGGAGGAGCTGGAGATTCTGGTGAAGGGATATAAACGGCGGGTGGAGCGCTATCGCAGGGATGGCAAGGCTGCCGAGGATTTACTGGGGCAGGGAGAATCCAAGATCGCGGCTTACCTTCCTAAGCCGGAGATGGCGGCCCTGACAACGGTGGCAAATGTCATCCTGAACCTCGATGAAGTGATTAACAGATGAAGGAGAGTAGTGGAAATAAAGACCTGAGTGGGATAGAGGTGGGAGAGTTAGGCGAGAGTTTAAGGCTTCTCGGGCGACGCTCCTTCCTGCAGAACTCCGGGCATGGGTTCGGCGCGTTGGCCCTCGGTTCCCTCCTTTTTGACAAGGAAGGAAGGGCTGCCACGGTAGCGCCGGAAAATGCCAAGGTCCGTCGGGTGATCTCTCTCTTCATGTCAGGCGGGCCTTCCCAGATGGACCTGCTTGATCCGAAGCCAGGACTGGAAAAAGAGAGAGGTAAGGAATTGCCCCCATCGGTGCGGGGAGAACAGAGAATCACCACCATGACCTCGGGTCAGAAGGAACTGCCGATCCTTCCCAGTCCATTTAAGTTCTCCGCTCATGGACAATCGGGTCTGGAATTGAGCGAGTTGCTCCCGCATTGGGGCGATGTAGCGGATGACCTGTGTATCATTCGCTCCATGAAAACCGAGGCTATCAACCATGATCCCGCAATCACCTTTTTCCAGACCGGGTTCCAGCTAGCCGGGCGACCCAGTATCGGGTCGTGGGTTTCTTATGGGCTCGGCGCTTTGAACAGGGACCTTCCCGCATATGTTGTTCTCACCTCTCGGTCGACCTCTGGAGGAGCTCAGCCCCTCTATAGCCGATTGTGGAATTCCGGGTTCTTGCCCGCCGAACACTCCGGGGTGAAGCTGCGTAATACCGGGGACCCGGTATATTTCCTCGAGAACCCGCCGGGTATAGATCGTGGAATCCGAAGGGATACTCTTGATGATCTCCAGAGACTCAATCAGAAGCGGCATCTGGTCATTGGAGATCCTGCTATCGAATCACGGATCGCTCAGTATGAGATGGCCTTTCGCATGCAGGCAAGTGTTCCAGAATTAGCGGACATCTCGAAAGAGCCGGAACACGTGTTGAAGCTCTATGGACCCAACGTGGGAAAACAGGGGAGTTTTGCGAGGAATTGCCTGGTAGCCCGCCGTCTGGCCGAACGAGACGTTCGCTTCATTCAGCTCTTCCACATGGGATGGGACCAGCATGATAAGTTAAAAGAGACCCTCTCCCGCCAGTGTCGGGATACCGAGCAGCCAGTGGCCGGGTTGATCAAGGATCTTAAACAGAGAGGCCTCCTGAAGGATACTCTTGTTGTATGGGGTGGAGAGTTTGGGCGAACTACCTACGCGCAGAAACCCGGTAACGCTGCTGGCCGTGACCACCATCCCGGCTGTTTCACTCAGATGCTCGCAGGGGCGGGTGTAAGGGGCGGTCATGTCCATGGTGCGACCGATGATTACTGCTACAATGTGACTCAGGACCCCGTGCATGTCCACGACCTGAATGCCACTCTGATGCATCTCCTCGGAGTGGACCACAAGCGACTCACCTTTAAATTCCAAGGGCGCGATTATCGTCTCACTGATGTCCATGGTCAGGTCGTAAAGAAAATCCTCACCTGAGAAGATTCCATGTCGAAGGTTATCTGTTTTGTTGTGCTGGCACTTGCCTGTCTAGTTGCTCGCTCCGAACTCCCTGTTGAGAGGAATGGAAGAGTATTGCTTCCCCCGGCGGGTGGGTGGTCTTTAGATGTCGGGGAGGGAGCTTGAAGTCTGCTTAAGGGGTGTCTCGTGTCCTTACGGGCAAATCTCCCAGAGCTTTGAGGCCTCAGTTTTCTTAATCATCGAACGATAGTTAGAAAAGATGACACTCTCGCTTGTTCTTTCTCTGGTGAATTGATTTCTTCGCCTTTGCTATCTTTCTCCCGGATCGATTATAATAGAAGAGAGTGTTTATAATGTTCAGTATTCTTTTGTTCTATTTTAATATAAGTATTAAAACGATAGAGTGACGTTAGAATGAAAGCGAAAATTGGAAATCCCAACGAACCATGGTGTCCGGTCTGTGAGGATCATACGGAGTATCATTTGAAAGAGATAAGGCCTGGTAAAACTAGAGCAATGTATACTTGTAATGAATGTGGCTCGAATACATGGAGTCCAACCAACCCATTTCTTTTTGGAGTTGTCGTGATCGTTTTAATTTTGGGCTTAAATTTTTTGATGTTTGCTGCCGATAAGAACAATACGGCCCAACTTCAACCTGGGGAAATTTTATTAGGAAAAATAGCCGCACTGGGAATGAGCATTTTTATGTTGGCGGTAGTATGGGGTAATTCGAAACATTGGAGAAAATTTCAAAAGTGGAGAAAGAAATTATATCAAGAAAAAGATTGATGCTGTTCTTGAGCAAAAGTGAAAAGCGGAGGAAAAATCTTCTGAGTAATCATCCTCTTGAAGCTGACTAACAAACTAATTCGAGTCACACCCATATTAGGAACAAAAAAAATCTCTTACAGTATGTATATAGGACCTCCGCAAGGTCTTCCCCCGGTGGGGTGGGGAGCTTTAGATGGCAGGGAGGAAGAGACCACCCGAGGTGGGCTAACGTCTGCCTCGGAAATTGGGTCAGCGCAGCTCTGAGAGCCCTGAGTTTGGATTATAGGTAGTCTCCAACTCAATACAGTTCGGTGAAACCGGCAGAATCAAAGTTAGGAGAATTAAGGTTTGTGTATGTGTTCACTTCCTCTTTCGGCCGCCTTCGCTATGATGCCTTCCAAGAAGACCAAGGAGCTGACTCGCTGTTACGAAGCGTGTGCCGGACGGAAGCAGATCGATCGTCTGTTTGATGGCGTTCATTGGGCCGCCGATGCTGTCCCATGACCACGCATGAACGTTTACCAGAGCATAACTGTTCGGATCGGTTGCCGGCGAAGCGGGCAGCTTTTTTATAGCAGCAGCGACCTCTTTGGGGCTGGCCCCCTTCATACCCTCCCAAAGAAGGTATCGGTATGAGAGGCAGGGCTTTCCGTTGTGCCAGTCGAGTGCGCCGCGTCGTTTGTGGTAGGGGGCATAGTCTTTGTAGACGGCACCGAGCACGTTGGGATGTTCCAGAAGTTCGCGAGCCTGTGTCATATTGCCACCCGAATTGAGAAGGGTGACCACCGACAGGTTGCTAACCTTCATGGCCTGGGCGGTTTTCTTTGCAAAGGCCTTCCGATTGGGGAGATAGTTGTGGAAAGCGTAGCCGACCCCACTGGGTCCGACAATGAGCTCGTCGACATATTGACCACGGGAGGCCGAACGATAGATCTGGCGTTGGATACGCGGGGCGACTTCACTGAGCACCGGTGCCATTTCCCAACTCATGGTAAATGTGCCCCGGTGTCGACTTCCCCAATGCTTTGTGCTCGTAGCGAAACTGTTTCCGAGCCATTGAAGGTTGTCGCCGTCACTCATTACGAAGGCGACGATCCGCTCCCCTTCCTTTACTTTCATCAACGGTTTTGCCTTTGGGGGTGCAGGAACCTCCACCTTTAGATGGGAGAGGGCGGAGAGGTTGGTGGACCAATCGGCGGGAATGCCGGCGGCACCTCCCTTGCTGATATCTCGGACCCAATTCCGTTCATCCTTACCCCACCCGTAAATCAGCTCTTCCGCAGCACATTCACGAGCGAATCGGGTGCGGAGATTGGCTGATACGTCCCAGAACACGAAGGCGTTTCGTTGCACAATGAAATCTCGTAAATGCCACACTTTTTTTGGGGCTTGTTCAGCAAGGATACCTTTCGCGAACCGGTCTTTGAATGTCTCATAAGTTTCCACTGGATCGTCATGATCCGACACGTCGTGCAGCACCTTCAGCCCTTCTTTCTTTGCACGTCTCAGAATCGACTTGTGTATTGCGACCCCCTCAAACGGTCCACACAAGGCGGTGGCTGCGTTGATGCTTCTGTTGCCGGAGTCATAGACGATGCATCCCTTGATCTTCGCTCGAAACGACGCAACTAGCTCCCACACCGTTGCAACCTGCTCAAGTTCGTATCCCTCTGTCTTCAATTCATTGAGCAGAATTTTCTGCATGCCGCCCCCCTCGATCCAGACTCTTGCTTCCGTCTTGTTGCCCAAGCCCTGCAGGGTTGCAGCCAGCGTCCTCTCCGCGTCAGAAGCTCTTCGGATGTCAATTACGCTGAGCTTTTGATTGGGCGCCTTGTCATTCTGCGCAGGTTTATCGCCGGCATCAACCATGACGCACAGACCGTATAGTATCGGAAGTATTAGGTAGCGAGGCATGGAGCGTATCATTCCATTATCCGCTGGTGTCAATCAAGCTTAGCACGACGATGTTTTTCTTGAGATCATAAAGGTGCTTACAACCAATCCGACCAGAAAAATGGTTAAGGTTCCGACTACAATTGTGAGGTTACTATGAATCATGGGTTGGAGCTTTTGAGGAATCCAGGAGGAGCTGAGCCAGAAAATCACGATGACACCCAAGGTCACTCCGGTGGCTGCGGCTGCGTTTCCTGCCCTCTTCACAATGAGTCCAAGCAGAAACAGACCCAGCATGCCACCGGCGAAGATACCTGAAAGTTGCCACCAGATATCGAGGATGTTCTTGGTCTCACGGGTGAGGAGTAGCGCTATGCTGGTTCCGATGATGCCCCAGACGACGGTTGAAACTCTCAAGACCAACATAGCCTCTTTTTCATTTACGGCTTCCGCACGGCGAAATAGCCGGGTCCAAAGATCTTTGAGTGTGATTGTAGCGGAGCTGTTCAGGCTTGTGTCGATTGTGCTCATGGCTGCGGCAGCAAGTGCGGCGATGATGAGTCCGCCAAGACCTGTTGGCAGGTGATGAGTCATGAAATGGGGGAGGATGGAGTCTTCGAACTTGCCTTCTCCGGCCATTTTCTGAATGGCTGCGATCTCCTCGGGCATGGACTGGTAAAAGCTGAAGAGCAGTGATCCGATCAGGAAGAATAGGAGTGAAACTGGGAGGTAAAGCATCGCACCGATCCACAGCGATCGGTTTGCGGCGTCGTCGTTTTGCGCGGTGTGGTAGCGCTGGACGTAGTTTTGATCGATGCCGAAATTTGTCAGGTTGATAAAAAGTCCGTATACCAAGACGATCCAAACAGTGGAGGTGGCTAGGTCGGCTATGTTCCAGCTGCCGAGTGAGAATTTTTCGTTGTCGACTGCGATCGCA
>MDTB01004683.1_pt1 | contig 11058 bp, 8 predicted proteins | sample 811161 | NCBI WGS metagenome assembly MDTB01 (sample SAMN05326650, study PRJNA326480) | marine metagenome | isolation source: seawater | place: Mediterranean Sea | collected 2009
AAGATATACAGGAGATTATTCAAAAAGATTACAGAAGTTTGATTATAGTAGTATAGAAGATACTACGGGAACAATGTATGATTTTTATTATGGAGATATAGAAGTAGATGTTTTTCAAGATTTTGGAATAATGAGTTTATTATGTTATTATCACGGATATATGGGAAGTGAATATTTAATAATATATTCTAAAAATGCTCCAATTCCAATAAATATAGAATTTGTTAGTGTATTGGATGAGAATAATAGTACACAAGTAAAAAATGTTCAAATGGAACCAGTTCAAGATTTATTACCAGAAGTATTAGAAACTCAAGAATATTTTGAAGCACCATCCATACAAGAACAAATAGAAACAATATTAGGAAGTTCAAGTTCAGGAGCATTACCAGATGGAACAATCGTATTACAAGATGGAACAATTATATATGGTATAGAAGATGGTGGAACGGGTGGTGATGGAACAACAAGTGGAGGAACAACAAGTGGAGGAACAACAAGTGGAGGAACTACAAGTGGAGGAACAACAAGTGGAGGAACAACAGGAGGAACAACAGGAGGAGGAAGTTATGGATATTAAGATATATAAAATCAAAAATAATATTTTAATTTTATATATGGCAGGCGTAGAATACAGATGTTTAGATTTTAAATTACATTTTATTTATTCTAAAACAAATAATAATTATTATGCAAAAATTCAAAAAACTTCAAGTGATATTATTCCTAGATTATATTTAAGCGAGTTAATGTTCAAACCAGAAGATATGCCATCATGGAATCCACGTCAATTATGTACATTTGAATTTGAAGCAATGAAAAATACAAAGATAAAATCAGTGTTGGGACAAATGGATGTTAATACTTCATATCCAATAGACGGATTTGTATGTTTTAATATATGTATGATAAAACCTAGATTAGAAGATCAGTTTTTTGCACTGACAGCGGGAGAGATACCCAGTGATGGGTATTTACATATGATTGATGAAACATCGTTTACACCAGTTGAGTCAGGAGTAATAAAATATAATCAATATCCTAGTACATTAGTATATGAATTTTATTGTGGATTTGATCAAACATCACAAATATATAATTTAACTGAAAACGCAAATCAGAATGTAAAATTGTTAAATATGATGTTTTTAACAAGATATAAATTAACAACAGGAAATGTAGTGCCAGAATTAAATGATTTTCAAGTAAAACCTTTAATAAGACCAATATTACCAGTAACGTGTACAGTATTGGCAATGACCCCTTGGATTGAATTGCCAAATAATCCTTTTTTTATACCAGCAGAAGATACTAATTATCATACATTAAGAATGAAAACAATAAATTTTACAGAATATGGGATAGTTCCGTTAATATTTACAAGTGATGATCCAGTATATAATACATTTAATGAAAGAATTAAAGTAGTAGCAGGAATTGAGTTTGTAATTGTAGCAACAGCATCAGGATTAAGTTTAACTAATTATACAATAGAAATGCGAGTTGTAGATTTTAGAATTGTTAATAAGAAAGGTGAATCTTTAACAACAGTAAATATAGGTGAAGCTACAGATTTTTATATTACAATATTACCACCAGACGCATTATATGAATTAGACAATGCCACAATTACTTTTCAAATACAAAATTCAAGTTCATCGGTACTAACAGCGCCTAGTACAGTGGTATTTCCATCAAAAGATGTGGACGGTAATATATTACCAGAAACAATATTTGAAGTAACATCAACTGGCGAAGAGTTGGCAGATACTGTAACGTTAAATTTTGATATAATAAGTAATATAAAATTTTTTAATGTATTTGATGTAACGCCAGCACAGGTAAATATATCTTCATTAGGATTAAATACAACTAAAATGTTAATAAATATTAAAGATCCGGTAAATCCAATTTTTAGTATAATTGCCAGATTAGCACCAACAAGAATAGGTGATATAGACGAAACAATGTATGTAAATGCGGTGACAACACCTAGTTCAATAGCATCAAGAACATTTTATTTTGCGGTAACATTTTCTCAAAATAAATTTATATTAAAAGAGGTTCAAACATTAGCAGTAACATTGAAAACATTTTATTATGATAGTGCGGCACCTTTAGAAGCATTTGTATTTGATACATTAGAATTTGATATGAGTCATGAAAGTAATGCTGGTCAAAAATTAACATTTTTTACAGAAAATACATTAACATCAGGGGAGATTTTAGATGGCAATGGTTTACCAATAGCAGAATATAGTAGAAATTTACCAGCAGGAAAACCGGGAGCATGGGTAAGATTGACGTGTCCAAATTTTTCCAAGATATATTATAGAACAGCGCCATATAATGCTACACAAAATTGGGCAACTTATGGATTTGGAACTATAAATTTATTACCATTAGTGTATAAGGATGTTGGTTCATTTACAATTAGACCATTATTAGTAGATGGAACTGGAGGAGAATTTGATTTTGTAAGTAATGGAGAAGAGGGTCAAGTAGATATAGCATTAACTATACCAAACAATGATTTATTTGGGAAAGCATCAATTCCAACAGTATCGGCAAATGTAATAACAGTAGAAAGACCTAGAGGTTTGACATTTAATATATTTGATGCAAATAATGTAAGATTAAATTGGGTTATAGATGATGAAGGAGGACAAATATATAGTTTTGCGGATCCATTAAGAACTAGATATTTAGTTACAGTAAAATATGAAATATTAAAGCAGACATTATCTAAGGATGCGGTAACGTCAATGAGTGATTTAGCATCATATGAGGTAATAGGAACAAGTGATATTTGTGAATATATAGATATAGGGTTAGAAACATTTACAAATGTTAGATATAGAGTTAGGTCATTAATTACTTGGGAAGGAACAACAGTGACATCATCAATGAGTGATGCATTATTTGTATTTGTATGTGAGAAAAATCAATTCCCGAATGGAAGATATAATAATACTCATACAAATCAAAAATTATATCAACCTATAAATCAATCGTGTCAATTATTTACAGATATGTCGCCAAAGCCAAAAGTAACAGGAAATTTGTTTCCTAATTCAACTAATTTAACAAGAAAACAAACATTTGCGTTATTATCTGGTAAATTAGCACCAAAAAGATAAATATATAATAAGTTTTTTCTAATAATATAGTATAATGCTTAAAAAATTTATGCCTAATAATTTCACAGTAAAATTGGTTGTTGCCGCAGCCATAGTAAATGCAGCTTTAGCATTTTTAGCTTCAATGGTACCACCATTAGGAATTGGAATTGTAGATAATATGGTTGGTCACTTAGCAAGCCACAGTTATGATTTAGTTTCTAGTTCACTTGCTTTAGCAGTTTCAGTAGGTGCTGCCTGCATGTTAATAAAAAAATTGTAAATAAATAATATGAATTATAAATAAATTTATATTATTGTAAATCTTGTAAATCATTAACTTTCCAATATTCACTACCTCCATTAGGCATAGGTCGTCTAATAATAAAAGGTAATTTTTGCTGTTTAAATTCTATTTTAGCAATAGTAAGTCCATCTATCATATCTTGAGTAACTGTAACTAAAGGTTCGCTACCATCGTTAATTTGTTTAGCTCTTAACCCTAAAATTCTAGCTTTTTCATATCTAGTTAAAAAGGGAATGGTAGTATGTAAGGGGTCACAAATAATACCTTCATCATTTTTAGAAACATTAGTTAATGTTTCTAGTTCTTTATATGATATTTGTTTAATTTCGGGGTGATAATCTAATAAAATTTCCATTTTATCATCTTGTTCTAATTTTTTAAATTCATCTTCATCTTCATCTTCATCGGAAGAATCTATATCACTAGTTTCTTCTATATTTTCATCTTGTTTTTTTTCATCGTCATTATTAATAGCTACTTGTTCTTCTAAATTTGCCATATATAGTTTATATATCTAAAATATTTTTTATATCAATTTTTATTGTTTTTGATGCGTTGTCCAACTATTATCACAATTACAACATAAATATATATATTTCATATTATTATCGTCATATCTGAGATAAATAATTTCTTTACATTTGTATTCGGTATCGCTTTTTTCTTCAGGGTTAACATTACTAGGACAACTATCATTAGGACAATCAATATTATCAATTCGTGGTAATGTAGGGTCATATTTTGTATATTTATTGATGATATGTTTATAAGAATTAGAACCTTTTTTTATTTCAGTTTTAGAAACACAAATACTGGTATCACTATTTATTAATTCTTTATTTTCATTGCCACATTTTCTACAATAATAGTTGAGAGAATTAGTGTCATCAGATATTTTTATGTAATACATATTACCGCAGTCGCTACAAAAGTGCATATTATATAAATAATTATATTATATTTATATTTATATCAATTTATTTTAGTTTGCTTTTAAAAGCATTTTTTAAGTTAATATATAAATTTGAGAAATCCATAGTATCTTCCATATTATATAAACAACAACGCATTGTTTGTTTTTCTATTTTTTTATCAGCTGATATATTTTTAATAGTTTTCAAAATATTTTTTTGTTTATCTTTATTTTTAAAATAATTATTAATAATAGGCCACCATGATATATTAGGTAAAAGAGCTTTATTAATAACTCTTAGAATAGCAGTTTCATAATTTCTATATAGAATAATATTATTATATTGGATGAAATGTTTATGTTTTTCTGAAATACCGGGTTCATTTAATAGAGGTTTATTATGAAATAAAGTAACTAATGCTAAAAGAATAGATGAAATGGTTTGACAGGAAGTCCATTGTTCGCCTTTCCAAGTATTTAATAAACTAACACATACTTTTCCATTTCTATATAAATTTGGATTAAATCTAGTAGTGCCATTATTTGTGAGATAAGTCACTTTTGGTGGGGAAAAGGGATAATTATTAGGATATTCAAATCTGAAGAAATAACATCCATCAGCGTAAATGGTATCACTAGGTCCAAATATTAAAGCGTGTCCTTCTAATAGATTATCTTCAGAATGAACATAATGAATACCTTGATCAGTTAATGGTTCTTTTATTAATTTACTAACATCTTTTACTAGTCGTCTCAAATTAGGATGAGAAGTTAATGACGTCATTATATATAAAATATTTAGAAGATTTTAAATAGTTTCTAAATATTATTTTTAAACTGTTATTAAGGGTTTAATGCGTAATTATTATTTCTGTAAGGTTGATATCGGATATATAAAAAAATTGATTTAAATAAAATATGATGATATTGTATCAAAATGGCACACACAATTCGGTCCTTAGACGAATTTTTAAAAAAACATAAAACAAAAGAAGGTGAAACGGCAACTAATACACGAATACCAAATGTAAAATTAAATGTATATCCCGGAAGTTATTGTATTCCAGAGGAAAAAAGAAAGCAGTTTTATAAATTATATAATAAGAAAGTATTTCAAAAGAAGAGGGCAGAGCATTTGACAGAAATACAAAATAAAGAAAAAGGAGGTCCAATATTAATAGATTTAGATTTTAGGTTCCCAGAAGAAGTAGAAGATAGAGCTTTTGAAGATGATTTGATATATGATTTATTAGAACAATATCAAGATATAATTAAAAATATGTTAGAGATACCTGATAAAACGGAGTGGAAGGCATTTATATTTTTGAAAGATAATGTAAATCAATGTCCAGAAAAGAAATGTACAAAAGATGGTGTTCATATTATAATTGGATTACATATGCATCATGCTGGTCAAATAATATTAAGAAATGAGATGGTTGATTGGGTAAAGAAACATAACTTTTTGGAGGATTTGGAATTATTGAATAGTGAAAATGGTAAAAAAAAATATGTAGAAGACGTTTTTGATGAAGGAATATCAACCGGAGATGTAGGATGGCAAATGTATGGTTCAAAAAAACCCGGCAATGAAAGTTATAAATTAAGATATGTTTATAATTATACATATAATAAAGATGACGATGATATAATATGTAAAGAAGAAGTTGGGGATGAGATTGAACAATATAATAATAAAGTAGAATTCTTTAGTATTCATAAAGAATGGAATAAATATGAAATAAGTGAAAGTTATAAAGAAAGATATGAAAAACAAAAAGTAGATATAATAAATAAAATAAAAAGAAAGAAAAAACCAAAAAATACAATAATAAAAAGTGATAAAGTAGATGAAATTTTGGAGGAGGATGGAACATATAATGCACCAGCAATAACAATGACACGATTACAAAATATAATAGAAGAGAATGATTTGAATGGTTTGAAGTCCGAAATAAGAAAATATTTTGGAAATATTGATAGTAATTCATTGATAGTAAAAGAAGCACATGATATATTAATGGAGTTATCATCAAAATATTATACAGATTATCATTGGTGGATAAGAGTAGGGTGGATATTAAAAAATATATCATCTAAAAAAAATGTGAATAAAATACTATGTTTATTTGTTTATATTAAATTTTCAAGTAAATGGGATAAATTTAATTTACAGAATGCTAATGTTGATGTAATAGATAAATGGAATGATATGAATGAAGATGGGGATTTGCGTTTTAGAACACTACATTATTGGTTACAACAAGAAAATCCTAGAGCGGCAAAACGAGTAAAAGATAAACAATTAAATACATATATTGAAAAAACATTGGGATTAACGGGAGTATTTATGCCAGCACCATCGGGAGATGGTAAGAAAAAAAGAGAAAATCCACATATCGGAACGGATTGGGATTTGGCAAAATTAGCATATTGTGCTTTTGGAGACAATTTGAGATGTGTATCAATTACGCATAATAAATGGTTTCAATTTGAAAATCATAGATGGCAGGAATGTGATTCGGGACACGCTTTAAGATCAAATTTATCAGAGAAAATATCAAAATTATATATACAAAAACAGAGTGAAACCTTAGAGATAATAAGAACTACAACAGACCAGGCACAACAAGAAAAATTAACAACAAAGGCAGCAATATATAATAATATCGCTAGTAAATTAAAGAAGACTGCTACAAAATCAGGAATTTTTCAAGCTTGTAAAACCTTATTTTATGAAGCAAAATTTACAGATAAGTTGAATGAAAATCCAATGATAATAGTATTCAATAATGGAGTATATGATTTTGAAGCGGGAGAATTTCGCGATGGGCGACCTGAAGATATGATGTCATTATCTACAAACATTAATTATATTAATGTAGATGAGAACAATAAATTTCATAAAGAAGGGTTAAAATTTTGGCATAATTTTATGGATACAACATTTACAGATGAAAGCTTACGAAAATATATGTGGGAACACGCTGCTGCTTGTATGACAGGAGTTCAAACACAAGCATTTTGGATGTATGTAGGAGGTGGTAGTAATGGTAAATCAATGTTTGTAACAGCAATTAATACAGCATTAGGTGAATATCATCATACATTAGATATGAGTACAATTACAAAAGCTAGACCACCACAGGGTAAAGCTTTACCTGAAATTGCTGAATTAAGAGGAAAGCGTTTCGCTGTAATGCAAGAATCATCTAAAGGTGAAACAATTAATGAAGGTGTAATGAAACAATATACAGGAGGTGATCCTATTATGGGTAGAGCATTATATTCTAAACCATCTTATTTCATTCCAATGTTTAAAATGATTGCTTGTACAAATAATTTATTTGGTATTAAATCTACAGATAATGGGACGTGGAGAAGAATTAAAAAGGTAGATTATGAAAGTAAGTTTGTAAAAGGGAAACCTTCAAGTGTTCCAGCAGATAAAGAATTTCCAATGGATGAAGATATTAAAGTTAAAATACCAAAGTATATTGAAATATTTGCGTCTTTACTATGTGATATTGCTCATAAAACACAGGGAAAGCATGATGAATGTGAAAAGATTAATGCTTCAAGTCAAGCATATAAACAAACACAAGACTATTTGGCTAGATTTGTAGCAGAAAAGGTTAAGAAAGCAGGTCCAACTGTAAAAATTTGTAAAAATAATATTAAACAAGAATTTAAAGCGTGGTGGGCAAATGAATATTCAGCAGGTATTCCATCTAAATGGGGTCAAGAATTAATAGATTATTTAAATAAGAAATTAGGAAAATATGAAAGAAGAGGATGGCACGGATGGGAAATAATATATGATACATATGAAGATGAAGAAGAAGAAGTTGAAGGTGTATAAAAAATAAATATTTTATAATTATATTTATTTTTTAACTGGGAGTAGCTTCCATTACTGATGGGAATTTGATATATGTAATATAAGATACCATTAAAAAAGCTAAAACAGCATAGAAAATATATTTTGCGTCTATACTAATATGTTTAATATTAGTTTGTGAAAATATTAAAGCTTTTTTTACTAATATTGGCATAAAACCTAAAAAAATAATAGGCCACGTAGCATCTCTATGAGTGCCATATTGTTGTTTGTAAATAAATATACCCCAAATACCAATATATAATAAATAATATAAATACCATAATTTATCTTTAACGTTCATTACCTCTTCATCTCTTAGTTCGGTATAATGAGATAATCTATCTGCTATTTTTTTTTCTTGACCAGTATCTTCTACTTTTTGTTTTAAATTATAATATTTATCTTTATAAGTATATTCTACATTATCTAAATTATCAACATAAGTACGTTGACTTTTAAAAATATCAATAACACCATCAATAAAAGATAATTTGTCATACATAAATTTGTCCCATTTTTTAACTTCATTTTCTGCTTCTTTTTCCCATCTTTTTTCCATAATATTATTATAAACAGTTTGCTGGTCGGTTCCATGATAAAAATCTTTTTCAGCTTTTCTTTCTCCAGCAGGAGCTTGAGATTTAATATTTTTTGCTACATCCCATTCAGATTGTAATCTTCTTTTTTTATTTTCACCCGATATGGTCATAGCCGCTCTTTCAGCAGCTTCGTTTGTATATTCTGACATACTTTTTGGTGGCATATATAATTGTATATTATTTAGAAATTAATATAAATAGCTAAATTGATTTGCTCCGCCCATTTCAATAGGTTGGATATTATCAAATCCTTCTTCTCCTTTCATTGCTGCCGCCTGTTCTGGTGATAATTCAGCACCTTCTGCTGCTACTTGTAATGCTGCTCCCTTTGCTTTTTCAGCAACTAAAGCGGCATTTTTACAACTAGCTAATCCCAATAAATCGTTAACACTAAATGGCTTTTTAGTAACATTAGCAGTATCTTTTCCTTCAGAAAATCTACTATCATCATATGTTTGAATAAATTTATCATAATCTTGATGGTCTCTTCTCATATTCCATTGTATACGTTTTGCTATTAAAATCATAGTTATTGCTACTGTAATTCCTAAAGCAAAAACACCTATCCATGCTGGAATATATGGAGTTCTCATTCCAAATAAAATAATCATACAAACCATAAAGGAATATACTAGTCTTTTAATAATTTCTTTAGTTTCATAATATCTATCATATTCCCATTCACCTATTTTAATTAATCTCATTTTTGATGCTTTTTCAGCTTCTAATTGTTTTAAAGTATCTTCAGTATTATCTAACTCATCTTGCATTGTTTTACCAACTGCAATCTGATCTGCTAAATCTCTCCGATTTACATTAACTCTATCTTGAGTATCTGTATATAAATGTTTTAATTTATCAAATAAATTCATTCTCATTTGCTTTAATTCAAGAATTCTAGTTCTAATTGCTTGTTCTTGTGCTTCTGCCCCTTCAGTTCCTTTGGAAACATCTTGCAAATTTTTAAACATATATTTTTCTAATTCTTGAAGTTCTTTAATATTTGCCATAGCACCAGAATGTTTTTCTTCTAATAGTCTTGGCTTAGCCTTTTGAAAATCATCTGGGTTCATTTCGCTGTCTGTAGTTGAACCTTGTGCAGTTGTCATATATATATATATTACTTAGTATAAAAATTTAATATATATATAATTAATTAGTTTGTTTTTGGAAGTTCTTTTCTAAGAGTGGCTATTATTAAAATCATTAATGAAACTCCTAAAATAGACCATCCCATTAACTTGAATTTCTCAGATGGAGTTAATAATTTACCTTCCTGTAATTGTGCGTCTATTGTAGCATCTCCACCAGCTTCTTGTGAACTTAAACCCTGCTTTGCTATTTTCGCTTGCATTTCTCTGAATGTTAATAAATTTTTAGCAAGAGATTCTTCTTCCGCAACTGTATTGGCTTTAACTTTTTTATTTATATCTTCTAATTTAAGTACTTTTTGCCATATATTCAAAGCATGTTTTTCTAATTCTTTATTTTTTTCAGTTACTTTATTATATTTTTTATATAAATTATGAGCTCTATCTGCCTGTGGATATGGTGCGTTATGACAATAATTTTGTCCATCAAAACCTCCCAAAGCAGTTTTTAAATCAGGATCGTCACAAGATCTTATTTTATTGCCATTTACTTCTGATGTTGGTTTACCGCCACCACCACCGCCACATTCACAACAACCAATTTTTAATGACGTGTTATTTGCATCATAATTATCAACTCTTTCAACAAATTCTTCATTACCTAATAAGATATTTCCACTATCACATTTACCATTTATTAAATGTTCACATTTTTCACTAGGTTTACTTTTTTTACCAGTATATGTATCTTTACATTGTAAAATATAAGGTCCTTTAAGATCACAACCAGCAAGACACGCTTTTCTTTTATTAGCACTATCTTGAACATCCGCAGGATATGTACTTAAACAATTAGATTTGCATTCTGTGACTTTTTGTGTTAATAATAGATGCTCTCTCATCATAGCATCATATTGATCGGTATATTTACCCATAGCAGTATCTACTTTACCTCTATTATCTACCAACCATTTCTTTTCTTTTTTATTAATTTCATCTAATTTAGCTTTAGTAGTCATGCCTTCTAAAATCACACCTGGAAATTTTTCAGAAAAGGTAGGTTTACCTTTAATTGAATGTATATTTTTATTATAGTGATTTCCTTGTATTAATGATAAAGGGTCTTCTCCAATACTATTCATATTA
>MDTB01108457.1_pt1 | contig 11058 bp, 15 predicted proteins | sample 811161 | NCBI WGS metagenome assembly MDTB01 (sample SAMN05326650, study PRJNA326480) | marine metagenome | isolation source: seawater | place: Mediterranean Sea | collected 2009
AACCTACGACCTTCAGGTTATGAGCCTGACGAGCTACCAGACTGCTCCACCCCGCGATAAATTATTTTTTTTTTATATTAATAGCCTGAAGTTTATTTTTTTCTTCTTTTATATCATAAACTATTTTTTGATCTTCTTTTAAGACTCTTAACTTCGAGTCCTCCAATGCTGAAACATGTAAAAAAATATCCTTTTGTGTTTCATCATCAGTTATAAAACCATAACCCTTTTTGGCGTTAAACCACTTTACCTTACCAGATGGCATAGTTAATCCTCTCATTTTTTATAAATTTAGTACCTGTTTTTAAGTTTTTGAAGTTTTTTAATTCTTTTAAGATTTTCTGTTTGTACTCTTTTCTTCTTTTCAGATGGTTTTTCATAAGTACTTTTCATTTTCATTACTTTAAAAAAGCCCTCTTTTTGAAGTTTTCTTTTTAAAACTCTAATTGCTTGTTCAACATTGTTATCTTTTACGTCTATTTTAATAAAAACCTCCTGTTAATTTTAACGTTAGTTATCACTTGCTTCATTGATTGTCTATACAGATGCTAATTGGGCTTTTTTTTCTTCTCTGATTTTAGCTTTTTTTTCCCTTTCAACTCTCCTTTTTGCTTTTTCAAGACTTTTTTGAAAAGATTCTTGAGTACATAGAGCTAAAATAACTGGATCTCTTGGTTTAAGGCTAGAAAAATTCCAATAACTTCTTTTTCGAATTAAAGACACCGTATTTTTTGTGCTTCCAACTAATTTTGAAATTTGCCCGTCTGTTAATTCAGATGCATTTTTGCATAGCCATAGTATAGCGTCGGGCCTATCCTGTCTTTTTGACAAAGGTGTATATTTAGGTTTTTTTCTCTCTTTTAATTCTACATCATCCACTTTTTTAATTAATTTAAGTTCTTTTGTAGGATCTTTCGAGCACATCTCTACTTCTTCCCTAGAAAGTTGACCTGCTAAAATTGGATTATAAGCTTTAATGCCTTTTGCCACATCTCCATCTGCAATACCTTTAATCTCAAGCTCATGTAGATTGCAAAATTTTGCAATTTGTTTGAAAGTTAATGTTGTGTTTTCTACCAACCAAACAGCTGTAGCTTTTGGCATAAATGGTACTTCGGACATATATTATTTTTTTGTTCTAAGGTTGCTAAATTTTTTATTATATTTACTAACTCTACCTTTATCTAAAATCTTTTGCGCACCACCAGTCCATGCAAAATGAGATTTGGGATCAATATCTAATTTTAAAGTTTCGTTCTCTTTTCCCCAAGTAGATCTAGTTTCAAATTCACTTCCATCAGTCATAACAACTTTTATTTTGTGATAATCTGGATGTATGTTTTTTTTCATGGTGCGAGTTTTATATTATTAGGGGTTTTTACTCAATATTTATTTAGTAATTAAATCCTTTAATTCATCATGAATACTTGAATTTGAAGCTATTATATTCTTTTTTAAAGGAGATTCATTATTTTGCCCAAAAAAATCTATAAATCCACCAGCTTCTTTTAATATAATTATGCCAGCTGCAATATCCCAGTAATTTAATTCTCTTTGCCAACAGCCATCAAATCTTCCACAGGCAACATAAGCAATATCCAATGCAGCACTTCCAAACTTTCTCAATGGAAATAAAACACTTTTTGAAATTTTGACATATTCAGAAAAAATTTTTTCTTTAATTTTACTTGAATGTCTAGGGCCTCCAGTAACAAGTAAAGCATCTTTTAATTTTTTAATATTTGAAACTCTTATTCTTGAATTATTTAAATACGCACCATTACCTTTTTCTGCAGAAAAAAGTTCATTTTTAATAGGATCAAAAATTACTCCACATTTGATTTCATTTTCTTCTTCATACCCTACGGAAATAGCAAATTGAGGGATACCATTTAAAAAATTTGTTGTTCCATCTATAGGATCTATAATCCATCTATTTTTAGTGTTTGATTTATTAATAACTCCAGATTCTTCAGTGATAATCCCATAATCTGGGTGAGCTTTTTGCAATTCTTCAATAATTATTTTTTCAGTTCTTTTATCAGCTGATGAAACAAAGTCACCAGGCCCTTTTAAAGAAACTTGTAAATTTTCTATTTCACCATAATCTCTTATTAAAGATCGAGATGCTTTCATACAGGCCTTGGTGATAATATTTATTTGTGGAGAATTTAATCTCATTAGTTAACTCTTTTTACATATTCTAAAGTACGAGTATCGACTATAATTTTTTCTCCACTTTCTACAAAAGGAGGCACATCTATTTTTATTCCACAATCAAGAATCGCTGGTTTGTAAGACGAAGAAGCGGTTTGATTTTTTATAGCGACGTCAGTACTTTCAATAGTGCACTCTATGTTGTTTGGAAGTTTTATTGCAATGGGTTTTTCTTCCATAAAAGAAATTACAATTTCAAGATTTTCCTTTAATAATTTATAATGTTCACCAGTTATTGATTTTGGAATCTCAATTTGTTCAAAAGTTGTTTTATCCATAAAATGACAATTCTCTCCATCAATGTATAAAAAATTAAATTTTTTTTCATCTACTTCCGCTTTTTCAACTGTTTCGCTAGATCTAAATCTCTCATTTAATTTTGTACCTTTAACAACACTTTTTAATTCTACTTGATTGAATGCTCCGCCTTTTCCAGGTTTTACATGTTGAGTTTTTAAAACGTTCCAGTAATCATTCTTGTGTTCTATAATCATCCCTGGTTTAATTTCAATAGCTGTAATTTTCATTTAAATTTTTTAATTGCAATTTCTGGTTTCAATTTTGGGTTATCCCAAATATAACTTGATATTGCAATATATTTAGCGCCAAATTTTATTAATTTTTTGTAGTTTGAATTATTTATTCCGCCTATAGCAACAACTGGTTTTTTTATATTTCTTTTTGACCAAGATAAAATCTTTAAATTAGCTTTTTTAGCATTAGGTTTAAGCTTCGATTTGTTAAAAGATCCAAACGCTATATAATCGGCATTATTTTGAATTGCGATTTTAGCTAATGATTTAGAACTATGACAAGTCACACCGATGATCTTTTTTTTTAAACATGTCTTTACATTCAGTATTGAAAGGTCACTTTGACCTAAGTGACATCCATCAGCATTAGCAATTTTTGAAATATCAGGGTGGTCATTAATTATAAGTTTAACTTTATGTTTTTTTGTAATTTTCCTTATTTTTTTAGCAATATTTATAATCTTATTTTTTTTAATTTTTTTTAACCTTAATTGGAAGAACTTTACATTTTTGAATGCTAACACCTTTTCTAGATCATCATAAAAATTATTATAAATTTTTTGTGGAGAGATTAAATATACTAACTTTTTCAACTTAATTAAGCAGCAGCTTCATTTTCTAACATCTCGGACCACTCTCCTTTTGAAGACAGTCCGTTCATCTTTGCTCTATGATCAAAAGCTTTTTGAATGTTATTTTGATTATTTTGATCTTTACCAAATGCTTTTAAAGCGCTTGCTTGCAAACCCCTTCCGTATGAGAACGTGATTAAAAAATTTGAGTCATTAATTTTATTAATTTCATTTAGGTTTTTACTTGCTTCAATTTCAGATTGACCTCCAGATAAAAAAGCAATACCTGTCACATCACTCGGCACATTTTTTTTAAGACACTCTAATGTTTTTTTTGCAATTTCTTCTGTGCTTGATTTTTTCGTTGATTCAGATCCTGGAATAACCATATTTGGTTTTAAAACCGTTCCTTTCAAATTTATTTTATGAATTTCTAGTTCATTATAACATTCGTTTAATACATTGGTGGTTACTTGGTAACATTTATCGATATCATGAGAACCATCCATTAATACTTCAGGCTCAACTATAGGAACCATTTTTGCTTCTTGAACAAGTGCTGCGTATCTAGCAAGAGCATGAGCGTTAGATTTTATTGACTGTGATGATGGAAATTTATTTCCAATTTTATATACAGCTCTCCATTTTGTAAATCTTGCACCAAGTTCGTAATATTCTTTTAATCTTTCTCTTAAACCATCTAAACCTTCAGTTACTGTTTCGTCAAATGAACCAGCAAGAGGTTTAGCGCCTTTATCAACTTTGATTCCTGGAATAGCACCATTTTTTGAGATTAGTTCTGGCACCGTGGGTCCGAGCGTAGTCTTTTGCTTAATAGTTTCATCAAAAAGAATAACTCCACCGATATAATTTTTCATAGCCTCAGAACTAAAAAGAGTTTGTCTAAAAACTAATCTATTTTTTTCAGTATTTTCCACATTTATACTTTTAAATCTTTTAGCAATAGTGTCGGTGCTTTCATCAGCAGCTAATAATCCTTTTCCTTTAGCACACATTTTTTTTGCAATTTCTTCCAACGTCATAGTTAGTATTTATTTTAAAACATCGAGGCCGGGCAAGTCTTTTCCTTCAAGAAATTCTAAAAATGCCCCTCCTGCTGTTGATAAGTGTGTAAAAAAAAATTTATCTTTACTAGCATTAATTGCTGCAATTGTATCTCCACCACCAATTACTGAAATTAGAGATTTTTTTTCAGTATTTTCTGAAATCTTTTTAGCTATTGTTGAAGTACCAATTAAAAAATTTTTATTTTCAAAATATCCTGCAGGACCATTCCATAAAACTGTATTAGATTTATCTATAACACTCTCAATATTTTTAATTGTATTTGGTCCAATATCCAGGATAATTTCATTTTCAACTATACAATCTTGTTTTTTTATTTTTCCTGAACCTTCAAAGTTGGTTGAGACATTACAATCTTCAGGAATAAAAATATTACAATTATATTTTTTAGCTTCAATATATATATCCTCGATTATTTTTTTAGAGTTTTTTTCTATCAAAGATTTTCCAACCTCGAAACCTTTGAAGGTTAAAAAATTATTAGCCATTGCCCCCACAATAATAATATTGTTTACATTTTTTATTAAATTAATGATCACATTAATTTTTGTTGAAATTTTTGACCCACCAATAATACAAGTTACAGGTTCTTTTTTGTTATGAATAACTGTATTTATTGCTTCAACTTCTTTTTTAAGGAGAGGTCCTCCGTAGGATTCTTTTAAGTATTTTGTAATTTTGTGAATTGAAGCTTGTTTTCTGTGAGAACAAGAAAAAGCATCATTAATGTAAATATCACCAAGAGAAGCAAGTTTTTTTGCAAAATTATCATCATTTTTATTTTCTCCTTCAAAAAATCTAATATTTTCTAATAAAATAATTTCACCTTCTTTCATGTATGCAAATTTATTTTTTGTTTCACTGTTAATATCTCCCAAAAAAAAATATACATTAGTTTCTAATTGTTCTTTTAAAAATTTATATATTGGTGTTAGAGATAACTCCCTGTTTTCAGAACCTGATGGTCTTCCTAAGTGGCTTATAATAACTATCTTTGCTTTTTTTTTTATCAATTTCTTTAAAAAAGGTAAACTTGATAAAATTCTACTTTTATCTTGAATTTTTTTTTCATTTAAAGGGACATTTAAATCTAGTCTAAGAATAATTCTTTTATTCTGAATATCTAAATTTTCAGAAAAATATTTTATTTTACTCATTTAAATTGTGATTATTTTCTCAACTTTTCTTGAATGGTAACTACTATTTTTTCTACTGATAAATTAAGATGCTCATATACTTTTTTATAAGGAGCACTTTCACCAAATTTGTCGATACCTAAAGAAATTCCTTTTGCACCTAAATATTTTTTCCATGAAGAGACGTTTCCAGCTTCAATTGAGACTAATAAAGTCTCTTCATCTAAAATATCTTTTTTATAATCATCTGATTGTTTGTCAAACAGTTCTTGGCACGGCATAGAAATTACTTTTGACTCAATATTATTTTCTTTTAAAGCTTTGTTAACTTCTAAAGCCAGTTCTACTTCTGATCCTGAAGCAATTAATGTAACTTTGTTATCATGAGAATCCATTTTAACTACGTAAGCTCCTTTTTCAGATTTATTATTCTCTGAAAATTTGGGATTAATGTAAGGTAATTTCTGCCTAGATAAAGCAATTGCGCTAGGAGTATTCTTATTTTTCAAAGCTATCTCCCAACATTCTAAAGTTTCATTTATATCAGCAGGACGAAAAACATTTAGATTAGGGATAGCTCTTAAACCAGTTAATTGTTCTATGGGTTGATGTGTAGGACCATCTTCACCAAGTCCGATAGAATCGTGAGAGAAAATATAAATTACTCTTAAACCCATCAAAGCTGAAAGCCTTATTGAGGGTTTACAGTAATCAGAAAATATTAAAAAAGTTCCCCCGTAAGGAATTAACCCACTGTACAATGCTAGTCCGTTCATAATTGCTGCCATTCCATGCTCTCTAACTCCATAGTGTATATAATTTCCCTCAAAATTTTTTGAATTAATTACTTTTGATCTATTAGTTTTAGTATTGTTTGACCCGCTTAGATCAGCCGAGCCTCCTATTAGTTGAGGCAATATACTAGAGATACTCTCAATAGCAACAGACGAACATTGTCTTGTTGCCATGCTTGGTTTTGATTCAAAATATTTTATTTTTTCTTTTTTAATTAGATCCCCTAGATTTTTAAGACTTGATTCCACAAAAGTTTCTTTTAAATTCGATTTAACACTTGGGCTTTGTTTGTTTAAAATTTTTAACCACTTTTTTTCTAATTCAATTCCTTTTTTGCCAATTTCTCTCCAAGCTTTTAAAACATTTTCAGGCGTTACAAATGGTTCACTATTCCATTTAAGTTTTTTTCTAACTAAAGCAATTTCTTCATTTCCTAAAGGAGAACCGTGAGAAGAAGCTTTCCCAGATTTATTGGGAGATCCAAATCCAATTATTGTTTTGCATGATATAACGGTTGGCTTACTGGCTTTAGAAGCTTTTGTTATAGCTTTTGAAATTTGTTTCTCATTGTGGCCATTAATTTCTAAAAAATTCCACCCATATCCTTCAAATCTTTTTTTATAATTATCTGAAACACTTAGCGAAGTAGAACCATCTATGGAGATTTTATTGTTATCAAAAAAAACTATTAAGTTTCTGAGTTTAAGATGACCAGCTAAACTCATTGCTTCGTGACTTATTCCTTCCATTAAATCTCCATCACTAGCGATGACATATGTTTTGTTATTAATTAAATTTGTTCCAAATTTCTTTCTTAGTATTTCTTCTGCTATGGCCATTCCAACCGCATTACCTAAACCTTGCCCCAAAGGACCAGTAGTTGTCTCAATGCCTGTGCCTATTTTATATTCTGGATGACCTGCACAAATGGAGTTTAATTGTCTAAAATTTTTTATGTCTTCAATTGAAATACTTTTGTAACCTGTCAAATAAAGTAAAGAATATAAAAGCATAGAACCATGGCCAGCCGACAAAATAAATCTATCTCTGTTAATCCACTGAGGATTTTCTGGATTAAACCTGAGGTGGTATTTGAATAATACAGTTGCAACATCTGCCATACCCATAGGCATTCCTGGATGACCAGAATTTGCTTTCTGAACAGCGTCGATTGATAAAAATCTTAACGCATTTGATAGTTGATTAAATTTTAAGTTCACAGTTAAATTACCTATATAGACTTAAACTAAGTATATCAATAATATGATATAAAGAAAAACATTATGAGTATTTTTCAAAAAAAAGAAAAAAATTTAAACAAGCTAATTAATAAATTAGATGTTTTGACTTCAACTTATTCACAGTCTTCATATGAGAAAGAAAAAATTAGAACTGAGAAAAATGAAATACTTAGACAAAAATCTGAAATTGAAAAAAAAAACCAAGAGTTAATGAGAGAGCATAAATATTTAAAAGAAAAAATTGACAGTCTTAAAAAAGAGGTTAATCAACGATCGGCTATGGAAGATAAGTTTAATCAAGATATTGAAGAAATTAGTCAAGAAACAGAAAATTTAGTTAATGAAATTGAAAAATGGCAAACATAAACATAAAATTTAACAATAAAGATTATCTTTTATCCTGTGATGACGGACAAGAAGAGTCCTTAAAAAAACTAACTAAATATTTAGATAATAAATATAGTGAGCTAAAAGATAAGCTAGGTAATATAGGAGAAAATAAACTTTTATTAATTACAACCATACAATTAATTGATGAATATTTTGATTTAAAAAAGAGGGTTTCATTACAAAAGAAAAAAATTGATGACATAGCAAATAAATTTAAGGAACTAAAAAAGCTAGCTATTAAATATAAAGAAGGAAGGGACAAAGAAATAGAAAAACTTAACAATGAACTAGATAAATTTAAACAAATTGTCGATGAAAACAATAATCTTTATGAGTCTATGCTGGATAAAACAACAAAGTCTCTTGAAAAAATACTACTAAACACTGAATCAATTTCTAAAATTCAGTAGATGCAAAACAAGGTTAGATTAAGAAAAAAATATTTTTCAATAAGGAAAAAAAAGTATTTTGATATAAAACCTAGTTTTTTTAATCCACTAATTAAATTAATTAAAAAGAAATTTAAAAAAAAAAAGTATTTCTCTATCAAGTTATTATCCCGCTTCTTACGAAGTGAATACCACCAAATTATTTGAAACAAAGATTGCTGATAAGTTAAAAATATTTCTTCCAGTTATAAAAAAAAATAATGAGATGTGTTTTCATGAGTGGGAAAAAAATGATATTTTAAAAATAAATCAGTTTGGGATGTTGGAGCCTGCTTTGTTATCAAATCAAGTTGTGCCAGATATTATGCTAGTTCCATTACTTGCCTATGATAATCAAAATAATCGATTAGGTTACGGAGGTGGATTTTATGATAGATATCTTAATAAATATTTGAAAAAATATAATGATATTTTAACGATTGGCATTGCTTTTTCATTTCAAAAACATCATAAGATTCCAGTGCTGATCAATGATGTAAAATTAAATTATATTTTAACTGAGAAGGGCATCGTCTAATGAAAATACTTATATTAGGTGATGTTATGGGAGCTTCAGGTAGAAGAGCAATTAAAAAGAATCTTTCTAGAATTATTCACGAAAATGAAATAGATTTTACTATTGTTAATGGAGAAAATTCAGCAGACTCTGGAAGAGGTATTACTAAAGTAATAGCAGAAGAGTTCTTTTTACAAGGTGTAGACGTTATTACTTCTGGAAATCATATCTGGGATCAAAAAGAAACAACTGAATTTATAAATAAAGAAGCCAGGCTTCTTAGACCAGCAAATTTTCCTGATGATTCTCCTGGAAAAGGTTATGGAATCTATTTATCAAAAAATAAAAATTTTAAGATTGGAGTCATTAACTTAATGGGAAACGTTTTTATGAAAAAAACTGACGATGTTTTTAAAACAGCTCGTAAAATTAGAGAGAAAATTATATTAAAAAAAAATGTTGATTTTATTGTAGTAGATTTTCATGGTGAAATAACAAGTGAAAAAATGGCTATCGGACATTTCTTTGATGGATCTTCAACTGGGGTAGTCGGGACGCATACTCATGTACCAACTGCAGACACAAGAATTTTAGAGAAAGGTAGCGCCTATCAGACAGACATAGGCATGTGTGGAGATTATAATTCTGTGATTGGCATGAACAAAGAAAATTCTTTAAAGCGATTTTTTAAAGATAAAGAGTCAACCCAACATTTTCCAGCTGAAGGAGAAGGAACTTTATCAGGAATTATTATTGATGCTGATCACAAGACTGGTTTAGCTAAAGGAGTAACAAGACTTATAGAAGGTGGGAGTTTAATAAAATAAATATGGCAGGACACTCTCACTGGGCAGGAATTAAACACAAAAAGGGTCGAGCAGATAAGGAAAGATCAAAAATTTTTTCCAAGCTCTCTAGAGAAATTACAGTTGCTGCTAAATTAGGAGACAAAGATCCAGAGATGAATCCAAGACTAAGATCAGCAATTCAAGCCGCAAAACAAGCAAATATGCCCAAGGATAATATCGCTAGATCTATAAGTAAATCTCAAATCTCAAGTGACAAAAATTATGAAAATTTACGGTACGAAGGCTTTGGGCCATTTAACATTGCTTTTATAATTGAAACTTTAACAGATAATAAAAATAGATCTGCATCAAGCATAAGAACAGTTTTACAGAAAAATGGAGGAAGACTAGGAGAAGCGGGCTCAACTACTCATCTATTTTATAATTGCGGAATAATTCATATAGATAAAAAAAAAATTGGAGAAGAAGAAATATTTGAATTAGCAACTAACTCAGGAGCTAAAGATTGTTTTAATTTTAATAGATATCATGAAATAATATGTGAAAAGGAAGATTTTTATAAAGTAAAAAATGAATTTGAAAAAAAATTAAATGATTTTGAATACTCTGGTATAGAATGGAGACCTCTTAGTTTTCTTGATTTAAAAAAAGAACAAATTGAAAAAACTGTAGAAATATTAGAGTCTCTTGAAGAATTAGATGATGTTCAAAATATTTATACAAATGCTAATTTAAAGAATTTTATACTATGAAAATTATAGGAATAGACCCAGGTCTAAGCGGAGCAATAGCTATTTTGGAGAATAATAAAGTACTTAGTATTTTTGAAATTCCTGTAATGTCAGAAGGCAAGAAAAATAAAAGACAACTTAACAGCGCTCAATTAGTAAAATTATTAAAAGATAATATCTTAAAAAATGAAGAAGTATCTGTAGTAGTAGAGCAAGTTAACGCGATGCCAGGGCAAGGAGTTACAAGTATGTTTAATTTTGGTCAAACTTTTGGAGCAATTAAAGGTATATGCGCTGCTTTAGGACTTCCAATTTTTTTTGTAAGACCATCAAAATGGAAAAAACACTTCGAATTGATTAATTCTTCAAAAGATTCAAGCAGGACAAAAGCAATAGAAATGTACCCCTCTTTATCACATGAACTGGCAAAAAAAAAAGATGTAAACAAATCTGACGCCATTCTAATAGCAAGATTCTTCAGTGAGACTAGATTAAATGAAGGTAATTAAATAAATTTATCTCATATTTAACTTTAAAAGCGCCAAATTCATGACACATTCTAAAAGTAATCAACTTCAATGGAACAAGAAATAGCAGCTCAAG
>MDTB01129937.1_pt1 | contig 11058 bp, 14 predicted proteins | sample 811161 | NCBI WGS metagenome assembly MDTB01 (sample SAMN05326650, study PRJNA326480) | marine metagenome | isolation source: seawater | place: Mediterranean Sea | collected 2009
AAAGGAAAAGATAAAAAAGACTTTCCAGATTTTTTTATTCCAGGTTTATTCCATAATCCGAAAATAAAAATAGAATACTTTATGTCAGAAGATTATATCTCTTCATGGAAATATTGGACAAGTTATCAAAATTCTCCAAAATACTTTTTTGAAAAAGAGTTAAATGAAATAAAATTATATCTAGAGAAAAAAAAATCTAATATGAACACGATGTTTTTAATTGAAGAAAATATAGTTCCTATGATTTATAAGTTTATAATAAAAAGTCAGGTATCACCACAAACAGTTTTATATTTGGATCAAGTCTTAAATTTTTCAAAAATAATGGAAACAAGAGTTTCTGAAAATGTTCTTTTTCCAATCATAAATCAAAGACTGAAGAAAATGAAAACCTTTTTAAAGGAGCAAGAGACAACAAGTTTGAAAAAAATCGTTAAAGAGATTTTTTGCACTTGACAAAATTATTTAAGTGTGTTAAGATCTTTGAGAGTGAATTTTGTATCAAAATGCTTTTATTAACATTTTCAAGGAGAGTATAATTTATGGATTTCAAGTCAGCTTTAAAATCTAGAACAACTAGACTTGCTTCAATGCAACAAAAGTTGGAAAAAGAATCTAAAAATACATCTTATGATGATAATAGATTTTGGAGACTAGAAGCAAAAGATGGTGTAGGTTCTGCTATCATTCGTTTTTTGCCACCAAGTCCAGATGAACAAGAAGAGTATGTAAAATACCATCGTCATGAATTTAAAGGTCCTCATGGTTGGTTAATTGATAATTGTCCAAAAAGTATTGGTAAAGAGTGTCCTATTTGTGAAGCAAATAATCAATTGTGGGCAGAAGGTGGAACTGAAAATGAAACTCTAGCAAGATTGCGTAAAAAGAAATTGAAATATGTTTCTAATGTTTTAGTTATTTCAGATCCAACAAATCCTGATAATGAAGGAAAAGTATTTTTATTTCAATACGGTCCTAAAATCTTTGAATTTATTCAGGAGAAAATTAATCCTCCTGCACCTGAATTTGCAGATATGAAACCAGAAGAGCCAATTTATGTGTTTGACTTTTTGGAAGGTTGTAATTTTCGATTGAGAATGAGAAGAGAAAAAGGTTATATCACTTATGATAAATCTTCATTTGATACTCCAACTCAGTTGGCAGAAACTGATGGTGAAATGGAAAAAATTTGGCGTTCTCAATATTCGTTAAGCGAATTTACAGCAAGTGATTATTACAAGTCTTATGATGATTTGAATAAAAGATTTCAGTCTGTAATGTTTGGTAGTAAACCTAATAACTCTCAAACTGAAGTAGATCATACAGTAACAGAAACTTCTTCTGAACCTGTTGAACAACCAGTTAGAAAGTCTGTTCCTGACTTTGTAGCTAAATCTGATAGAGTATCAACGCCTGCAGCCGAAGATGATGAACTTGCCTTTTTTGAAAAACTAGCAAGCGAGTAAACTAAAACTAGAGCGGATTAATCCGCTCTTTTTCTAAAATGTTTAATGTCATCTGATTACATATTTTACTTAATAAATTCTATACTCATTATCGCATATTCTTATCCAGAAATAATTGACAAATTAATGATTGATATTAATGTTGTACTTTTTATAGTTATGGATGAATCAAAACATTTATTAAAATTTTTATAGATAAAAATATATGGAAATAGCAATTGCAAGCGATCATGCAGGATATGTCGTCAAAGATATGATAGCATCTTTCCTTGCTGATACATTAAAGCTAGGTGATATGGTTCTTAATTTAGGATGTAATAGTTCAGAATCTGTAGACTATCCTGATTATTCAAGAAAAGTTTGCTCTGAAATTATGGAAGGTAAATGCCAGTACGGTATTTTAGTTTGTGGTACTGGTATTGGAATGAGTATGGCAGCAAATAAAATTTGGGCTATACGTGCGGCATTATGTAAAGATGTTGAATCTGCTGTTATGACAAGAAAACATAACAATGCAAATGTTTTATGTTTAGGTGCAAGAAATACTGACCCTAATATTATAACAGATATTGTAGATGCTTTTTTGAATACTGAATTTGAAGGTGGTAGACATGAAGCAAGAATAAAAAAGTTTTCTACTTATAGTATTGAAATGAATTATGATCTGAGAATAAACTTTTAGTATAAATGTATAACATTAGTGAAAACTATCTAGATGATCATGAAACATGGAATAAGTGTCACTTAGATGATTTATGGATATTTGATAAATTAATTCTTGCTAAAAAATTAGGTTATGTGTGTGGTGCTCATGGAGTTTCAGTTCCTCAAAAAAATAATTATATAATTAGACCCTGTGTTAATTTAATGTCAATGGGAAGAGGTGCTTTTTTTAAAGAACTTTCTCCATCTATGAATGATGAAATACCAGAAGGATATTTTTGGTGTGAAATTTTTAAAGGGAGACATTTAAGTATTGATTATGAAAATGGTGAACAAATCCTATGTGTAGAAGGATTTCGTAATGTAAATAATCCTATTTGGAAATGGGATAAATGGGTTAGAACAACTGATGAAGTAAGATTTCCAAACATTCTTAAAAACTTGAAAGGTAAATACAAATACTCTAATATAGAGATGATTGACGGTAAAATTATTGAAATTCATTTGAGGTTAAATTCAGATTGGGTAGAAATGGATTATTATCAAACGTCTGAAATGATTCCTATTTTTGAAGGTATGGAGAATGTTGAATATATGGATTATACATATACTAGTTCGCCTTGTTATCTAAGAAAAGGTTTTTATTTTAAAAATTGAAATAGGAGATTTTTATGTTAGCAAAATTATTTTGTTTCTTTTCAGGTGTAATCCTCTCTGTAGGAATCATGAATCCTCAAATTTATGAAAAAGCACTTATTGATTTTGAAAACACCGTTTATCCAATTATAGAGTGTAACGCACAATCATTGGCTAATTTAGATAAATATTTTTTTTATCCAGAGAAAAAATTGGTACGAATACTCTAGTATCAGAATTACACAACTGCGTTCCTTACAAGATACTAACATAACAGTTTATAAATATCTAATGCCACACTATTACAAAACAATTTTTATCTCAGATTTACACCTTGGTTCCCGAGGATGCCAAGGACCAGTTCTAAATGACTTCCTAAGACACAACCATGCAGATGAAATATATCTTATTGGAGATATAATAGATTTGTGGAAGCTACGCAACGGTAAATGGCATTGGCCCAACAGTCATACTAATGTTGTAAGACGACTCTTACAAAAAGGTAAAGATGGCACAAAAATACATTATATCCTAGGCAATCACGATGAAACATTTAGGCTTTGGGCAAAAGAATATGACTTAAAGTTTGGAAATCTTTCTATAAAGACTGATGCGGTTTACGAAACTGTCAATGGAAAAAGATTATATATTGTTCATGGTGATATGTTTGATACTATAATCCAATTTAACAGATGGATGTATATATTAGGAGATCGAGCATATGAATTTGCACTATGGTTTAATAAACACTTCAATTTAATAAGAAAAATATATAAATTACCATATTGGAGTCTTAGTAAATGGCTCAAGCATAATGTCAAAGAAGCCGTAAGTTATCTACAAGATTATGAACAAACTGTAGTCAAGTATTGTAAGAAACACAACTATGATGGCATAATTTGCGGACACATACACACCCCTACCATCAAAACCATTGATGATTTCATTTATATGAACGATGGAGATTTTGTAGAAAACTGTAGCGCAATCGTTGAAACTCACGAAGGCGAGTTTAAAATTATATATTGGGAAAAAGAATCAGATGATGAAGAAACTACTTAAGAAAGTTCAAGCAAGCGATTTTTTCTCAGTAGATAATGCGCCCAACGAAATAATTGATCGTCGCAAACAATTTATTGAATATATCTCTTGCCCTTTTGAACTACTTTCTGATATTCCTGATGTTGAATTCAGTAACTATCATAGAGTGCCATTTCCGTTCGCTGATTTTATAGCTAATAAAGTTCCGCCTAATAACATTATGAATAATGACACAGATACATTTTACTCCTATGGCGTAGACATATTTGGTGATGAAAAAATTTATCATAATTTTATCCAACAAGCTCTAAATGATACAACTGACTTTACTCTAAAACTTGGCAAGTATCATCCTGTAGTAAAGGACAATGTTGATAGATTAAAAGCTATATCAGGGCTAGAACAAGTTACATTCCATATGAGTGGAACAGAAGCAGTCCAGGCTGCTATCAGAGTAGCAAGATTTAATACAGAAAAGAAAAAAGTGATTCGCTATGGAAAAGGATACCATGGTTGGATCGACATAGATAATTGTGTTGATATTAAACACGCAGGCGAAGCATACCTTACATCTGATGCCGCCTGTGTAATCGTCAATCCTCTCACTGCACTTTATAGAAAAGGTGTTAGCAAATCTGATGCATTGCTATTTGCGTCAGCTACTGGTAATACATTCAATAAAACTTTGTTCACAAAAGAATTAAACTGCCTACGAGAATATTGTAATGAAGAAAAGATTCCACTAATTATAGATGATGTATTCCTTGGATTTAGATTAGCTTATGGCGGGTCACAGGAATATTTTGGTGTACAAGCAGATATAGTTACTTATGGCAAAACTTTGGGTGGTGGCTTGCCTGTTGGAGTAGTTTGTGGTGAGGCACGTTGGCTCAAGAAGTTTGACGACAAACATCCATTACGATTTTTAGCGAGCCGAGGAACTTTTGCTAATCATCCTTTGGTGATGTTATCAATGAATAATTTCCTAAAACATCTTAACCCAAATATGTATGATAATTCTTCTATGATTTGGGACAACAGGATTTCTCAATTGAATAATCAATTGAAGGACTCTCCTGTTTATTTTGATAATATGCAGAGTATAGTGACAACACATTATACACACGATTCTAGGTATAATTGGATGTTACAGTTTTACTTACAGCAAGAAGGATTGATACTAGGACCATACGGTACTGGTAGATTTATATTTCCTATAACACTGGATGTCCAAGATTGGCTTAAGGTAGAAGAGAAAATAATATCAGCTGTCCAAAAGATGAACAACGATGGATGGTGGTATGTTGAACCAAATATCAAGAAGAAAAAAATATTTTGGCGTTTAGCAAAACAAAATATTGAATATTATTTCAAAAGGAGCACACAATGAAATTTTTAGAAGATTTAGAAGAACAGAGATATGATGATCACAGGCTATATCATCATAGCAGAATGAATCAAGTTTTTCATGTATATTCAGCGTTCAGTTTTATTGCTGGTTATATATTGATATTCATTAATCCTGTTATAGCAGCCTTCGTTGGTTGGCATGGTATGATTCCTAGACAGATTGGACATTTCTTTTGCGAGCCACGTGACTTTGATAAAGCAAACAATATGAGTCATGAAGAAAAAGAAAGTGTAAAGGTTGGATATAATCTCACAAGGAAAAGATATTTGTTATCGGCTCTTGGTTTGATACCTGTTTTTTCTGGAGTAGTTTACTTTGCTGAATACATAACCATTTCCCAAGCTATTGAAGTAGCGGGTTACTTGATGGGCTTATTAGCTATCATCGCAGTGGTTGGTAGAAGCATTTATCTTACTATAGTTAGAGAAGATAAAATGGTGGGTATTGTATGGTTCAGCAAAATTATGACAGATCCGTTCAACGATATAAAACTATATTGGAAATCGCCTTGGCAGTGTCTAAAGGGTGATTGGTATGATCCTGGCACAACAACATATCCAATGCGTCGCTACTGGGTTGATAGACTGAAGCGCAGAGACCATGACGAAGAGCACGTTATCACAGTATAAATATGTTATGGCTAAAACATTACTGATAACGGACGCATGGGAACCACAAATAAATGGTGTTGTTACTACTATACAAAATTTGGCGAAGGAGGCGCAAAAAGAAAAAGACGAAATCATCGTTATAGACCCGTCCTTCGCCAAATGTTCAATACCTCTTCCTCAATATCCAGAGATTCAGTTATGCTATATTTCAAGTCGAGATATAGCAAAAATTCTAGATGATGATTTTGATCATATACATATCGCTACAGTAGAAGGTACTCTAGGGTATCAGTTCGCTAGAGTGTGTGATCGACTAAAGCTATCTTATACCGCAAGTTGTCATACTAAATTCCCAGAATTTATTTCTGCTAGGTATAAATGGTTTCCAAGATGGCTTGGATGGAAGTATATGAAACATGCCTATAAGAATGCTCAACACGTTATAACTACAACACCTAGTATGGTGACTGAGTTACGTGAGCATGGATTTGAACAGCCTGTTTCAAGTTGGACACGGGGCATAGATACAAATATATTTTATCCAAATAGAAAAGAAATACACTGTGGTAGACCCTTATTGTTGTATGTAGGCAGAATATCACACGAAAAAAATATAGATGATTTTTGTAGCTTGAGTGTGGGAGAATTTTGTACAAAAGTGGCAGTAGGCGACGGCCCATATAGAAAGACACTAGAGGAGCGATATCCAAATGTTATTTTTACAGGTGCATTACGGGGTAAAAAGCTCGCTGATTGGTATAGAGCAGCAGATTGCTTTGTATTCCCCAGCACTAGTGATACCTTTGGTGTAGTGAATATTGAAGCGATAGCCTGTGGTACACCCGTAGCAGCCTACCCAGTCACAGGACCAATAGACATAATAGAAAACGGAGTATCAGGATATTTGGATTGGGACTTACAATCCGCAGTCAAGAAATGCCTTGACTTACCAAGAGATTTAGTATATAACAGTAGTAAGAAGTATTCATGGGTAGAATGCTATCTACAACTAAAACAAATCTTAGTCCCAAAATAATATTATGAAAATCATCAGTGGTAACTCAAATCAGCAATTGGCACAAGATATAGCACAGCATTGCTTTAGTGAACTTGTACCCAGTAATATTGATAGTTTTAGTGATGGTGAATCAAAAGTTGAATTTTTAGAAAATATTCGCGGAGAAGATGTTTTCATTGTACAATCAACTGCTACACCAGTAAACGACAATCTTATGGAACTAATGGTGATGATCGATGCTGCGAAACGCAGTAGTGCCCGGCGGATTACCGCTGTGATACCTTATTTTGGCTATGCAAGGCAAGATAGAAAAAGTGCAAGCAGGACACCTATTACTGCAAAGTTGGTAGCAAATTTGCTTACCACCGCAGGAACAAATAGGATACTAACAATAGATCTACATGCAGGTCAAATACAAGGTTTTTTTGATATACCAGTGGACGATCTAACAAGTCGAAAAGTGTTTGCAAAAGATATTAGACATAACAAATTACTAGACACAAATCAACTTGTTTTTGTAAGTCCAGATGCTGGTGGGGTTGTGCGAGCAAGAAAATTTGCAGACATGTTTCATGGACAGATCGCAATCGTAGATAAGATGCGTCCTGAAGCAGGCAAGAGCAAAGTTATGAATCTCATAGGTGAAGTAAAAGGCAAGCATGCTATCTTGGTAGATGATATTGTTGATTCAGGAGGAACTTTGTGTAATGCGGCAAAAGCAATTATGGAAGACGGTGCTCTCAGTGTGCGGGCTTATATTACCCATGGCGTTTTGAGCCAAAAAGCATGCAATCGTGTTCAAGATAGTGTGCTAGATGAACTAGTAATTACAGATTCAATAGATGACCACTGTCCTGCCAATTGTGAAAAAATCCGACAAGTTAGTGTTAGTGCACTGTTAGGTGAAGCAATTCGTCGGGTCACAAATGAAGAATCAATCAGCAGTCTTTTTGTATAGTTATATATAATAAATACTTGTAAGGAAAAGCATATGAAAAGACAGACTAGATCTATCCTACAAGAGTTAAATAATCTACCATTAAATAGAGATACTGATCATATAATCGAGTCAACCGCGAATAATATCATAAAAAGTAGTATGAATTTGATACGACTCATTAATGAAAGTTACGACGATAATACAGCAAATGAACTTGAGAGAAGATTTCTTAATAGTATCCGTACTAACGATCCAAAAAAATTTAAAAGAGGAATTGATAAAATCACCGAATCTAAAAGGAAAATAAATTAATGCGTCTGAAAGAAGGTGGTAATATATGGCAAGACACCCAACGTATAAATCGTGCTGATGTTGACCCAACACTCCAGTGGTTAGAAACCATTACACAGATTCCACATGTAGATTTTAAACTTGGTTCTACGGGGATAAAATCCACTTCGGGTGATCTAGATATTGCTGTAAATCAGCAAGATGTATCAAAACAAGATCTTGTGACCAAACTCACACAATGGTGTGCTACAAACAACTTAAATCCTAAAGACTGGATTAAAAAAACTGGCATCAGTGTGCATTTTAAAACTCCAATTGGTGGCAATGCAAAAAATGGATTTGTGCAAACTGATTTAATGTTTGGAGATCCAGAATGGATGAAATGGAGTTTGCGGGGATCCGATGATCAAAGTCAATTCAAAGGTGTACATAGGCAGCTAATGCTTGCTAGTATTGCTAAAGCTAAAGGTATGAAATGGAGTGCCAATAAAGGGCTGCTGAAACGTGAAGATAACAGTCTTATCACAAACCAACCGGCAGAAATTGCAAAATTACTGCTAGGACCAAACGGACAGATAGATGATCTAGAGAGTGTTGAAACTATATGGACTAAGATCAAAGATTTACCTAATGAAAAAGAACTTAGCGCAGATGCTAGAGTAGCCTTTGCTAAAGATGATTTGAGTTTACCAGAAATGCAAGATATTTTAAACCTAAGGAAATTGGCTGGCTATGAGGTGGTTTGAACTTAAAAATTTATTGTATGAATCAGCTAGGATCCAACACGCAGAAGATCTTATTTTCTGGGAAGGTTCCGCAGGTGCAATTAAGGCAATCGAAAGTTTAAAAGCTATTGAGCAAGGACAGCACAATGATGTCACAGTAAAGTGGGACGGCAGTCCTGCAATCATTTTCGGCAGGAATGAAAATGGTGCTTTTATTTTAACAGATAAATCCGGATTTAATGCAAAGGGCTATGACGGTAGAAGCACGAGTGGCGGTGATTTAGAAAAAATGATCCTTAATCGGAAAATAACCAAAGGACAGGATGTACCAGATTCCTATGCAAAGTTTGCAGCAAAGATGAAAAGCATTTTTCCTTACTTTGAATCCTCAGTACCTGCTGATCATGTAGGATTTTTCAAAGGAGATCTTTTGTATTATTCTACACCTCCTATCACCGATAATCAATTTGTTTTTACACCAAATGTTGTTACTTACACTGTTGCCACTGCAAGTGATATAGGTAAACAGATTAGGTCTAGTAAAGCAGGTGTAGTTGTACACAATGAAATTGACGTTGATGGCAGAGAAAAATCACTAGGAGTTGAAGTAAAAACTTTTTTCCAAGGCAAAGATTTACTAGTGATGCCACCAATCACAATGCAAAAATCTGCCGATACTGATGACGATCTAGTGCGAGCAATCAAACAACAGATAAATCAAAATAAAAACAGTATTGATAGTTTATTGAATAAGGTATCATTAACCCAACAAAAATTATCAGATTTTCCTAATTTATTATACGCATACACGAATTCAAAAGTAGATTCTGGAATGCAGAATCTAGGTAATGATTTTTTTGATTGGTTAAGTTCTAGCAAGGTAAGTCAAGTAAAACAAAAAAGACTCGCAGAATACATACAAAAAAATAAAAATGGATTTGATGCATTATGGGCTATTGTTGATAGTATTCAAAAAATCAAAGATTCAATCATACAACAATTTGACAGTCACACTATGGATGTACAAGCTTCAATAGGATCAGACTCTGGTGGAGAAGGTTATGTAATGAATCGTCCTTGGGGTAGTTTCAAATTAGTCAATCGTGCAGGATTTTCTGCTGCAAATAGAGCAATGGATAGGTAATGCAATTTTTACAAAATTTATCTGAATCTCGGATGACAAAAAATGCAAAAGATCAACCTATCCTTACATATTCAGATTGTTGCGAAAAATTGTATTTGCTGTTACTGACAATAGAATTTATGCGCAACTATGCAGTGGCTTATCCATTTGTAAAAAAATACTGCAGTGACACTCAGCATGGCAATTACAAGCATTTCAAAATCAGCGGCACAGATGCATACAATTTTATTCATTTTATTTTAGGTGACGAAACTACGTTACGTAAATTAAAAGACCCAGATGCAGCAGCAAATAAACAAGCTAGTACTAATTTTTCACCAAGAGATATTGTTAGTTATCTACGTTCTGTAGCTACTGGTAACATCCCAACATCTGCTACACAGATGTTTATTAGATTAGAAAATGGATTTGATATCGTCAATCCAGAATATAAAAAAATTAGACGTGCGCTACAAAATTTCAACAGGGCAAGTGAAAGAGATAAAACCACAGTAGCTACAAAACTTTTATACGCATTACGAGCCAAGTGTCGTAACAGCGATGTGATAGATGATTTTTCTAAATTAGTTGCACGGAAAGATCTTGAAAATTCTCGTGTTGTAGATAATGAACCTACAGTAACTACTCCTGATACTTCCAGGACGACCAGTAGAGATCTCATACATTATAAGCTACTAGCTGATCCTAGTAATTTAGTTTTAATAAAATCATTCCTTGAACAGGCACGTAGTGGCAGGAGCATCCCCAGCAACATGGTTAAAGCATATTTGCCTATCATTGATATGATAGATGAAATTGTAGTAGCTGGTCCAGCTTACATTAATCTACTAAAAAGTGTCAGTAAACGTGCAAAGAAACAGATATAAATTTTCAGATGATAAATAACTACAGAAGGACAAATAATTTGTCCTGCCAAAGATAAAAGGAGAATAAAATGGCAGCAGTAACAAGAGTACATGGTTTAGGTCATGCTCACGGAACAATGTATAGCACAGCAAATCTGAAAGCGATGGAAGTGGATTGTATAGCAAATATAGCAACCAAAGGTGGAATAGGTTCAACTATTGAAGCTGTATTTCAAGCTGTAGCACCACTTATGGCTGTATCAACTG
>MDTB01194136.1_pt1 | contig 11058 bp, 13 predicted proteins | sample 811161 | NCBI WGS metagenome assembly MDTB01 (sample SAMN05326650, study PRJNA326480) | marine metagenome | isolation source: seawater | place: Mediterranean Sea | collected 2009
AAGTATTAGTTAGTTTTTCTTTATCAAAATATTCTTTTTCAAACTTAAAAAGTAATAAAATATGGTCTAAAAATTCCTTCATTTTCTTTACTCTACCCTCTCTCCATGCCCAAACTTTAGGAGCAATAAAATGAATTATTTTTATTTTTGGGTTTTTTTCTTTAACTAGTTTTGCTACTCTTAATGTAAAATCCGGACTATCAACACTAAATAAAATATCTGGGTTGAATTTCAAAACTTCATTAACTGTATCTTTTATTTTACGTTTTATTTTAAAAAAGTTTAATAATATATCGGTAAAAGCTATATAAGTTATCTCTTTTTGGTCATATATCGTCTTTATACCTAATTTTTCTAGGTTTGTTCCACCAACACCTAAGAACTCTAAATCAGCTTTTTTTATTTTTATTTGTGATATTACTTCTGAAGCTAATTTATCCCCCGAAGGTTCACCTGTAAGGACAAAAATTTTTTTCATATAGCAATAAGAAACAGTTTATTTTGATTGGCATATTTAATACACGCTTGTTTATTTAATATAATATTTTGATTTGATTTAATAACTATTCCCTTTACTCCTACTTTATTAGAGTCTTTAAATGTATCAATTCCAATTGTGGGTAAATCTACCCTTAAATCTTGTTTTGCTTTAGGTAGTTTTATTAAAATTCCTTTTTTTGTTTTGGATTTAGGTATAGATTTTATCATTTCTTTTGTACCTTTCCTAGTTTCTCTAGAAATAACTGTATTGTCTCTTATAATTACTGCTTGTGTATGATTGTACGAATTTATTTTTTTTAATGTATTGATTCCTTTAACTATTTCCTCTTTTTCCTGCAAAGTTGGTTTAATTTTTGTATAAATTCCTTTCTTTAAAGTTAATTCTGGATTGAAGGTATTTAATTTGATAACTTTAATTTTATTTTCAGATAAAATTTTTATTAGAACTTTTAATATTGCTGCATCACCCTTTTTTGATGCTTTTACTATTCTTGGGATATAAAATAAACCTCTTAAGTCTAATTTGAGTTTTGATATTTTAGGTTTAATTATATTTCCAGCAAATATGACTTTATTACATTTTTTTGATTTAATAAGTTTAAGAATCTCTCCGAATTTACCTATGTTAATGAAAAAACTATTCTTATTTTTTTTAAATTTGTTATTTTTTGTCAGATCTATAATGAAATATTTTATCTTCTTTCTTTCTATTTTTTTTATAATTTCATTTGGTAAATCTTTTTCTCCTAAAAAAAGTCCTATCATTTTTTGCTAGGTGGAAGTGATATTGGTCTTTTTTTATCTGAATTTATAAAATTAATTATTTTTTTTACGAATTCGTTCTTCTTAAGATCATTATTAAGTTGTTCTATGTTTTCTCTAAAATTTGGAGATTTAAATATTATTTCATAGGCTAATTGTATTATTTTAATATTTTCATTTGAAACTTTAGCTCTTCTCAAACCAATAAGGTTAAGCCCCGTTAAGTTATTTCTATTACCCATTGATAAACCAAATGGAATTACATCGCTCAATACACCAGTCATTCCTCCTATCATTGCAGACTCTCCAATTCTAGAAAATTGATGTATTGCACAACTTCCTCCAATGATTGCATTATTTTGAATAATTACATGACCACCTACCTGAACATTGTTGGCTAAAACAATATTGTTTGAAATAATACAATCGTGCGCGACATGGCAATAAACCATAAATAAATTGTTGTGCCCAATTCTAGTTAGTCCTCCCCCTTGTTCTGTGCCAGGATTGATATTCACGTACTCCCTAAACTTATTGTTGTCGCCGATAATTAATGAATTTTTTTCACCTTTATATTTAAGGTCTTGAGGAGGTGTTCCGATAGATGAAAATGGGTATATTTGATTATTCCTGCCAATTTTTGTATTCCCTACAATGTTTACATGAGAATGTAGAACTGAACCAGTTTCTATTTCAACTTCTGGACCTATAATTGAGTAAGGTCCTATTTCAACGTTATCTGATATTTTTGCTTTAGCATCAACTATGGCTGTTTTATGGATCACAGACAATAAATAACAAATTTAAAATTTATTTCTTATCAACTATTACTACTAATTATTACTTTTTATCTACAATAGTTGCTGACCATTGAGCATCAGCCATTTTTTTATCACCTACAAATGCAGTGCCTTTGTATTTCCAAACCCTTCCATGAGATCTAATGGCTTCAATATTTAGTTCTAACACACAATCAGGTATTACAGGATTTCTAAATCTTGCCTTTTCGATAGTCATTAAAAAAACTAACTTGTTATCATATGTTGCTTTGTCTAAACCATTTGCTGTTAGGGCTGCTGCAGCTTGTCCGAAAGCTTCAACAATTAATACTCCTGGCATAACAGGTTCGTCAGGAAAATGACCATTAACAAAAAAACTATTTTTTTTTACATTTACAATTGCTTTAGCTGAGAAAAGTTTCTTTATATCTTTGAGTTCATCAATTAAAAGCATTGGCTCTCTATGAGGTAGCAATTCTTTTATTTGTTCTTTATTTAAGTTAGTCATATTATTTATTTTCCTTTAAAAAATTGCGAATATTTTTTGCAGGATACCCCATAACTTTTGTATTAGAAGGAATATTTTTAATTACTCCACTACCTCCACCAATTTGAACATTATCGCCAATTTTCAAATGCCCAGAAATACCTGCCTGACCTCCTATCATCACTCTATTTCCAATAGTTGTGCTACCAGCAAATCCAACCTGACCTGTAATTATACAATTTTTACCAATCTTGACGTTATGCGCAATATGAACTTGATTATCTATAAATGTTCCATCTCCAATAATAGTATTAGATAAAGATCCTCTGTCTATTGTATTATTGCATCCAATCTCAACATAATTTCCAATAATTACAGAACCAATATGAGGATATCTAATATTATGTTTTTTCCCTGGAAAAAAACCAAATCCTTTTTTACCAATAATTGCCCCATCTAAAATATGGGTATAGTTACCAATTATGCTATTTTTAATTATGACATTGCTTCCTATATTGCAAAAATTTCCAATTTTGACATTTTTTTCTATAATTGAGTTATGACCTATTGAACAATTTTTACCTAGTTTAACATTTTTTCCGATTAAAGAATTTTGTCCCACTATAAGATTTTTAAAATTGTTTTTGTTAATAGGTTGAACATCTAAATCACAATGATCATTCAGTGCAGATGGATAAAATAAAGATGATATTAAGCCAACTGATAAAAGTACATTCTGAACCTCAATAATTTGAAATTTTTTAGGTATTATAGATTTTAACTTTGGATTTGTTAGAATAATTTTTGACTTGGTTTTTTTTAATGACGGGAAATATTTTTTAGAATGAAAAAATGATATGTCATTATTGTTTGCAACATTTAGTTCTTTAATATCATTTATCTTTATATTTTTTTTTTGATTTTTTAGATTCAGGATATTTAAAATATCATTTATTTTTATGTTATTATTTTTTTTAAAAGAAATATTTTCCATTTTAAAAAACTATTGAGCTATGTTGATTATTTAATATTTCTAATATTTTATTTGTTATATCTAATTTTTTTTTCCAACTATAATATTTTTTTTAGGAATTACTAAAGAAATTGCATTATTTTCAACATAGTTTGTTATAATCGGATTTATCATTTTAAAAATTTTTTTAGTATTTAAAATTTTAATTTTATTTAAATCTTCTTTAGATTTATTTTTATCATTTCTATATTTTTTTACCTCTTCAGATAAAATATTTATTTTTTTTTTAAATTCCTGCTCATTAATTACATTTTGTTGAGCAATTAATACTTTTTCTTTTTTAATTAATGCATTTTCTATTTTTTGAAAAGTCTGAATATGTTTTTTATTAATTTTATCCAAGTGTGAGTTTAAGGATTTTCCAACATCAGAATTATTTAAAATGTAATTTATATCAATGAAAGCAATTTCAGCATTTACAGTCACTGTTAAAATTTTAAAAAATAAAAAAAAATAAATTAATACTTTCATATTTAAAAAGATGTTCCTATCCTGAATCTAAAAGATTCTTTTTTGTCAGATGGCTCGCTAGATAATGGTATGGCATATGAAAATGTTAATGGACCTATTATTGTGAACCAATTAACTGCTATACCAGTAGATGATCTTATCTTACTGGATTCTAGAGAACTATCATAATCGACTTCGCGTAGCGTAGCAGCATCAAAAAAAAGACTTAAATCTATGTTTTCATATCCACTAAGTAAATTTGGTAATGTTGAATTCAAATTAAGAGAAGATCCAAAATTTCCTCCTACATATTCATTTCCATCTTTAGGTCCAAATTTTCCAGACTCAAAACCTCTTAATTTGCTACTAGGTATGTAAACTCTTCTTGAAACTCTAACATCATCATCTATAGAATTAACAGCCTTTAAGAACCATTTTCCAGATAGAATTAAATTATCTGAAACAGAATGATATTTTGCTAAATTAATTGTGTTAGAAACAGATAAATCATCAGAATAGATTGGTAACACTTGAATAAAATTAAAGTTGTACCCATCAGTTGGTTGATAATTTTGATCTAGTTTATTTAACGTTAAGCTATAGCTAAATAAATTTTCTAAATAATCCCCTTCTTGTTTTTTCTTATATGCAGAAGCTGTTGATGAAGTTTCAAGTTTTTCATAATATGCGGACACATCAAGGTTTACAAATAAATCATTATATTGCTCAAAACCAGTACCAATTCCTAAACCTGTTCTTGAGGTTTTAAAGCCTCCTGTGCTTAAAAAATCAGAGCTTGTACTTTCAATTATTGTATTTATTGATCGATCTGTATTTTTATAATTTGGATTAACTACCTCGAATTTGCCTTTTATTTCATCCTCAGAAATTTTAAAATTAGTTTTTAGGTTAATACCTTTTCCAAGATAATTTTTTTCTTGGATGCCGGCAGTTACTGTTGCCCCAGAAGTTCCAGTTCCTGCGCCAGCAAAAATTTCTCCTGTGGGAGCCTCCTCGACAATTATATCAATTATTTTCATTTGATTATCAGTTTTGGATATTTTAGTTTTAGATTCTACAGATTTAAAAAAGCCTCGAGATCTAATTTTATTTATTGATTTTTGAAACAAAACCTCATTAAAAGGATCACCTTCGTCAACAATTAATGAATTTCTTATAACCTTTTCCTCAGTGATAAAATTTCCAAAAATATTAATTTGCTCAACATAAAATTTTTCTAAATTATTAAATTTTAGGTTAACATTAATCTTATTTTTTTGAACAATTATAAGATCATAATTTGTATTTAAAAATACAAATTCCTTTTGTAAAACTAAATCATCTATCTCATCTAATATTTTATTTAATTTACTAAGTGAATATATTTGGCCTTTTAATTTATTTAATTTTTCATTTATTTTTATAAAGTTTTCAGAATTAAAACTATTATCTAAATCTAGTAAAATGTCGTTAAAGAAGAATTTTGTACCTGCATCAATATTAAAATTTAATTCAAAGAATTCATTATTAATATTTTTTGCATAACTAGATTTGATATCCACACCATAATAACCCTTATTTTGAAAATATTTTTTTAATAATATCTCATCATTTTTTATTTTTCTTTCATCTAAATATTTATCAGATGAAATAAATTTCCAAAATTTACCCTCTTCGGATTTAATTACATTTCTAAGTTTGGAGTCTCTAAATATTTTATTTCCTTGAAAATTAATTCGTTTAATTATTGCTCGATTTCCTAAATTAAACTTATAATTAATATCTACAGAATTATTTTTATTGTCAAAAACATTTACTTCTATTTTAGCAAAATAAAAACCACTAGCTCTAACCATATTTAGCAGTAAATTTTTTTGATCTTTAATATTATTTCTTAAATAAGGATATTTTTCACTTTTTTTGGTTATCTCTGAAAGTTTGGCAAGTATACTTTTATTTTTAATACCATTAATTATAACAGACTGGATAATTGGATTTTCCTCAATAATTACCTCTATTGTTTTATTTTTTATCAAAATTTTTACATCTTTAAAGTAATTTGTTTCATAAAGTTTTTTAATTGATAAATTTAAATCTTTATCTTCTATATTATTACTTAAATTCAAACCAGAGAACATAACAATAGTATCAACAGACAATCGTTCATTGCCTATAACTCTTATTTCTTCATAAATATTTGCTTTAGCTATATTGATGCTTGTTAAAAAACAAATTAGAATATTTATAAAAAAAAATTTTAATGTTTTATTTCTTAGCATCTTTAAGCGATAAATATTTTTCTACAAATTCATTTACTTTGCTAATCATAAGTTTTATTTCATGAATTTTTTTTGGTTTACTCATATAATATTTTTTAAAATATGATTTTCTTAATAACGTTAACATATATTGATGGATAGAAATATAAGAAATCTTATTTTCTAAATATTTTTTAACAAGCAGATCATTAATACACACTAAAATTATTTCAAAATAAGAATTTTTATATTTATAATTCAATATTTTTAATAATGGAAAATTCTGTAGTGGCGGTTTAATGAAATTTTCACCATTTAGTTTATTAAAATTAAAATTATCATTTTTAGAGTAATTGTATTTATTAGAATAAAGTGAATTAGCTAAAGGAATTTTCATAGTAGTATCATGTGCTAATATTTTTGTTAGTCCATTATGAAAGTGTACTATTGCATGTATGTATGATTTAGGGTGAATTAATATCTCAAATTTTCTCAAATCTAAATTAAAAATTTTGCTAGCTTCAATTACCTCAAAAATTTTGTTCATCATTGTGGCAGAATCTATTGTTATTTTTTTTCCCATTTTCCAATTTGGATGCTTCAAAGCAAATTTAGGTTTAATATTGTGTATATTTTGTAATTTTTTTTTTAAAAATGGACCTCCAGAAGCTGTAAGATAAATTTTTTTAATATTTTTACTATTTTCAGACCTAATCAATGACCATATAGAAAAATGCTCTGAGTCTAGAGGTATAAAACCTGTGTTATTTTTTTTTTAATTCTTTATTCAAAATATTCCATCCACAAATTATTGACTCTTTATTTGCTATAGCTAAGTTTTTTGTATGTTTAATAATCTCTAATGAAGGTTCTAATCCTTGAATTCCTGAGATTGCATTGATTGTTAAATATGATTTTTTTCTATTATTTTTTAAAGCATCATTAATCGAGTCATATACTTTAATTTTTATTTTTTTAAAAATGTCTAAATTTATTTTTTTTAATTTTTTTTTATCAAATATAACAATTTTTTTTACATTAAATGCTCTAGCTTGTGAAAGTATTTTATCAATATTATTGTTTGTAGTTAATAATTTAACCCTGAAATTTTTTTTATCATTTTTAATTATATTTAAAGTTGTCTCACCAATTGATCCTGTGGAACCTAATAGAAAAATATCTTTCGTCATTTAATTATGAAATTAAAAATATTCCAAGCGGTAAAGCCAATAGAATTCCATCTATTCTATCCAATATTCCTCCATGTCCAGGTAAAATTGATCCTGAATTTTTTATTTTAGCTTTTCTTTTGAAAAAGGAAATAACTAAATCTCCAAATTGTGATACAAATGAAATAAACATTATTAATATAAATAAATTCAATTCAAAAATAAAAAATTCTTTAAAATTGTTATAAAATAAATAGCCTATTAAAATTGGTAGTAAAAATGAACCAAGAGCACCTGAATAGGTTTTGCTTGGACTAATTTTTGTAAGTTTTTTTCCTCCAATTATTTTGCCAAAGACAAAACCACCTAGATCTGTAGAAACACATATAATTAAAAGAAAAACTAATGAAATTAAATTTATATCTTTAAACGTAAATAGATAAAACCAGATTACTAATGAAAAATAAACTAGATAAACAGTAGTCGCAATAAGTGATATAAAATAATTTAATTTATTTTTATCAAAAATTTTTTTAAACATAAGATTAAACTCATTTAGTGAGATATAGTTAATTAAGAATATAAAAAAAAATAAGAAAAATATGTTATTTAAAGTTAAATAAATTAATATTAATAATACTATAGATGAAATTATTCTTTTTGTCAGTTCACTCATTTAATCCCACCAAAATTTCTTTTTACTTTTACAAAACTTGAAATAACTTTCCTAAAATCATTTTTTGTAAAATCTGGCCAAAGTTTGCTTACAAAAAAGATTTCTGTGTATGATAATTGCCAAAGTAAAAAGTTACTCAATCTGTTTCTATTACCAGTTCTTATTAATATTTCTGGGTCTGGTATTCCTTTTGTATATAAGTTTTCATCTATATTTTTTTCATTAACTGATAGCGATAAAGTATTAAGTTTCTTTATAGATTGTATTATTTCCTCCTTTGATCCATAATTTAAGGCTATATTAACTTGGATTCCATTGTTTAATTTTGTTAATTTTTCAGCTTCTTTAAGTTTAAATTTCAAAGAATAAGGGAACTTATTTATATTTCCTATTATTTTTAATTTTATATTTTTTTTTATTAATTTTTTTAATTCTTTTTTTATAAAGTTTTCTAATAATCTAAATAAAAAATTAATTTCTCTTTTAGGTCTTTTCCAGTTTTCAGTAGAAAAAGTATACAATGTTAAATATTTTATATTATTTAAAATTGCTTCACTAATAATATTTTCAACAACAACTATGCCTTTTGAATGACCATAATTTCTTGATTTTTTTTTTTTAAACCCCACCTTCCGTTACCATCCATGATTATGGCTACATGTTTTGGTGAAATCATATCGTCATTATTTCTTTTTCTTTTATAGTTACTCTTTCATCAATTATTTTAATTTGATCATCAGTATATTCTTGGATAATTTTCTCTTTTTTCTTTAAATCATCTTCTGAAATTTCTTTATTTTTTAATAGTTTTTTAAGATCATCGTTGGCTTCTCTTCTTATGTTTCTTATTGATATTTTACATTTTTCACCCATTGATTTTATAATTTTTTTTATATCTGACCTTCTCTCTTCACTAAGATCTGGCACTGGTAATCTAATTAATTGACCTTCACTTTGAGGATTTAATCCTAATTCTGATTTTTTAATTGCTGAGTCAATTAAAGCAACATTGTTTGTATCCCATACTTGAATGTTTATACTTCTTGGTTCTGGTGTTGTAATGCTTGCTAATTGATTTATTGGCATTTGTTGGCCATAAACATCTACCTTTATAATATCTAACATGCTAGCATTTGCTCTACCTGTGCGTAAAGATCCCAATTCTTGTTGAAATACTTCATATGTTTTGATCATTTTGTTTTTGTATTTTGTCTCCTCAAACATTACTCACCTATTTTAATTCTTATGAAATCTTTAATATTTAAATCTATTTCTAAACTTTTTATTACATCTTTTACTTTTTTTTTTGGTTCCATTACCCAGTCTTGAGTCATTAAACTATTTTCTTCTTTGAATTTATTAATCTTACCTAAACTTATTTTTTTAACGATTTCTTCTGGTTTTCCTAAACTTTTTAGCTCCTCAGTAATCAAACTAATCTCTTTATCTACTAAAGCTTTGTCTATTTCGCTAGAATTCATAGCAATTGGATTGGATGCAGCTATGTGCATTGATAATTGTTTTCCAAATAACTTTAATTTATCAGAATTTTCATTTGTTTTTAATGATACCATTACTACTAGTTTTGAAACATTGTCTTTTATGACAGAATGTTGATAAACAAAATTTTGAGAATTATCATCATGGAATGTTTTTAATCTACCAATTGTAATTTTTTCTCCAATCTTAGCAATTAATGCAACCAAATTATCTTCAACAGTTTTACTATTTTTCATTTTGGCCTTTTGCAACTCGTCAAGACTAGACTCATGACTATTATTTAATTCACTCAATTCTTTTACAAATTCAATAAAGTCATCATTTTTAGCAACGAAATCAGTTTCACAATTTACCTCAATTAATGACATTTTTTTTTCATTTCCTGAAATTGCAACTACCCCTTCTGTTGCATTCCTTGACATTTTTTTTGAAGCTTTTGCTATACCTTTAACCCTTAGAATTTCTACTGCTTTATCTAAATCTCCATTTGACTCTTTTAGAGCTGCGTTACAATCTTTAAAGCCTGCACCAGTTGATTTTCTTAATTGTTTTACTTTCTCTAAATCGCTCATTTCATATCCTGTAATATATTTAGTTTAATTTAGTTTAATTTCTGTTTTAATATCTTTAGGTGTTTCTGAAACTGATGGCTTGGTTTTTATTTCTTCACTATCTTTAACAGCATTAACAGGTTGAGGTATTTCTTTTTTTGCATTTTGAATTGTTTCATTTAGAAGAGAACAATATAAGTCAATTGATCTTCTTGCATCATCATTACCTGGTATAGGAAAATCAATTCCATCAGGATTTGAATTTGTATCTAAAACTGCAATTATTGGGATAGATAGTTTAATAGACTCTTTGATTGCTAAAGACTCATAATTTGTATCTATAATAAAGACAAGATCTGGAACTTTTTTCATATTTGCAATTCCTCCAAGAGATCTTTGTAATTTATCTCTTAGACCGCTCATTTTTAATAATTCTTTTTTTGTAAATCCTCTATTTTCTGACTTTAAGTCTGATTCAATTTTGTCTAGTTTTTTTATTGAATTTGATATTGTACCCCAATTAGTAAGCATACCGCCTAACCATCTATAATTTACAAAATATTGATCTGTTTCTTTTGCAAGATCTGCTATTGCTTCAGATGCTTGCTTTTTAGTAGATATGAATAAAATTTTTCCACCAGATGAAATGGTTGAATAAACTTTCTCTAATGCAACTTTGGTTAGTTCCAATGTTTGAGTTAAATCTATTATGTGAATGGAGTCTCTTTTTCCAAAAATAAATTTTTTCATTTTTGGATTCCATCTTAAAGTTTTATGCCCAAGATGGACGCCAGCTTCTAGTAGTTGTTCTATTGTTAGATTTGGTATTTTCATATTTTTTCCCGGTTATGCCACCACAATTACTGCCTAAAAAGGACCGGAGGTATAAAAC
>MDTB01050437.1_pt1 | contig 11057 bp, 2 predicted proteins | sample 811161 | NCBI WGS metagenome assembly MDTB01 (sample SAMN05326650, study PRJNA326480) | marine metagenome | isolation source: seawater | place: Mediterranean Sea | collected 2009
GAACAACTAGATATTGATAAGTTAAGTGGACTCCGGAATATTGATATAGGTGGGGTTCAAACTCCGATTAAAATACCAGCACGAAAATCTGAACAACAGATAATAGAAGGCACGATTGGTCCTAAATTTATGATGACTGATTCAACCGATTTGCCTGTGGTTGATGCGGTGGGTGGTTCTTTGCCACCAAGTGATCCACTTGCAACATCTGGTCCATCGTTGGCAGAAGTATTTTCAACTCCTTCCGCCGAGACTCAAGTTCAACAAGTAACTGATACGGGATCAACCTCTCTTGCAAATGTCTTTGCCGAACCCGTTGTAGTTGAGAAACAGGTTAAAGAAACAAATGTAGGTGGTATTGGAAGTTACGAAGTATTTTCTGAAAATCTCATCAAGGAAATGGGTGATTTATCTTTAGATCAATATACAGAAAAACTAAAAAGTTATGTTGAAGTAAATAACGATCTAATAAAAATAGGACTTGAGGGAAGAACCGAACTTGATATCACTAAATTTGCTAGTGAAAATAAATATATGAAGAGAATGTTACAAGAAATTGAAACAGAAAAAACATACGAAGCAGACAACGCAAAAATGTTAAAAACCTCTCAAATTCATGGTGAAATAATGTCTTTACAGGACGTTAAAAACACTATATCTAAACCCGGTGGTAATCATTTACAATACCATGATTATGCAAAAATTTCATCAACACTTGGTATAAACGCACAGGCCATGGAACGTGAAATGTTTATAAATGATACAAGTGGTGTGATGAATCACGAAGTCTTTAAAAATGAAATACTCAAACTGATTTCTGAACGAGAAACCGAGTTAATCAAAATTGATTTAAATAGCACACAGATGGATTCAACATCAACACGACCAATCACACCAAGTTTAGATTCCATCACACAAGATACTTTACAAGAAACTACTATCATACCAACCACCACAGAACAAGTAAGTCAAGTAGAACCGATGAATGCTCAATTGCAAGAAACTGCATCTCAACCCACCGGTTTATTTGACAAAATCTCAAATTTTGCAAGTGGTATATTACCCGATATATCATCACTGTTTGGTTTCGGAGAATCTGAGGTAGAAGCAACTGCTAATACATCAGATATGGGTCAGTTTGAATCTATATATGTCCGTGGTGAAACCGTGTTTGTAGAAGAACTTGCAAAACTAAAAAGTGATCCTGACAAAGCTGTTACTCCTTCTTCAAAAGAAGAAACAACTCAGGTTGTTAAAAAACTTGACGAATTAATTATACTTATGCAAAATGGTGGAATTGCTGTGAAAATGGACGGAAGAAAGGTATCTAAGGCAATTGCAACTGCACATGATCAATAAATGTTATGGCCATAATAAACAAAAAAGTCTTGAAGGATGCGGTTAAAGCTAAAGGTTCACTTACACAACCACCAAAATCAAAAATCGATAAAGGTTTTCAATATACTCCGTTTAGATATTCAACTGATAGACTGTCTATATCAAAGAGTATGGAGAAAATATATTCGGATCGTGGTACGATTTACTGGACACCTGTAAGTGAACAAGATACACCTCGTTGGAATCACTATCTTGATCAAGATAAAAACGAATTAATAGAAAATCACTACGGAAAAACTGTTAATAAAATTGGAGAAGATCTAACCAAATCTGAACTGGTTCAAAGATTGGCAAAGTATCCAAAGATATTAGGTGAGTCTTCGGATGAGGTAAACACATTAGATGCCAATAAACCGAATATAAGTCCATATGCAAATCAAACCTTAGCTGCCCATGAAAGATTACAAGGAGATATGCAGGCTGCTATGCTTAGAAACGGATTTGCTAACATTGGTCCTAATCAAGTGGGTATGATCAATGATACAAAAAGAAAAGAACACATAGATTCAATTGCCACAAACAAACCAGACGAAGCAAAGAAGTTTATCAACGTAGGATCGTCAAATTCGAAAGAAGAATTAAAAGATAATTCATCTAAAAAGTACGAAGACAGGTATAAAGCAAAAAAAGATTATTTGCCAAAGAAAAAGATACCAGATTACACATCTGGTCCTGGTGTAAAGTATGATTCATATAATAAGTTATATCCACTCGAAACAGATAAAAGTAAACTTATAGATGCAGAAAAAACATGGGATGGTTGGGATTTTGTTCCTTTTATATTACACGATATAGTTAACAAAAAACATCTTCCGTTTAGATCATATATTAATAATATAAGCGACCAATCAGACGCAGAATGGCAACAAGTACGTTATGTGGGTAGAGCAGATAATGTTCAGATATATACTGGTTTTACAAGAATCGTGAGCATGGACTTCACTGTTGTTGCTTTTAGTTTATCAGAACTTCATCCTATGTGGCAAAGACTAAATTATTTAGTTGGATTAACAAAACCATCGGGTTATACCAATGATGTTGAAGACGGAGACAGTATGTCTACTGGAGGATTTATAATACCACCATTTCTCAAATTAAGAGTTGGGGATATGTATGTAGATCAACCCGTAGTATTAACAAGTGTAGCACTTACAATTCCACCTGAGGCGGCATGGGAATTGACATCAGATGCAGAGAACATGGAAGAGGGGTATCAGTATTTGAATAATACATTTACTACTCGTAAAGAAGATAATATGCTCGTTGCACAATATCCAAATATGGCACAGATAAGTGTTTCATTTACTTTTCTTGAGAAACGATTACCTAAACTTAACAACAGACACTTCGGTCATGCATCTGCTGAGAATGAAATGAAAGTAGAAGGTGAGGCTGGTGATGATGGTGCTGATATAGAACGTGGATTTAACTATAATTTGATTTATCCAAATCCTGGTCGCAAAAAATCAGAAATCCAACCTGGAGAACCTGGATCATTAGAAGGTGAACCTGAAGAAAAAACTGTAGAACCTGATCCATATGAAGGAACAGATAATCCTTCGTGTACAACATACCCACCTTCAAAATATTATATTAGTGCAAAAAGTGGGACAAAGAAGACAAAAAAACGAGGAAGGTATAATGCTGATTTGGAGATGTGGAAAGATTGTGCGTGTGATAATACTGCGGCTATAATGGGAGAGGGCGATTCGAATAATGTTCCAGATGAAGCAGATGACACAGGTACACGTAACTTTTCACTTTCTGATTCAATGGCAAATTCAAGTGGCAAACCTGGAGGAGGAAGTCGTTGTACATGGGATGGTAACTGTATTACTCATGTAAATGGAAAAAAGGTACCTGAGAGTATGAAGTGTGCGTATACATCTGAGTTTAACGAAGACCCTATTATAGAAGAAGACGATACCGAAGAACCACCAATTTGTGTATATCCGGTGGGTGGATTTCAAGAAAAAAATGAAAACGGTGATTTGATTGGTTATTCAAAAAAAGACTTGTACGAATCTAAAGACGAAGACTATTTGTATCAACTAAGATTGAGAAATTTAAATTTGTGGATTCGTGAAGTAGCAGACTGGGTTGCGGATGGGATTGGTCAGTCACACATCGGTTCAGGTCCTTACAAGTTTAAAACGAAAGACATGGATAGTAAGGTAACTGAACCAAGTTCATATGGACAAATCCAAATGGTATATAGTGCAACTGAAAGTATAACAATGGAGTTCGGTGAATCCGGAAATTTAACTGTATACAATGGAGTGAAACTGACTGATAATAAGTACACAAAGTTTAAAATAAATTGTACAGACGAAGAACGAGAAGAAATACGTGAAATTGCGGGTAATATACAACCTGTCATAATTGCAGATGTAAATAGAGATGTTTTTCTGAAGTTAGATAAGCACGGTAATAGTAACATCACAAAGGAAAACTATACGAAGCACGGTGTAGTTCGTAAATTATTAGCAGAATTTGTTTCAAGAGAATTAGGAACAATTGACTATTCCGATGGAACACAACCATTGAGTATGTGGGGTGATTTAGCATCCAATGTTCATAAAGATACTGCGATAGATACTGACGAAATTTACTATATCCCGTATGAAGAAGAAAAAACTAAAATGATCAAAGGTGACAAAGTATATCCAGGAACATGGGAATATGCTTATTATGAATACGATGACGATGTAGACGGACGATTACAATTAGGCAAAGGATCAAAAAACTTAGTTGAACTTAAAATAGGTTTTTATGCAATAGTAAGTAGAATTAAAGAAAAAATATCTTCAACCGCAGTTGATATTTCCACAGAAGATAAATTGGGAGATATGCTATGGGAACGATTGTATCGTTACAATGCAATAAAATCAACAATTAATGAAAGTGGTGGATCACTTTCAATGGGAAGAACTATTGAAACTGAAACTCCTGGAATGGCAGGTGACGGATTTGAGTCGGATGATGATATGATTGAAGAACTTGATCCAAACGATCTTGGTAGATTTGAACGAGAAAAAGCAAGATTAGCACAAGCATTGGCCGCCGAACGAGATAATATTCAACCTCAACTTCGTGATCCAAATGTTCCTGTTTTTAATTACAGAATAATAGGAGAGTGGACACGACCACAACAACAAGAAATTATGGAACGCATGGTGGATATGGAATATCAACCTATTATAGCAAAAAAAGTAGGCCAAGGAATGAACAGAATTGGTATTGAAAATTACTTGATGATATTACTTGGAACTAAAGAAGATGATATTGAAACTGCTGATAAGGAGTTTCGTGTTCGTGCCAACAAAGGAACTTTAATTCGTGCCAATGGAGAACGTGAACATGAAACTGATCTAAATTATTTAAAAAAGAAAATAGAAGATCAAGAGGCTTTCATACGAGATAAGCAAAAACAACAGAAAGAAGGAAAACTACCTAACAATAAAGGAATTGATGATCACGGAAAATATTTTGAAAACAAAACTTCACACGGACATTTTGAACCTTGGGTAAGAGACCACCAACTTGAAAAAATAGAGTGGGTAAATCGTTCCAATAGAAATCCACCGACAGAACCAATAGTAAGTAATGTACCTTCACCAAAACCCACAACAGATACACCTACACCAAACCGAAAACCAACATGGACATGGGACGCAATTAAGGGTGCAACGATTTATGAAGTGATATTTCAAGATGTCACAACACTAACGCACGATACTTATTTTAAAGTCCCGTCTGACCTGCCACGGGATTCAGAACATTTAATATTAGTCAAAGCAGGTAAACCAAATCAATCGGGAACAGGAACAGATTGGTCAGTTTCTGGAATGCACACGGTGAAAATAGACAAACGTGCAGTTCCACCAAAACCACCAAAATGTCCATATGCGATTGGAGACATTGGGGAAGTTGATCAATATGATCGTTTGGTGGGTAGAGAAACAGAAGATGAACCAATTAGAGATGCAATTGCAAGAAATGAAAAAATGTGGATAGGTGATGTAATGGCATACATCATGGCCAAAGAAGATTTTAAAGGAGCTTTGACATATCCAAGTGATCCGAATAAAGTAGAGAAAAACAAAAAAGGTAGCACCGGATTTACAACAACTTACGAACAAAGTAAAATGGAATGGGCAGAGATGGGAGATGATAAATTTATATCTCCTGGAGTATACGGAAAAGAAAGTGGTCCACATAGCCTGAATGGAAAATTTTTAGGACCAATAACTGTTGAAGGTTCAGCATCACAACCAAGAGGAGTTTTGGGTGACCCTAAATATGCTAATATATTTGACTTAACCTGTGGACCTACTATCTTTGATACAGAGAAGGGTGGAGAAGTGACAGAACCTCCGGCAGAACCACTTGATACTCCCAAACCGAATTCACAAGAAACAACGAGCAATCCCAAACCGGAGTGGAAATGGGAGGCAATTAAGGAAGCAACTGTATATCGTGTCTCACTTGAGAAAGTAGAATCTTCAGCAAACGGAACAATTCGTACTGTAGCAGATTATGGAGTAGTTTCATATTCAGAACAAACTAAAGCAACTCCATTGTTACATTTAAAAGAAGGAATGTATCGTGTTAGTGTTATAGCAGAGAAGAAAGAAAACGAAAAAATAGTCAAAAAATCAGAACCAGGGACGCACATAGTTGTAGTTGAAAATCCGACCCCAATTGCATCCTTGGAAGCACCAAAACCAACCGCAAAAACACCAACGGCAGATAAAACAATTTTGTGGAAGTGGGAAGATATACCAAATGCAAAAAAATATAAAGTTGAATTAAATCTTGTAGTAAAATCAACAAATGTTGCTACGGGAGTTGATAGTTGGAATGTAGATACTGCTTTGGGTGGAGTACAGGATAATGCTTCACTTGAATATAAATTAGAATCTGAAATTGAAGGAAACTGGGAAATCAGTGTTATCGCATACAACAATGAACTCGAATCAGAACCAGGAAGACACGTAGTTCAAATTAATTCTGATTTGACTCCTACTCCATCTCCTACTCCTACTCCATCTCCATTTGATACATATTGTAACGAACCTGAAAAGTACTTGGTAAATCAACCTGGTTATTGCCCAAGAGATAATCGTGCATCATCAAAACAGGCACTTGCTCAATGGTACGCAAATGCAATACGTTATTGTCACTGTGTTGCAATGGACAAAGACGAACTTCCAATTGCCTCTAAACAAGGTTTTAAATTTGATATAGATGAATACATTTGGGATGATGTTTATGCTAGTCGTAATGCTCCAGGACAAATGAAAACTGAAGCAGATTTACATATGCCTCAAAATATTACAAGTCAGGTTCATCCAACTTCTAAATACCATGACCACCTTGGTGAAATCCGAGTATCCACACGATCCCCGCGGTTTGCACCTTGGTCAAAATTATACAAATATTGGGCAAAAGTCGGATTTACTTTCAGTGAACCTGGAAAAGAAGTTCCTGCTGATTGTCTACCAAATGCAGATTGGACTCCAACTCCAACACCGGAGCCGTATGGACCATTTAAAGAATTCATTGAAGAGACACCTGATTTTCGTCCAACATATCAATATTATACACATGGTCAAATAGTTTATTATCCTGCTGGATCAAAACAAAAATTCTTAAATTCCTGGGATCCTTCTGATGGTGCATTAGAAGTACAAGAAGGAATAGACAAATACAAATCACAAAATACTTTGTCTATTTATCAAGTTAACACTCCACTCGAAGAACTTCCTGTTTGGTTTTCAATGAGAAGGATAGTAGATGGAAAAATATGTGTGGGTGCAAAAGTAGAAAACCGTGTTCCAATACCTGGGTGGAAAGCATATACTGACGAGGAGAAACGACATATATTTGAGCAATTACAAGCACCATCAGCTACTGGAGACTTTTCAAGCATAGACTCAGCACCAAATGCAGACTTTGTTCTTGTAGGTGGAAGCAGTTCCGAGAAATGTGATGGACTTGGAATGAAGGAGGAGGATGCAGAAAACTTAATTCAAAAATTCCCAAAAGAAGACGGAACTACACCTGACAAATCATCTTATTGGAATTCAATAGCAAATGGAATAAAATTTGATCTTCAAGATACACCCCCGATGAAATGATGGATAGTAAATATGAGATATAAATCAATACCACAAAAATCAGACGCAACTGGAAAAAAAGTTGTATCAACTTCTATTTTACCTAGAGTTACAAAACGTGACTCTGATACATTTGTGTTGATGGTAGAAAAAACACGACTTGATCATTTAGCACATAGATTCTATGGAAATCCAAATTACTGGTGGATACTAGCATCAGCAAATAATGTTAAAGGAACAATGTACGCAAAACTAGGCTCGCAAATTCGGATTCCACGTGATATAAATGGAATAGTAGATGAATATAATAGAATCAATGGACTACAATGACCAAGGAAATTAGACATAGAATTTCAAAAAATTCAAGTGGAAACATTCCATCTCCCGTCGAAGTAAAAGATTGGGCAAGGGAAGATGGAGTAGAGTTTCCATCTCGCTCTCAGATCAGACCTTGGGTTCGTGAAGAGTTTTATAATAGATGGAGAAATATAGGATTACAATACACCGGAGATGGTTCATCGACTGGTACTGAAGCAACAGGTGGTTATGATGCACTAAAAGAAGGAAAGGGATATACATCTATTTTGGCAAATGATCCAGTTAAGATATCAGAGTGGGATCAAAGCATTTACAAGGGTCCTAAAACTTCATGGGCAAGAGTAACATCAAGTGCAATCGTTAAAGACCCAACTGATGAAACAAAAATAAAAAATGGTTTCATTTTAATGGGTAATAATAATTTTCATGACACATACGGATTTGATAAAGGGGATGGATACAACGGAGGAGGAGGAGATGCACAAACATTACTTGGATATGATATAAATGGTGTTCCTCATAAAATAGATGAACCTGACTATAAGTATCGTCCTACACCAGGAGTAACAAGTGTTGAATCCGAAGACATTGATCCTGGTAAGAACTTCAGAAGAACGACCGTAAATTTTACGGTATGGAGTCACGCACAACTTGATTACATGGATGCGTATTTCTTTCAACCTGGAATGTCTGCTATCGTTGAATGGGGGTGGAATACATATCCAAGAGAAGCATTGCTGACTTTAAACGAAAAAAATTATACAACCAATATTCCTAAACTTTGGAATAATGAAAAAGACGAGCCAACGGAAAATGATCTAGAACCACCAAGACCACCTGTATCAAAGCATCTTCGTAAAGGTCAAGGTAATTACGGATTTGCGATGGGTCTTATACACAGTTTTAATTACTCAATACGATCCGATGGAGGATACGATTGTACGATGTCAATTTCATGTATGTCTGAAATAGGTCAGCAAGTTATGATAAAGACGGGTAGAAAACCTAAAATAGACAACTCCCGCACACAAGACATCAGAACATTTACATCATCTACACTCCGAAGATTGTTGGTGGGAAACTCAGACGATGATTATGCAAATATGGAAAGAGGCCGGAGAACTCCATCTCAAATGGTAGAAGAAGCAGAATCCCGTAGGATCGCAGATCAACAAAAAGACACCTCTAGCAAAATAAATGATTTAACTCAACAAGACAAAGACGCAATATTAATTTCCCGTGGAAGATATTTTTCGTTTGATCCTTTTAACTCAGCAAAACCATATTACGCAGGAAAAACTTCTCAAGAAGGAACATATATAACAGTTGGATATTTACTTGATATATTTAATATATTCTTCGGCCGAAGTTCTGAAGGAAATTCTGCAAATATATGGCAAGTATCTTGTTTTAATTCCCGTGCGATTGCTCATCCAAATATTAAATCAATAAACGGTGATGTACTTTTAATTCCAAACAGTCTTGCTCCTCGTTGGAATGATAAAACTTATCATGGATCAACTATAAGTGTGACTGATAACGAATCTTCATCGGCATCGTATAATCTTTTACAAAAAGGTACTAGTAAACATTCTGATGATAATTTAAAACAAACAACACAATCATTTATAGAAATGGTGGCTGCTATGAGTGGAGCAGATGCGTCTGCAATGACACTTGAAGACGCAATTAAAAAATCACCAAGAGATGATCTTCATAGAATCCTTGCGTTTAATGCTACATCCGGATACAACTGGCAACATCCGTTTATTGCCGGAAAATTACACTCTGATCTTAGAAGTAAGGTACTTAATGGAGTAAGAATTGATTCTTTAAACGAATCATGGGAAGAACCATTTTCTGCAAATCCTAAAAATGTTAACCAACCCAGTGCGACAGTAAGACCATTTCCTGACTACGCAAGTCCTAATCGTACCGGTCCTACACTTGGATATTCGGGAAGAATTGCTGATCTATTCGTAAACTTAAATGTTATAGATACTGCAATGATTGCAAACGAAACTGCGGAGAAAATTATATTAGATATAATGAAAAAGGTTTCCGAAGCAGCTGGAGATTTATGGGATTTTCAACTTATAGGTGGTGATTCTAATACACCATCCAACACGGTCTTGCAACTGATAGATGCTAATTTCTCAGGAACAGAACCTGTATCTGAACAAAAACAAAAAGCATGGTTGTTTCCAACTCATAGGGGGGATAGTATCGTTCGTGAGATGAGTTTAAGTGTTGATCCAAAATCTGAATTATCATCTCAAATAATTTTTGGAAATATAGATTCTGAAGGTGGTTTTTATGCAAAAGAAGATTCAGATTTGATTTTGAAAAATGCAAAAACACCAGAGATATTAAGAAAGTCGGCAGTTGATGCAGAGAAGCAAGAAGGAACTAAAAATCAAATGGCGGACAATGTTAAATATATTGTTGCGTTGTCATCAAATGGTATTGGTGAAGGAAAACTAGGAAAGTTAGTAAATTATAAGTCAGATAGTGCTAAATACGGAAATCCTCCGAAGTCTATCGGCACATACGATATAACTTATATTCCTACCGGAAAAAAAGATAGAGTTGTTTTAAAAGCAAAAAATGAAGCAGAAAGACAAGAAAACTTTCAAAAAGTAAGAAAAGACGGAAGTGAAAACAGTATCAAAACCCATGCGTTACGAGCACAAAAAGCAAGAGGATATCCAGAGGCAACTGGTTTAGGTGATGTTGCAAAAAAACGAATATTCAAGTTGTATGTAAATCATGAATTTTTTAACAAAGTTGCGGCCACGCAAAATGCAGGTAGAGATGTATCAACCTGGGAAAAAGACATGGAAGTCAGCAAGAAAAAACCCACAAAATATCCAAGTAAACTGAAAAGGTATCTTGTAGGAAAAACATTTGATTTAAATGATCATAGTTATGACGATGATGCAGGAGGAAACTGGGGTAATAGTGTTGTTTATGACGCAAAATCACATGATGCTCCTCCGAAAAAAAAATACGAAATTGTGTCTGCAAGAGTAATTCCAACGAATGAAATGAAATACTCCGATCAATATGAACAAGATGATGCGAATAAGTATCATTTTTATGCACTTACGGTACAAGAAGTTGAAGCAACTGGATTAAGTGACTCTGATATGGAACGAGTTCATTATGCTATGAAAAAACCTGGTCCTGACTACTCAAATATTCCTGCTGATATTAAAA
>MDTB01060752.1_pt1 | contig 11057 bp, 15 predicted proteins | sample 811161 | NCBI WGS metagenome assembly MDTB01 (sample SAMN05326650, study PRJNA326480) | marine metagenome | isolation source: seawater | place: Mediterranean Sea | collected 2009
GTTCCAATATCTAATAATCTTAAAAAACTTCTTATTCAAAAAAAACTAGATAAAATTTCTTATATTTCCCAAGGAGATGATTATCAAATTTTATTTACTGCTAATTCGTCTAAATCTAGAATCATTAATAAAACTGCCAAGACTTTAGGTATAAAAATTTCTAAAATAGGAAAAATTTGTTCTAACCAACAAAAATCACAAATAATTGATGAAAAAGGGAAGAAAATTGCTGTTAAAACAAAAGGATATTCTCATAGATTTTAGAAGTTAATTATTGCCTTTTATATCCTTTTTTGTATTGTGCGTTTTTTATAATTAACAACCAACAACATAATTAAGGTCAATATGAACTCATCCATTGAAACTATTCTTTTATATACTATTGCAGCAGGTCTTTTATCTATTGTCTATGGATATTTTACAGGAAAAAATATTTTAAATTCAAGTCCAGGAAATTTTAAAATGCAAGAAATTGCCTCTGCTATACAAATTGGTGCTAAAGCTTATTTAGCTAGACAGTATAAGACAATTTCAATTGTTGGTGTTGTTGTTTTGGTAATAGTGAGTATCGCTTTTAGTCCTCTTGTTGGTTTGGGGTATTTGATTGGTGCTACTTTATCAGGTATCGCTGGATATGTTGGAATGCTGGTTTCAGTTGAAGCGAATGTTAGAACAGCTGAAGCATCTAGAAAAGGTTTAGCAAGTGGTCTTTCAGTTGCTTTTAAATCTGGTGCTGTAACGGGAATGTTGGTTGCTGGCTTAGCATTATTGTCTATCGCAGTATATTATTACTTATTACTAAAATTAAATATTGATGAAAGAGAAATTGTAAATGCTTTAGTAGCATTAGGATTTGGTGCTTCATTAATATCGATTTTTGCAAGATTAGGTGGTGGAATTTTCACAAAAGGTGCTGATGTAGGAGCTGACTTGGTAGGAAAAGTTGAGGCTGGTATACCAGAAGATGATCCTAGAAATCCAGCTGTAATTGCAGATAATGTAGGTGATAATGTTGGTGACTGTGCAGGTATGGCAGCTGATTTATTTGAAACATATGCAGTAACTATTGTTGCTACAATGGTTTTGTCATCTATTTTCTTTCAGGGTGACATGTCTATGATGATTTATCCTCTTACAATTGGTGGAGCTTGTATTTTAACTTCTATATTAGGAACTTTTTTTGTAAAACTTGGAAAAAGTAAAAATGTAATGAATGCATTATATAAAGGTTTTGTTGTTTCAGCTGTTTCGTCTTTAGTAATACTTTATCCAGTTACTGACTACGTATTAGGTTTAGATAATACATATAATTTAGAAAATAAAGTTTTTTCAGGAATGAGTTTATATTATTGTGGAATTATAGGTCTAGTTATTACAGGTCTATTAATTTGGGTTACTGAATATTATACTGGAACTAATTATAGACCAGTTAGAAGTGTAGCTAGTTCTTCAACTACAGGTCATGGAACTAATGTTATTCAAGGATTAGCAGTGTCATTAGAAGCAACAGCTATTCCGGCTTTAATTATTGTTACTGGAATTTTATCAACAAATTATATTGCTGGTCTATATGGAATCGCGATTGCTGTTACTACTATGTTGGCTCTAGCTGGTATGGTTGTAGCACTCGATGCATACGGTCCAGTTACAGACAATGCTGGGGGAATAGCAGAAATGTCAAAATTACCAAATAATGTGAGAAAAACTACAGATGCTCTTGATGCTGTTGGAAATACTACAAAGGCAGTAACAAAAGGATATGCAATTGGGTCTGCAGGATTAGGAGCCCTAGTACTTTTTGCTGCTTATACTGAGGACATAAAACATTTTTCTAAAGAAGCTGGATCTGCACTTGAGGGAATTGTTGTAACTTTTGATTTATCAAATCCATATGTAGTTGTAGGTTTATTGATTGGTGGAATGCTTCCATACTTATTTGGTTCAATGGGAATGCAAGCCGTTGGAAGAGCAGGTGGTGCGGTTGTAGTTGAAGTAAGAAGACAATTTAAAAAATTTCCTGGTATTATGAAAAGAAAACAAAAACCAGACTATGCTAAGCTTGTTGATTTATTGACAGTGGCCGCAATTAAAGAGATGATTATACCTTCTTTATTGCCTGTACTATCTCCAATTGTTTTATACTTTATAATATTTGCTATTGGAGGACAGGTAGCAGCACTAGCTTCTGTTGGAGCAATGTTATTAGGTGTTATTATAACAGGTTTATTTGTTGCAGTTTCTATGACTGCTGGTGGTGGTGCTTGGGACAATGCAAAAAAATATATTGAAGATGGTAATCATGGCGGAAAAGGTTCTGAGGCTCACAAAGCTGCAGTAACAGGTGATACAGTAGGTGACCCTTATAAAGATACAGCGGGTCCAGCTGTTAATCCAATGATTAAAATTACAAATATTGTGGCACTACTTCTGTTAGCTGTAATTGCTGGTTAGTTTTTAATCCTTTTTTTACCTAAAGGATCATCAATTTTTTGCCTTAAAGTCGATAAGAAATTATAGATGAACGATTTTTTCGAATAGTTTACAGAAGTAATATTGTCATCAAATTCTATATTTTGCATATCTTTTATATCGTAAAATTTTTTACTAACCAATAAGCCTTTATTGTCAATTTCTAAAACTAATACATTATTTTTTAGTAATTTTTTTTTTCCTAATTTTGTTAATTTTGAACTACTAGTTTTCCTTTCAATATATATATAAACCTCATTTTCAAATGTGCTTTTTGTAGAAGGTGGGCCAATTAATTCTAAAATGTCGTTTTTATTTGAATCATTTATCTTTAATTTTGTTTGCTTTTTATCTAAATTATGTACACCATGATGTAATATAACTTTATTGAGTGAGCATTGTGTTAAGATCAATATCGAAAATATCAAAAAAAAGTATTTCATGAATAAAAATTACATAAATGTTTATAATAATTTAATCAAATTAACCACTAATAAAAAATTATATAGTGGTTTAGCAAACCAAGACACATTTTCAGATAGATTGATATTATTTTTGATACATTTTGCCTTTTTTTTAAAGATGTATAAAAATGAAAAAAACTCAGTAATACTTCAAGAAATTTATGACTTTAATTTTAAGCAACTAGAATTATCTATTCGTGAGATTGGATATGGAGATCAATCAATTAACAAAAAAATGAAAGATTATATTAACTTATTTCACTCAATTATTTCAGAAATTCATTTCTGGGACGAATGTACTAAAATTGATAAAAAAAAAAAGATTTCATTATTTTTAGAAAATATTGAAAAAAATGAATATTTAGTTGAATATTTTGATGATTTTAGAGATGATTTAAGAAAAAAAAATTTGAATTATTTTATAAAAGGTGTAAATAATTCGTAATTATGGCTGTCCCTAAACGAAAACAAACTCCATCTCGAACTGGTATGAGAAGAGCAAAGAATATGAAATTTGCATCTAAAAATGTGATCGAAGATAAAAAGTCAGGAGAATATAGACTATCACATCATTTAGATCTAAAAACTGGCATGTATAAAGGACGTCAAGTTCTAGACCCAAAAGAATAAATACTTTAAAATCACAGAATGTCTAATTTAATAAAGATTGCAGTTGATGCAATGGGGGGAGATGGTTCACCCAAAAAAATAGTTGATGGAATTATTCACAATCATAAATCCCATCATGAAAACTATTTTAAAATTTTTGGTACTGAAAATGAAATTAATAAATATATTGATAATAAAATAGATAAAAATTTTTATGAAATTGTAGATACAAAAAATGTTGTAAAAAGTACAGATAGTCCTTTAGAAGCTGCGAAAAGAGGAAAGGATACCAGTATGTGGTTATCTATTGAGAGTGTAAAAAAAAAAGAAAGTGATATTGTTATCTCTGCTGGAAATACTGGAGCATTACTTGTTATTGCAAAACTAAATCTTAAAATGATTGAAAATATTGATAAGCCAGCATTATCTGCCCTCTGGCCAAATAAAAAAGGAATGAGTGTTGTCTTGGATCTTGGAGCAAACATTGAATGTAGTTCTAAAAATCTAGTTGATTTTTCGATAATGGGTGCTGCTCTTTATAAATCACTTTATCCCCAAGAAAATCCAAATGTAGCATTGTTAAACATAGGCTCAGAAGAATTGAAAGGTAACGAAATAATTAAAGAAACTTTTCAAAATTTAAATGAAAAACAATTAAATAATTTTAATTTTTCAGGATATATTGAGGGTAATGAGTTAATGAATGGTGAAGTTAATGTTATTGTATCAGATGGATTCACAGGGAATGTTGCTTTGAAAACAGCTGAAGGTACCGCAAATTTTATAACAAATGAACTTAAAAAGGCTCTAAGCGGAACAATCTTAGGTAAGATATCTTCTATACTTAACATTTCAAATTTAAAAAAATTCAAGAAAAGATTAGATCCAAGATTATATAATGGAGCAATTTTTATTGGATTAGATACACCAGTTGTTAAAAGCCATGGTGGTACTGATTACATAGGTTTTTCTAATTCTTTAGATGTTTGTAATAGAATTATTAAAGGTAATTTGATAGATAAAATTAAAGAAAATATCTAATAAATGAGAATAAATTTAACTAAAAAAGACTTAGTTAATGTCGTCTACATGCAAATTGGATTTTCAAAACATATCGCTGTAAATTTAATTGATGAGTTTTTTTCAATGATTATTGAAGATTTAGAAAAAGAAAAAAAGTTAAAATTATCTAATTTTGGGACTTTTAGTGTTAGAGAAAAAAAATCCAGAATTGGCAGAAACCCCAAGACCAAAGAGGAAAAAAGTATTTCTAAAAGAAATGTTGTATTATTTAAACCATCAAAAGGATTTAAAGAATTAATTAATTCAAAATAAAATGATTAAAAATTCTGAAGCTTATAAAACTATAGGTGAGGTAGCTAAAATTTTAGAACTTAATTCTAGAAATAATAAAACAATTACAACAAACACAATACGTTTTTGGGAAAAAGAATTTAAACAAATCAAACCTAAGATTTTAAATGGAAAAAGAAGATATTATGATAATAAAAATATTGAATTATTAAAAAAAGTCCATTTTTTGTTGAAAGATCAAGGTATGACTATTAAAGGTGTTAAAAAAATTTTAAATAACAAAGAAGCTTTAAAACTTGACGAAATGACAAATCATTCTATAAAAGCACCTGAATTTAAAAATAAGTTAGTAAAAATTTCTAATATAATTAAAAGTTTAAAAAAAAGATAATTATAATATGGCAAAAAAAACGCATGTAAAAGTAAGATTAGTTCCTGAGTCAAAACCTGACAGTTCTTTTTTTTACTATATAAAAAAACCAGCAGGTGGTGAAAAAGCTAAAGTAAAATTAAAAGCAAAAAAATATAATCCAGCGACAAGAAAACATGAAGTTTTTGTTGAAAAAAAACTTCCACCTCATAGTAAATAATTATTTTTTTTTAAAATTTCTTCTTTCGAAATTTATATAAGCTGCTATCATATTTTTCCAAATCTTATTTGTTATTCTTGGATCAATATTATTTCTAATTGATTTTTTTTTGATATTTCTTAAAATTATTTTTATTCTTTTTTGATCAACTATTTGATTTTTTTTTTCTTTTAATGCTAAAACTTTTTTTACTAAATTAGTTCTTATTTTAATTAGTTTGATAAGTGAATTATCTAATTTATCTAATTCAAATCTAATTTTACTTAGTTTTTTTCTTTTTAATGGCGACATTTATTTATTAGGATATATAAAAAAATATTATATTTATCCAGATATGTATACAAAAAATCCAAAAATTAATAATCAATTATCCTTTTGGTTAATTTCAATGTTTTGGATTATATCTATAATGATAATTGTTGGTGGTTTAACAAGATTAACAGACTCTGGTCTTTCAATTACCAAATGGCAATTATTCACAGGTATCATCCCACCTTTAAATCAAGATGAATGGACACATTATTTTAACCTTTATAAAGAAATACCAGAATACAAATTACAAAATCTTAACATGTCGATAAATGAATTTAAGATAATTTTTTGGTGGGAATGGGCTCATCGTTTTCTTGGAAGATTAATAGGTATTGGATTTTTGTTTCCGCTTCTTTACTTTTCTTTGAAGATTAAATTATCTAAGTTATATGGTTTTTATTTAATTTTTTTTCTTATTTGTTTTCAAGGTTTTGTAGGATGGTACATGGTTAGTAGTGGTTTAATTGATAGAGTAGATGTTAGTCATTTTAGGCTTTCGGCACATTTATTTATTGCTTTTTTTATTTTATCAATGATTTATTGGAATTATCTTAAGATTAAGAAATATAAATATATATCTCATCAAATAAACCCATTAATTCCTTTTTTCTTTTTAGTTTTAATATTTTTGCAAATTTTATTTGGTGCTTTTGTGTCAGGTTTAGATGCAGGTAAAATTTACAATTCATGGCCATTAATGAACAATGGATACTTTCCTGATGATAATGATTTTGTAAGTTTGTTCAAATTGTCTGCTCTTAGTGATCCATCTTTAGTTCAATTTATACATAGAAATTTAGCTTATATCATTGGGATTTTTTATTTTTTTATGATCTATAAAATTTATAAAAAAAAAATGTATGGATTGTATAAATCTATAAACATCTTAGGGGGTTTAATAATTTTACAAATTATTTTAGGAATTTTTACAGTAATAAATGGTGCACAGATTTATATTGCCTCCATGCACCAAATAAGTTCAATATTTTTGGTTACATCAAGTATTTATTTTTTTCATTTAAATACGAAATCTAACTAACAGCTTTTAAAGTTCCTTTTGAAGATTTATTTAAAGCCTGATCTAAATCCTCTATTATATCATCAATATGCTCTAAACCTATACATAGTCTGACATAACTTTGAGTAACACCAGAAGCTGCAAGTTCCTTTTCGTTAAGCTGGCTATGTGTAGTGCTAGCCGGATGAATAGCTAAACTTCTAGCATCACCAATATTTGCGACATGATAAAACATTTTTAATGACTCTATAAATCTTTTACCAGCTTCAATACCACCTTTAAGCTCAATACCAACCATAGGACCATTGCCACCATTAAGATATTTTTTTGCTCTATCAGCAATTGGTTTGTCATGTTCAGTAGAATAGATGACTTTTGTTACCTCTTTATGTTTTTTAAGAAAATTAACAACATAATCTGCATTTGCACAATGTTGTCTCATTCTTAATGTTACTGTTTCAAGACCTTGAATGATTGCAAAGGCATTATCAGGAGAACAAGCTGAACCTAAGTCTCTTAATAAACAAACTCTTGCTCTCACTGCAAAAGGAACATTTGCTCCAGTCAATTCAGGTACAACCTTACCCCAAATAGCTCCATTATAACTAGCATCTGGCTCATTAAATAATGGCTGTCTTTTAGGATCTGCTGTCCAATCAAAATTACCACTATCAACAATACTTCCTGCGATAGCAGTACCATGTCCACCAATATATTTTGTGAGAGAGTGAATTACTACTGCAGCGCCATGTTCAATGGGTTTACATATTACTGGTGCAGCTGTATTATCCATTATAAGGGGTATGTTGTGCTTTTTTCCTATGTCTGAAACTTCTTTAATAGGGAATACCCGCAAATATGGGTTTGGTAACGTTTCACCATAAAAAGCTCTGGTATTATCATCAATTTTTTTTTCGAAGTTTTTTGGATCTTTTGGATCCGCATATCTTATTTCAATACCAAGTTTACTTAAAGTATGTGTAAACAACGACACAGTCCCTCCATATAGATCAGTTGAACTAACAATGTTATCACCAGCCTGGGCAACATTTAATACTGAAAATAATGATGCTGTTTGACCAGATGCAACTGTCAGGCAAGCTAAGCCTCCTTCAAGAGCGGCAATTCTTTTTTCCAATACATCGTTTGTAGGGTTCATTATCCTAGTGTAAATATTACCGAACTCCTTTAACGCAAAGAGATTAGCCGCATGGTCCACACTGTTAAATTGATATGACGTAGTTCTATAGATAGGTACAGCAACTGCATTTGTAGCTGGATCACTTCTATAATCTCCACCATGAATTGCTATAGTTTCTGGATTGTTTCTTTTTTTAGTCATTTTACTCCTTTTTTAGTGCTTCTGCTTTATGCAAGGTGCACAATATAGTTCAAATACCTACCGAATTTGTTTGAAAATTTCCTGTTTAGCTGTAGCCCGCAATAGGAACAAATCGGCAATTTAAATATATCAAAATTACACTATAAAACAATATAAATATCAATTTGACTTTATAGTTATTAATAGTATTAATCCTGGCACAATGACAAAATTCCTTAAAAAAGACCAATTAACATCATCATGGTACGAGATTGATGCTAAAAATGCGATTGTTGGAAGACTGGCCACTGTTATTTCAAAAATTATCAGAGGTAAAAATAAAACTACATTTACACCTCATATGGATGATGGTGATTTTGTTGTTGTAAAGAATATTGAACAAATAAAATTTACAGGAAAAAAATTTCAAAATAAGAAATATTACAGACACACAGGTTATCCAGGTGGAATTAAAGAAACTACTCCAGAAAAGCTTTTTGAAAAAAAACCTGGTGAAGCTTTAAAACTTGCTGTTAAAAGAATGTTGCCTGGTGGAGTTTTAGGCAGAAAACAACTTACAAAATTAAAGATTTATTCTGGGGATAGTCATCCGCATTCTTCACAAAACCCTAAAATTATTGAGTTAAATAAACTCAATAATAAAAATGTTATCAGAGATTAATATGGAAAACTTACAATCAGCAAAATCTCCAAAATTAGATTTTAAAGATAGTAAATACGCTACTGGTAGAAGAAAAACTTCAATAGCTAAAGTTTGGTTAAAAAAGGGTTCTGGAATAATATATGTTAATGGTAAATTATTTAATGAATATTTTGCTAGTGACAACCACAAGATGTTAATAACAAGACCTTTTGAGTTAATAAATCAAGCAACAGATTTTGATGTAAGATGTAGTGTTAAAGGTGGAGGGCCCACAGGTCAAGCTGGAGCAATGGTTCACGGAATATCAAAAGCTTTAGTTTTATTTGATGAAACGTACAAAACAACACTAAAAACTGAAAAATTGACAACCAGAGACTCTAGAGCAGTTGAGAGGAAAAAGCCTGGTAGAAAAAAAGCCAGAAGAAGTTTTCAATTTTCTAAAAGATAATTCTTTTTTAACTATTAACTGTTATAATATAAAATGCCCAAGCTTAATGCTTTAATTGCTGGATCTACTGGATACATAGGTATTCAATTAATTAAATTATTGGTTAAACATAAAAACATAAATATAAGATATTTATGTGGAAATAGTTCAGTAGGAAAAAAAATTTCTTTTTTTGATAAATCATTAGTAAATAAGAAATTACCTAAAATAATTAAATTTAATAAAAAATATCTTAAAGATGTAGATATTGTATTTACTGCATTGCCAAATGGTGAGGCACAAGTTATCTCTAATCATTTAGAAGATAGAAATGTGTTAATAGATCTAGCTGCTGATTTTAGATTAAAGAAAAGTTCAGATTATTTAAAATGGTACAATTTAAAACATAAAGCTATAAGAAATATAAAAAAAAGTATTTATGGATTGCCTGAAGTAACATTTAAAAAAGTCAAAAAATTTGATATTATTAGTTGTCCTGGCTGTTATCCAACTTCTATACTTTTACCATTAATACCTTTGATTCAAAAAAAAATGATTTATTTGAATAATATTATTATTGATTCAAAATCAGGATATTCTGGAGCAGGTCGAGGTGTTCATAAGAAATATAAAGATAAGAACCTTTATGAATCATTAAGTGCTTATGGAGTGGCATTTCATCGACACAATATTGAAATTGAACAAGAAATAAAAAAACATACAAAATCTAAATTTAATTTTACTTTTACACCGCATTTATCACCAATGTTTAGAGGCATTCTAAGCACTATATATCTTGATTTAAAACCAGGTTTTTCAATTTCTAAGGCTTATAGTCTTCTTAAGAAATTCCATAAAAATAATAAATTTATTAAGATTCTAAATCTTAACTCCTTAGTAAGTACAAACGATGTTATTAATACTAATAATTGTTATATTTCGATTTGTAGATCTAAGTACAAAAATAGAGTAGTAATTTTATCTGCTTTAGATAATTTGATTAAAGGTGGTGCAGGTCAAGCAATTCAAAACATGAATTTAAAGTTTGGCTTTAATGATTACGAGGGCTTAAGATGAAAAAAATTTTCTTTTTACTGTTATTATTGTCAGCATGTTCCTCTAATGAATTAGAAAATAATCTGGTAAATGATTTTATATTTTCTGAAAAAATGAATTTTAATGAATTTAAGATGAAATTGGAAAATTATGCAGATCAATCTTCATATCCTAATATAGATAATTAATATGAGTAATAATATAAACATAGCAATTGTGGGATTGGGTCAAATTGGTATTTATCTTTATAATGAATTAAGAACAAAAAAAAAAGAAATTGAAAGAAAAACTGGTAAAAAAATTAAAATAGTAGCAATCTCAGCAAAAAATAAAAATAAAAAAAGAATGTTTTTAATATCCAAAAAAATATTTTACACAAACCCATTACAGATTTTTAAAAAAGAAAAAATTGATGTTTTGTTCGAATGCGTGGGATTATCAGATAGTATTTCAAAAAAAATTGTTGAGACAGCATTAATCAATAAAATAAATGTTATTACTCCCAATAAAGCTTTAATAGCAAAACACGGCGATCACCTTGCTTTATTAGCTGAAAAAAATCAGGTTAATCTTGAATTTGAAGCATCTGTAGCAGGTGGCATCCCAATTCTTAGAACTATTAAAGAAGGTTTAGCAACTAATAAGATAAACAAAGTTTATGGAATATTAAATGGAACAACTAATTATATCTTGTCTGAAATGGAAAATAGTAATGAAACTTTTGATAAAGTATTGCAAAAAGCACAAAAACTTGGTTACGCTGAACCAGGTAACCCTAAGTTAGATTTAAATGGCTTTGATGCTTTTGCGAAA
>MDTB01068568.1_pt1 | contig 11057 bp, 3 predicted proteins | sample 811161 | NCBI WGS metagenome assembly MDTB01 (sample SAMN05326650, study PRJNA326480) | marine metagenome | isolation source: seawater | place: Mediterranean Sea | collected 2009
TAAGATACGGTGGCCAACTCGAAGAAGGGAACCAGCTAGTTCTGAGAAACTTAAAGGACAAGCTTGCTATAGAGGAGCCGTATCTTAAGATTGTTTTAGAAGAAATTTTCCCGGGTCAGACAGCGTGGGGTAATTTATCGCCAGCCGAAAGGACAGAGCTTCGTGAAGTGGGCGCTAAAAAAGCATACAAAGAAGCTTCTCTGGAGTATGCTAAGGGTGTAAGAGGAAAATTTTTTGAACGTCTTAATGACAGATTAGGTTATTGTGGTTGGATTGGTTTAATGATGTCGGCCATAGATTGCGTGGCACAGGGTCTTGGTGAAGAGTCGTCAACTCAAGCCTTAGCCGAAGCTGCTTTTAATTCTATGGAAAACACTGCGCTAACTAGGTCGTTTTTGGGACTATCGGCCGAACAGCAGCTAAAAATTGTAAACCAAATAAAGCAAGATTTTGGAGAAATCCCAGCACCATGGGAGACAGCTGAATTTGGCGGCTCCTACTTGCCGGGATCCTATACAGGAGATGGTCTTACTCTCAGCAAAATGAGCGAGGAACGCGAAGGCCGCGGCCTCTTTGGTACGCTTGAGGGGCCACCTGACCCATCCTCCGGCGGCTTATTTGGAATGGATTATTCTGACGGTGAGTTTGATTTCAATCAGGGTAAAGTTAGTCAGGGCTCTGGGGGCTCATACGGCGCCGCACTAGGCAATGTTCAGAAAGAAGCCTTTGATGCTCTTCGTAGTTCAATGCTTAAGTCTCTGGGAGCAGATGAGTTACTGGAGGCTATGAACCGTCTACCGGGCGCCCCGATTATAGCCCAAATGTTGAAGAGGACCCCTTGCAAGCAGACTCCATTAATCTACTCTGAACCCAGACTTGACTCTTTTTTAAATACTTTAGAGTTTGATTTTTGTCAATGGGATTTTGATTTAACATTTCCTGATTTTGACCAAGGCCTTCCATCAATAAAAGACTTGTTTATGATTCTGCTTGAAGCAGTTAAAGATGCGATTATTGACACAGCTGTGGCGATATTGATGATGGTCATCAAACTATTGCTTGAAAAATTATTTAGTATTGCTTGCGATGCTTTAGCAACACTAGGAGCTAACCTATTAGATTTGTTTTCTGGTAACAACCACTTCAGGAATCTTTTGCAAGAAAACCTGTGTCCTGATGCAACCCAAGAGGATATGAACAATGCTCTCAAGAATCTTTTTGGTGCTGTCGGCGGCCCAGACGCCACTTGCTTAGAAGCTATGTCTGGTGCTGCCATGGGCAACTTTATTGATGACCTGTCTTTGATGTTAACGCAAGGACAAATTGTCCAACTTCTTCAAGGAGAAGCAACCGAAGAGACGATTCGTATGGCAGTTGAGGTCGCCAGAACCTCCTCATCCGAATGTATCCGAGACGTGTTCTCAGATCCGAACGCCATCGCAGATTTCTTTAAAAGCTTAACGCCATTTATCCCGAACTTGGATGATCTAATCTCAGAAAGGTCGTTTGACGAGCCTCCAAATCCTTGCGACGAAGAAACCAAAAACAAGATTGATGAACTAAAGTGTGAGCTTCTTGGGCAAAAGGGCCTGACGCCGGAAGAGTGCCGAGAGCAACTTGACGACCTCAAAGACAAGGCACTTCAAGATTTGCAAGACTTAACCAACGCACTACAAAATGGTCCGTTTTCTGATTTCCCGCCCTTGGATTCTTCCGCTGACTGCCCAGACGATGGATTTTTCCCTAAAGAACACCCCTTGCAAAAATCTTTGGACCAATCCATTACCAAAGCTATGATGGAAAATATTGAACAGCAGCATTTGCGAGATCTTTGGGGCCCTGTTAATAAAACGACCGGCCACGGTGGCTTTCTTAACGCTGTTATGTCTGATACCAAAGGGCGTCCGTTTAAACAACATAACTGGTACGTTGAGCATTTTGGTGCTCCACTCGCTGCTGACATGGGCTTCTTTGATTATCACTGCGATAACGCCATTAAGAAGCCGCAGGACACACCCGGGAAGAAAAATGTCCCTATTGACGCAAACGGAGATGAATTAAAAGGCAGCGAAGGAGGAAAATCACCTAGTCAATCTTTTGGCCAAGGATATGCGCATGGTGGTTATCCGCCAACAGTCGCTGCTTACCTAGCGAAACAATACAGAGATATGGATAAGAATCTTACTTTCAGCACCACAACGAAGCCCAAGGGTTTCCCGAGCATGCAGGCTGCACTAGATGAACACGCCAGAGTGTTGAGAGTAAACAATCGCAGAATAGAAAATAGAAAACAATACGTTGAAAAGTGGCTAGACACATACGGTTCTAAAAAGTCTGGGAAAGACCGCTCTGGCAAAAGAGGCGTTCTTGAACAAGACTTGCTTTTGGGAATCACAAAGCCGCTGTTTTTCCAAGATGATTGGGAAGATGAAGACAAATCCAAGGGCCTTACGAAATGGCGCAAGACCACAAAGAAAAACTCCCCTGAAGATTTAGCCCGCGAAGTGCTGCTTGGAAAACAGGTGCTAGGTGGGACAGGCAAAATGGGCAATGCGCTTGAAAAAGATATTGGAGGTAAATGGGGGACTGAAGGTAAGGTCTTTATTGATTATTACGGCCCCAGAAACCAACATAAGCTTCTTGAACTACCTGACACTTCATCAGCCGATATTATTCTTAAGTATGCTTCTTATCCCGATGACCCAGAGGATGGAACGTCACCATTTGAGTTCGCGATAGAATACGATTATAACCTGTTTGACACAGGTTCTAACGCATTGATGGAAGAAAACAAGTATCAAGTTAAAGTTGTAGAAACTATTCGCTCCTCCAAAGAAAAGGGCTTATCTAATAGCGAGATAAGAAAGCTTGGCGCTGACGCCCCACCGCAGTCCATTTATCAAACCGGGCAGGATATGTACATTTATCCTCGGTATGAGTTTACAGTTAACTCTGCACCCCCGGGCGACGTGGCTGACTTGCTAGATGAGATTACCACTCCTGCCGTTAATGAACCAAGAACCCGGGATGGCAGTGCCCCACCAGAAGACGCTCATGAGATTGAGGCTGTCTATAAATATTTCTCCAGAATACTACAAGATGCTTCTGGGCTTCCGGCTGTTACTTCACAGCGCACCAACACTCCAGCGTTTAGAAAATACTTTGCCAAGGACACTTTTGATGAAATATCTTCTGGATTTATGACGCGTATTTCAACAGTTGTGTCAACTGGCAAGACAAAGAAAAAGCCGAACAAAGACTTGGATACCAGAAAGACTGAGGAAGAGGGCAGGTTTGCTGAGCTTGTTGACGCCAGTGAGCTTTCGAGGGCATTTAAATTTGGTTTTAATCCTAAAGCTCCAAAAATCATAGAACTTGACCCTCAAACTTATGGTGGGCCATTGGCTAGGCTTTTCCCTGATAAGGTGCCGCCACCATTTTATGTGCAAGAAAGAAAGCATAAAGGTTGGATGGATATATGCGATACATTAGTTCCGGAAGCCTCAGGTTGTGAGCCATATTCTAAAGCTGTGTACAACCTAGAAGACTTAAACGATGTAATAAGCAATATGCAATCTGAGTTAGTCCCGGACCAGAGATTGCAGCAGGACCCACTTTGTTCGCAAGAAGCTCCATATGACAGAATATTGGCAAACTTTGATGCAGCCAACATTGAAGGAGCTATGAGGGCAGTAATAAGAATCTATACACTTGATGTGTTCTTGAGGACTGTGCCGGCGTTTACCGCCTTTGGTTTCTCAGAAACAAACTATGATGATTTAATGCTCCAGTTTGTAGTAGAAAGAATGAAACAAGGACTATTTGAAGATGGTTTACGACGCACTGGCGCTGGGGATGAAACCTACTATTATAGATTCTTGGAACAAGCTGTCAACAACACCAAAAGAAAGCTAGACTCTGGTATTCTCACCGAGGAAGATATGTCTCAAGAAGAACTAGAGGCGTTTGCTGTTATTTCTGACAGAGTTAGAGAGTTTTATCGCGACTTCGATGGTGAACTAGAGTCTTTATCTGACGCGGCTATTAAAGGTAAGGGGTTGTTTGACAGCTTCTTCTCTACGTCTGCTGGTGCCTCTGCCGCCGGCATCGGTGCCGGAAGCTCTAGATTTAAGAAAAAAGACGCAAAACTAGCTAAAGACAGAGCTTTCCTAAGGATGGTTTCTGAAACTGAAGATGAGGCGCTCGTTTTCTTAAGAAGGTATATTACAGAAGAACTTGAAACATTGAGGGATAAGTTTGCAGAAGTTATTGTTCCTGTTGTAGACAATGTTGACCACCTGTTCTTGCTTAGTCCTGATTGGATTAGGGGTGCGGTCAACGACGGCGGGCCTTACAACGTCATGTCGGATCCATCCAACTCTAACGATTATGTGATAGAGAACGCAGATAGTAAAGATTACTGGCCCTTTGTACTTGAAAAATACATCAAAATTCATGAGAAAGATGAACCGCCGACTGAAGTTTCTGGTAGGGCTGAGAACTTATACAATATTGTCAATATTGAAGATTGGAATAGTTTTGTAAAAGATCTAAAGAATAGTTCGTCCGAACCAGATAAACTAATCTCAGATCTTTGGGGTAATCCGCCATTGTCTGGCGAGACCACAAAAATTGAAAATCATACTCACGACTACACAATAGACGAGAATGGCAATGGCAGAACCAGCATATATGTTGATAGCCAAGGTAATGAGCACTTCCACGAGATTATCGGAGGAGAAATCCAGAGAGCCCAGCTAAATCCTGAGGGTAATGGACATAGGCATTATATTGAAATCACTGGTTGGAGCTTCGGCTTAAGAATGTGTTATCAACCAAAAACATCAGATAATGGCGCTTTTGAAGAAATAATGCAATCTTTGGGCGCTGATGTCTCAATGAGCAACAAGGCCTACAGCGTTAAGGGAAGTAACGGCCGCACTCGCTATTTAATCCCTATTGTATCCGCCGAGTTGCCAATCCCTGATCAGAAGTTTAAACTATTTGAACCCGACACATACGATGTGGTATGCTTGATACAAGAACTTGTTAAGAAGCCAGAATACAGAATGCTATTTAAATATGCATTCCCGCTACCTAGATTTATATCTCTGTTAGCAATGTATTCTACTTTATCTTTTACAGATGCAATAGGTAATATTGGATATCCCACAGAGGGCGGCGACTTGTGGGAGCTACCGGGAGGCAGAAGGGGCAAGAAGTTTCGCAAATGGAATCACAGTCCAGCTAAGTCTTTTGAAAGATCTAGGCAGACTGCACGTCAAGTATTTGAAAGTTTTTATGAAGCTGCACAAGCCATTGACTTTGACGTGTCCAATGATCGCTCTCCACCAAACCAAGCTGACAGCTTAAGAGAACTTATTCGACCAAAGGTGAACTTTGAAGATGGCCTTCGCTGGTGGGAGCGCGGCTTGCGAGTTAAAGGTAATCCATATAATGTGGATGGAGACGAGTGTTAGCAACTATTTACTAAAAGGAGAAGTTAGATGGCTGAAGGATTATCTGTGGCGCTGCCACTAAACATCAACACTGTTGATGGAGCATACGCACTTCATAAAGACTTGGCCGCGATGGCCAACCAAAATTTGAAGATGGTCGTCTTAACAAACCCGGGTGAAAGAATTATGCAGCCTGATTTTGGTGCAGGTATCAGACAATTGTTGTTTGAACCCGCTAACACGAATACGGTTGAAGATGTAAAAAACAAAATACAAACTCAAGTAAATCGTTATTTGCCTTATATTAATTTAGTAGAGTTAAATGTTTTTGTTTCAGAAACAGATGGCGCCACATTGGCAGTATCATTAAAATACTCTATTCCAGCCGCCAACATAGTCTCAGACTTGGTGGTAGATGTTGGTTCCGGCGCCTCCACTTCTACGGGAGGTGGTTCTGGAGGTTCTGGTGGCGGCTACTAATCTGTGTGTTTAAATGTTTGTTTGAATACTATTTAAAGAGTGGAGAAATAATAGATGGCTAGACGAAACGTGCCCATAAATTATACAAGCAGAGACTTTGAGTCTATTCGGGAAGATCTTGTTAACTACGCTAAAAGGTATTATCCCAATACACTAAAAGACTTTAGTGAAGCGTCGTTTGGCTCACTGATGTTGGATACTGTTGCTTATGTGGGCGACATAATGTCTTTTTACCTTGACTATCAGGTAAACGAGTCTTTTATCGATACAGCCACAGACTATAACACGATCCTAAGACTAGCTTCGCAGATGGGCTACAAATATAAAGGAGCTACTTCCACAACTGGTGTAGTTTCTTTTTACGCTATAATCCCAGCCACGTCCATCGGTTTAGGCCCCGACTCAGGCTACATGCCAATATTAAAAGCCAATACAACTGTCCGTTCTGAAAACGGCGCGTCCTACATTTTAACGGAGGATGTTAGATTTGATGACCCTTCCAACGATGTGGTAGTCGCCAACACGGATGCTGCCACAGGGGCACCACTAAATTACGCTGTAAAGGCACATGGTCAGGTTATTTCTGGCATATTTGGATCACAGGATATAACAGTAGGGGCGTTTGAAAAATTTAAGACCGTGAGGATTAACAGACCAAATATGGTTGAAGTTGTTAGTGTTTTTGATTCAGAGGGTCATGAATATTTTGAAGTAGAGTATCTAACACAAGATGTGGTATACAAATCGGTGCCCAACAGAGATGAGAGTACAAGGCAAAATGCACCGTCTCTTATGAGGCCCTTTATCGCAGCCAGAAGATTCACAGCGACATTTGACCAATCTGGAGCAACTTTAACCTTTGGTCACGGCTCCGATAGTGAAACAGCTTCCCAGACAGTTGCCGACCCCTCCAGCGTGGTACTCCAGCGCGCCGCAAAAGATTACACTACCGACGTATCTTTCGACCCCTCCAACTTAATCGGTAACGATAAACTTGGTATTGGCCCTGCTAATACAACCTTGACTATCACCACTAGAGACAACAGTAGAGACAGTGCAAACGCAGCAGTCGGGTCTATAACATCACTTAGTAATGCTATATATGAGTTTAACAATCCAGAGATTGCTAATAATTCAGCAGCAACAACAGTTATTGCTAGTATAGAATGTTATAATGAAGAACCTTTAGCGCGCACCGGCGCACAGCCGACAAGGGAAGAAATAAGATTACAGGCCATGGATGCCTTTGCTAGCCAAAACAGGGCCGTTACATCGCAAGACTACGAAGCTCTAACTTATATGATGCCAGCTAAGTTTGGAGATGTTAAGCGGGCCCGCGTAGTCAGGGATCAAGATTCCCTAAAAAGAAACTTAAATATCTATATTGTGTCCGAAGATTCCTTTGGCAAGCTTGCCCAATCTAACAATGCATTGAAGGAAAACTTAAAAGTTCACCTAAACCGCTATCGTATGATCAACGACACTGTTGATATCCTAGATGCTAAAATAGTAAATATAGGTATTGACTTTGAGGTTGTATCAAGTGAAGAAGTTAATAAGTACGAGGTGTTAGATTCATGCATCCGTGCCCTAAGGGAAAGATTCGCGGCCCCTATGTTTATTGGTGAAAGATTTTATGTTACCGATGTATATACAGCACTAAACAAGGTTCGCGGAGTCGTGGACACATCCAGAGTTAGCTTAGTTAGCAAAACGGCCGGCGATTATTCTTCTTCTAGTCTCAATATAGAACAGTATATGTCACTTGATGGTCGATACCTATCCGTCCCGGACAACGTTATTCTGGAAATTAAGTTTCCGCAAATTGATATTAAAGGAACTGTTAAGTAATGGCTATCAAAAGATATTACGCTAAGAAAGACAATACCATAACGAGCGCTTTTAAAGAGAACCTTACCACTCGTGGAACTGGCTCTAATATGGGAGCTTCTGATATTCTCGAAGTGTTTTCTATTTTTGGTCAAGCTAATTCATCATCTGCGGAGGAATCTAGAGTTATTATTAAGTTTGATTGCACAGCGTCAACTGATTCTATAAAAGCAGATAGGGATGCTGGTATCTTGCCGATTAGCGGCAGCGTCAACTTTTTCTTAAGGCTCTACAACGCACCACACAGTCAGACTCTTCCTAAGTCCTACACAATGGATGTGTCCGCTGTGTCTGGCGGCTGGACAGAGGGCACTGGCATTGATATGGAAGGTTACAGAGATATTGGTGTGTCCAACTGGGTTAACAGAATAGCATCCCGCTCAGCCGGCGACCATGCATGGTCCTCAACAGGCGGCGACTACTTCTCTGATGCTTCTTCTTCCTTTACTGCTTCTTTCGATTCAGGTGTTGAAGATATAGAACTAGACATCACCCCTCTTGTAGAACAATGGGTAAACAGTGCTGGCAATGTTTTGGGGAATAAAGAGGACGAGGGCGTTGGCGTGTTCTTGTCAAGTGAGTATTCCAGCGCATCTCGTTCCTACTACACAAAAAAGTTCTTTGCCCGCGGCACAGAGTTTTTCTATAAACAGCCAAACATCGAAGCTCGCTGGGATTCTTCTATCGAGGATGATAGAGGAAACTTTTTCTACAGTAGTTCACTAGCCACAGCAGCGGAAAACTTAAATACCATTTTCTTTTATAATTACTTTAGAGGTCGCCTTCGCAACATACCTGACGTTGGGACAGGCAATATTGGAGTTAGTATATTCTCATCGAGTGCGGGTTCCCCCAACGGTTCGGCAATTCAACTTGTGGCAGATGGCACACATGTCTTATCAACGGGCCTATTTGCCGTAACAGGCGGCCACGTTTCCAAGGGTATATACTCAGCCTCGTTTGCTATGACCGCAGCATCTACGCCGCTTCCGGCTGTTAACGACGTGTGGTTCAAACTAAACAACTCGGTTGCCGATGCGAGCACTGGGGTGCAGTATGGAACCGGCACCATAGCACCAAGTGTTATTACAAACATGTACAACGCCCCAGCTAATGAATATTTTGTTTCTATAACTAACCTGCGTCAAAAGTATCGTCCAGATGAGACAGCACGTTTTAGAGTTTATAGCCGCCAAAAAGATTGGACACCAACTATTTACACTAAGGCAGTAAGCACACCGGAAGTTGAGGTAGTAGAAAGTGGCTCATTTGAAGTCTTTAGAATTATCGACGAACTCAAAGTCATACCGCACGGAACGGGCAGTACACCGTACTACACGTTTATGTCGTATGATGTTTCCGGCTCTTACTTTGATTTAGATATGGGGCTGTTTGAACCCGGATACATGCACGGAATAAAATTAGCATTTTATAACGAGGACATTGGAAGCTGGGTTGAGCAGCCACAAATCTTCAAATTTAAAGTTGAATAAGGCAGTTACGGATGAGCATCAAAAAGCTATTTGATTCAGAAAAACTAAATGATGTGCTTGTATCAACTAACCTAGAAGAAGAGGTTGTTAAGAACGCACCTGAACTTGAATCTGCTGATAACGTCAGAGAGCAGATTGAAAGAATCAATCGGTTTATTCCTCAAGTAGATTATTCTGACCCCGCAAACTTTGCGGTCTACGGTTCAGCTAGACAGTATTATGCTGACTCTGTAAACAGAATTATCTCACAGTACCCTTATGATGGCTCCGAAGAAGAGATAACTCGTTACAACAACGAGTCCAACTATCTTGACCTCCATATCCTTGAAAATGATTATCCTAGGACGAATGGTGTTTTTCGTATAGATAACCGTGCTACGGCCACCGGTGGCACTAACGCGTTTGGTAACCCTACAGTTAAGACACATCTTACTTTTTTCGGTGGCCCAAACTCTATAAAGGGTGGGATGACAACCGACTCATTTCACCTACAGTTCACCGGCTCCAACTATTATGATGCAGATATTTATCAAACCGACGGCACACTTGCATTGGGCAGAGTTGGCTCAAGAGAAAGTAATCTAGCATACAATCTTCCAAGCAAGGGCGTAACCGTTGAATTTTGGCTCCAAGGGGGTACTACCGCGCTTACTCAGACTGACAGAATCGCGTTCTTTGACCTGTGGAACGGGGAGCCATCTAGCTCTGCTCAATATGGCCGGTTAACTATTTATGGCTCAGCGTCAGTAGGATCTAGCGAACTTGATGCTGTTTATCTTAACGCATACTCTGGAACAGTAGGTATACAAGAATTAAAGATCATTGATGCCACTGCCACGCTGGCTGACTTTAATGACGGCACAACTTGGAAACACTATGCTTTCGCCATGAGTTCAGGCTCTACTGGATTAAGCGTCAAGTCCTACTTAAATGGGTCTCTCACTACCACCACATCCAGCGCGCTAGCCTTAAATGAGGTTACTGGCGCTCTTCGTGCCCGAATCGGTGCTCTACTAACCAACCCATCTGGCACTAGCATCGGCACAGACATGGATGGTTATGGTAAAACTGCCAAGTGTGGTTATGACGAGTTTAGATACTGGAAAGCTGAGAGAACAGAAAAAGAAATACAGCAAAACTATTGGACGCAAGTCCGCGGCGGCACAAACAACGAAATAGCAAACGCAGAACTCGGCGTATACTACAAATTCAATGAGGGCATCACAGGGGATGCAACAACTGACGCTACTGTTTTGGATTACTCTGGCCGTATTACAAACGGAACTATTTTAAACTATGGCACAGACACTAGCAACGGTCTTACAGCCACTGCCCACCGAACTGTTGGCTCTGCTATCGTTTCTGCCTCCGCAGCCACATCAGAGTTTAAAGACCCGATTATCTACGCAAGCCATCCGGATGTTGTAGCCCTAGTAGACAGGCTAGAGTCTTCTGGCAGTGTCCACGACTTTGAAAACCAAGCAGCAATTATCGATACACTTCCCGGTTGGATTGTTGAGGAAGAAAACCAAAGTGGAAACGGCGAGTTAAGTAGACTAACACAGATTCTTGGCTCCTACATGGACACACTTAATCTACAGATTCAGTCTCTCCCAGACCTAGCTAACAACACATACTTAAGTGGTAGCGATAAGCCTATACCGTTTATGAGGAACTTGCTAAGCTCCCGAGGCCTAGCAGTCCCAGAAATCTTTGTGGACGCTGACCTTCTCCA
>MDTB01112035.1_pt1 | contig 11057 bp, 7 predicted proteins | sample 811161 | NCBI WGS metagenome assembly MDTB01 (sample SAMN05326650, study PRJNA326480) | marine metagenome | isolation source: seawater | place: Mediterranean Sea | collected 2009
CGGTTGATATTAAAGGCTGCTTGATCGATGTTTTCTTCGCTGATTCGGCGGTCGTTATGTTCGCCCTACGTGCAGTGTGCTTCAATCTTGGTGTGGATCTGTTTCCGTCTACAAAGAAATCGAGTTTTCTGGGCGCGAAATACTAAAACAGGCGGACTAAGAACTGGGTTGTCGGGCTTGAAGATATGCTTCTATCTCGGTTGCTGTGGTGCGGGTAGCGTTGGCGCCAACCGCGCCGTCGATCAGCGCGTCGCCAGTAAATCCGAATAAATAACGCATCAGCAATAACCCATCCGTTAGTGCAGCGACGTCTCCGCTACCATCGATATCCAGATCTGTTTCGGCATTTTTTAAATATTGTGTTATTTCGGTTGGCGACTTGCGGGTGGCGGATGTGTCCAACCCATTGGCAACTAAGTTATACCCAGTAAAGCCAAATAGATATCGGATAACCAGCAAGCCATCGGTTAGGGCTGAGAGTGACGCGCTTTGATCAATATCAAAGCTAAAACAGTTGGCGCTGCAAGTTGCCTCGTTAAAATCCTTTGTAGTGTCGCTGTTTGCTTGTTCATCTCCAGTGGAGTCTCTTCCCAAACTATTGGTGATTGGACTCATGTCTAAATTCAAGCCCGCGAAATAAGCGATTCGATTAGGAATGGTTTCGGTAATGGTTTTATAAAGATCGTCGGAGATGGTTGCGGGCTTAAATGCAATTGCTAGGTAGGGTAAAAACGATTCGGCGATGTCCTCGCGCAGCGGATAGTCCTGCGCATAAACGGAGATAAACTCATTGTCAGCAGCCTGCGCAGCAAGCCAGCCACTAGATTGTGCGTGGTTGGCGTCCAGCGATGTATGAGCGGCTTCATGGACGAAGGTCTCTTCAAGAATGCCGTCTGCAATGTATAAATCGCCCTGACCAATGTGAATCAAAAGATTGTTGTTACCGCCCCCGAAAGGCTCGGTACCCTGATGAATCCAAACCGTTTCAACATCGACTCGCAGTGCTCTTGGAAGTTGCCCGATGATGGGGGCATATTTTGCGGCTTGTACCCGAGCAGCATCCGTATTCGCGAATTCCGAGTTCACTTGTATTTCGATTGTCAGATCATCGCTATATTGCGCTTTAAACAGATAGGGCGTGTCAGTAACCCAGCCTGCGCGCCGGTCGTACATGGTGCGCGAGGCAGTGCCGCTATCGGTAAGCGATATATAGGTGGTTGGGTCGTCTGGCGTGATTATGTCGGCATCAATAAAAATGGTGCCCCAAAAGGGTGGTTCAGCGTGGCTCTGAGCTGTCCACAGGAACTGACAAACCACGAAAACCCCAACCCCAAAGGCACGCCAGGTGAATTTCCAAAGAGGCGCTACGCCAATGCCGAAATTGAGGTAGCCGCCTGTCAGTTCGCCATCGGCTAGTTTGTAAGGCATTGCGTTGGTTGTTGTGACGACGACGAATAAACCAGTTCGCCGTTGAAGAATGTGTGTGCAACGCTGAGTTCAAGCAATTGGTCGGGATTCATCGTCGTAGGATTATCAGAGAGGACCACCATGTCCGCCCGATATCCGGGCGCGATGAAGCCTAGCTCAGCTTCCCTGAAATTCAGATAAGCGGCCTCTGCGGTGTAGGCTTTTAGAGCCTCGGAAACAGATAGTGCTTCTGCAATGCCGTAGACAGCGCCACTCATGCCTCTTCTGGTTACGGCTGCATAAATTCCAACAATCGGGTCGAGGGGTAGGATGTCGCTGGAGATCGCCAGTCTTATGCCGTTATCCATGGGGCTTCGCAACGGGTTGTTATGCTGCAGTCGCTTGCCATCTAGATAGGCGTTGTAGCGGCCCTCTAGCGTATATGTGAAGTTGGGTTGTTGGCTGATGGCGATGCCCATGCGCCCCATTTTTTGCATCGTTGCCGTGCTCGGCATCATGGAAAAGTGATTTAGATAGTGCCGATGATCGTCGCGCGGCGTGCTTTCGAGCGCTGCTGCGATCAAGTCCGCAGCAAGATCGATAGCCGCATCGCCAATGGCGTGAACGCCGAGTTGCAGCCCTGCGCCGTGCGCAACACTAATGGCATTCTGCAGCTCAGACTTAGGCATGTTCAGGCTGCCGCGATAGGTCGCTTCACCCTTATAAGGCTTGGTGGTAAAGGCGGCCGGGCCAGTGAAGCCACCGTCTGCAAATATTTTGACCGCTCCAAGCCGTAAACGTGATGGCTCTTGCGATGCAAAATCGCGATACAGCGCCAGCGTGTTATCACCTTGCCAAAGCAACTGCAGCGAGCCACGTGGCAAAGTGCTGCCGTCGCTATAGATACCCGCAAACTGTGCCAATTCCCTTGGGTCGGTACTGGCATTGGTATAACTGGTGATGCCTAGTTCAAAGAGGGCCCGTACCTGGGTCTTGAGGCTCGCTTGAATTTCAGCATCGGATGGAGGTGGTACTAGGCTGGTTACCAGGCCGTGTCGCTCGCGGATGATACCGGTTAGTTTACCGGCTGCGTTTTTCTCGAAAACGCCGCCCTCAGGGTTCGGGCTAGCCGCGGTGATGCCCGCCAGCTTCAATGCGGCGCTAGAAGCTACCGCGCTGTGCGCGCCCGCCCTGGTTAGTACGACCGGATTGTTGGGTGCCGCTATATCTAAGTCGGTCTTGGTTGGTTTGCGACCTTCCGCTAACGCATCCTCTGACCACCCGTAACCGGTGATCCATTCTCCGTCACCCAGGTTTTCCGCCTTCGCCGTTACCAGCCGCATGATCTCGCTAACACTCGTCACCTTGTTCAGGTCAATGTATCGACTGGATTGACCTTCCAGGTGCAGGTGAGAATCGTTAAAGCCCGGCATGATAAATCGGCAGCCCAGATCTATTTTTTTGTTCGGCTGATATAAATTGATTAGCGAGTGATCGCCTAGTGCGATGATTTTGCCATGGTGTACCGCAATAGCGGATACAGGCTCAATTGCATCAGCACCGGTAAAGACCGTGCCGTTGTGCAACAAGAGATCGATTGGTGTTTTTTCTGCATAGCTATCAATCGCGAAGTGGCCTAGAGAGACCACTAGCGCCGCAGTTAATCGTTTAAGCGCTCGCTGCTTTAAACCAGGTTTTCGTTCGTTGTTAAATGCCATCAAATGTCCCGCTTGTCAGGTTTCGTCTGTTTTTTTGCTGGGTGATTGCAATAGAGTTATTGCAACAGCAACTTAAGGTCCGCCTTAAACATTGAGGGCAGAGTGGATACGGCGCGCTTGATGCTTTTACTCTTTCAGTAAGCTATCTTTCACGGCTACTCTCTCGAGTCGACCCCCAATAAAAGGACCCTCCAATGCCAAAGTCCGGCTTTTTTCATTCTCTGTTGTTATGTACGTTATTCAGCCTTCTTCCGTTTATCTCAAGTGTTGCCAATAGCGCGCAGAGTGTAAACGAAGTGGCCGTGTATTGGCCGGAGACTGAGTACGACCCAAATGTACCTACGGTAAAGCAAGTCTTGGGTTATCAGATTGGTGCTGATATCAGTTGGTCCCATGAAATTCGCGAGTACTTCGAGGCATTGGTTGAGCACGCGCCAGAGAAAATCTTTATCGAGGAGTATGGCGAAACCTGGGAGGGCCGTTCGCTTTATTACGCGGTAATTTCTTCGCCTGCGAACATTGGCCGTATTGGAGAGATCAAGAACAACATCAAAGCGTTAGCAGACCCGCGTCGCTTGAGTGACGCTGCGGCAGCCATAATACAGCAGGATCAACCGGCAGTCGTCTGGCTTGCTTATGGCGTGCATGGCAACGAAATCTCGTCTCCTGATGCGGCCATGGCCACCGCTTACCATCTACTCTCGGCGCAAAGCGATGCCCGTGTCGAGCGCATACTTAACGACACGGTTGTCGTGATTGCGCCGCTTCAGAATCCAGATGGCAGAGACCGTTTTGTACATGCGTTTGATATGGGTTTGGGTGTAACGCCGGACACTGAGCCTCTGTCAGTGGAGCACGATGAACATTGGCCTGGTGGCAGAACTAATCATTACCTGTTTGACTTGAATCGCGATTGGTACTCACAGACGCAGCCTGAAGTGAAGGAGCAAGCAAAAGCGATGCTCACCTGGCAACCACACGTTGTTGTCGATCTGCACGAAATGGGTTCTAACTCGACTTACTTTTTCTCGCCGGAAGCTCGGCCTTTCAATCCTTATTTGACCGCTGATCAAATCGATAGCCTCGATGCGTTTGGTAAAACTAATGCCTATTGGTTTGACAAATTTGGCTTGGATTATTTCACACGCGAAATTTTTGATGCGTTTTATCCTGGCTATGGCGCCAGTTGGCCAGCATATTTTGGCAGCATTGCGATGACTTATGAGCAAGCCTCGGCACGCGGCTTGGCCGTGGCGACTAATGACGGTGGTGTACTCACATTCAGCGAAGGCGTCCGCAATCACTTCATCACTTCCATGGGAACGTTCGAAACCGCGCAAAAAAACAAGGCGCAGCTGCTACAACAATTCTGGGATTACAAGAAAACAGCGATTCAATCCGGGGCATCTGGCAAAGAAAGGTCTTATCTTTTTCCGCAGCAGGAAGCAGATGATGATGTTAAAGCGTTAATGAAACTGTTGGTTTCACAAGGCGTTGAGGCGGGTGTTGTGACCGAGCCGTTGGCCACCTGCGGCGTTGACCTGACAACTGGTGCATACGTTATCAACACCAATCAACCGGCGGGCCGATTTATTCGGACTATGCTGAGCGAGGAGGTGCCTTTGGCAGCGGACTTTGTTGCCAGCCAAAAAGTGCGTCGTGAAAACGGCTTAAATGATCAAATCTATGATGTGACAGCGTGGTCTTTGCCCCTCGCATTTAATGTGGACATGACATCGTGTAACCGGACCGTACCGGATTCTAAATACGACCTGGTGAGCGAGGAGGACTTTGTCCCTGCGCCGTCGCTCCAAATCGACGCCCCTGCCAGTCTGGGTTATCTGATCCGGTGGCAGTCAATTAAATCCGTGAGTTTTCTTTCCCGCGCGCTTCGGGCCGGGCTTGCGGTGAAAACCTCAAAGCTTGATTTTGTGCATGGATCGGGTCGCTACAAAGCAGGTACTTTGATTGTCCTCGCCGCTCACAATCCAGCTGGCGTGCACAAATCCATTCGAGAAATCGCACACGCCACCGGTGTAGAAGTTGTACCGATAGACGACAGTTGGGTGACCGAAGGCCCAAGTTTCGGCAGCAGCAACGTTGTCGATCTGAGTTTACCGAAGGTTGCGTTATTGTGGGACGACCCGACTGAGCCGTACGTTGCCGGCAGTACCCGATTTGTTTTGGAACAGAAAATCCAGCTACCGATTTCTGTAATTAGAACTGCGAGTCTTAGGCGCGTGGCGCTGGACAAGTTCGACGTGGTGATTCTGCCCGGACAACGGCGACCGGGTTATAAGCACACGCTAACAGCCGCTGGATTACGTAACTTGAAGGCGTGGGCGCAAGAGGGTGGCGTAATTTTGGCGATCGGCGGCGCGGTTAATTTTCTGATTGAGAAAGACGTGGAGATGCTTGCGACCGCACTGGAAAATGCGGCGGTTGACCCTTCCAAGAGCGCCAAAGACGAGGCGAGTTTAGGAACTGGTCCAACGGACGGAACACTGCTGACGGTGGAACGATACGAGCAAATGATTGCGCCAACTAAAGAAAGCCCGTACCCGATAGGTGGCGCTTATCTGACAGCGCTGGCGGATCCTAATCACTTTATGACTGCGGGTGTGCGCAGTCAGCTAAATGTGATGTACGTCGGCAACGACATCTATCGGCCTATAAAGCAATCCGCGGGCTCTAACGTTGTGCGGTTTGCCGATACCAAGACGGTACTTAGAAGTGGCCACATCTGGGATGACACGAAACAACAGCTGGCGTTCAAGCCGTTTTTGATCGAGCAGAGAGTCGGTTCGGGGCGGGTGATCGCGTTTACGCAGAACCCGAACTTCCGAGCGCAGCAAGATGGCCTGACTTTATTATTTGCTAACAGTATTTATCGTTCGGTAGCAGAGGCTAAGCGCTAGGCAGTTAATTGCTGGCGTTTGACTTTCTTGGGCTGATGAACTGCGTGAGCGGCCACAAAGATAGAGAGTATCCGTTGCGGTTCACCAGGCTAGATCTTTATCTCTATGATCCGGCCGCTTTACCCTAGTCATCGAGTTCGGTGAGGTCAGGGGTTAAGTGTTCATTTAAAAAGCTGGAGACCGTTGTATAAAAACGGACCCGGTTTCCGCGCTTTTTAAGCGAGTGGCCTTCATCCTTAAACCGCATATAGCGCACTTGTTGACCGGTTGACCGCACCGCCTCGACCAGCCGGTCCGATTCCGTTACTGGGTCGCGAGGGTCGTTTGCACCATGCATCACTAACAACGGAACGTTTATATTTTCGGCGGTAGCGATAGGCGAATTCTGCGTATAGAAATCGATCCATTTCTGTTCACGGATATCGCCATATTCGACTCGATCAGATGCTTTCAAGCCCGGCGAAGCTTCATTTAACGCTCTAACCCAGTCCGAGACGCCAACCATTGATATGCCCGCATCGAAAACACCGGGATACATGCCGAGTACCGCATTGACCATATAGCCACCGTATGAGCCACCCATTACAGCGATGCGACTGGTGTCGAGCTGTTCTTTTGTGCTGAGAAATGCAACGGTATCGACCAGATCTCTGACCGAGTCAAGGCGCTTCTCTTGGTTATCCAGGCGAGCATATGTTTTGCCAAAACCCGTTGAGCCTCGAACGTTTACCGAAAACACGGCAACGCCTTGATTAACAAAATACTGCTCCACGCGACGAAAGCCCGGTCTGCTTTGAGCGGTGGGTCCACCGTGAACAACTACGACAACGGGATATTTTGAAACGGTTTTATCAGCTACCGGTTCATAGAGCAGGCCTTGTAGTTCCACTCCATCCTGGGCGGGATAGCGAAGTGACTTGGGCGCTTGTAAGGTTGCCGGGTCGATGCCAGCGAGTGAGGATTGCACCGGATTTGCGATTGTGTTGTTAGCGATATCCCAAACAAACACGTCGCCCGGGGAGGTCGGCCCGGATATTTTTACTGCGACTTTGGCAGCGGTGACGGCAGCGCTTAAACTATACACGCCTGGGATGAGTTCCGGCGTTGCTAGTGCTTTTCCGGTGGCCAGGTTAATGCCATGAAGAATCGAATAACCGTCCTGGTTAGACGTCCAAATCAGAAATTGCCCGCCACCGGCAAGCGTGATGTTACTGATATCGTATTGCGGCTCGGACACAAAGCTGACCTCGCCGCTCGCCATGGAATAAAAAGCCAATGCGTTGAATTCACGATCGAGATTAGTAGCGAGATAGAAACCACTGCTATCCGGTAGCCAGGCGAAGTCGGAAAAATTCGCGGATATTTCTGGCTCGAAGAGGCTGCTAAGCGTTTTCTCCTCGACATTTAAAGCGAAGAGGTTATTGCCGTCTTCACCGACGGTTTCGGACACAAGGATCACGCCATTGTTGGGTTGCCAGGCTGATGTGTAGAAGCCAAATGAGCCTTCCAAAAGAAGCTCGGTTGCATGGCTATGGATTGCTGTTTTGAAAACATCGAAATCGGTTCCGTTTCGCTCCGTCGATGAATAAATAATCTGCGTGCCATCTGTTGAGAAAGCGCCAAAGCTTCGAAACGCTCCTGAGGGTGGCAAAATCTCCCGCTCTTGTGTGCCATCCGTCGTGATTAAGTAATAGCCCTCTTTTTCGTTGCCTGCTGTGTCGCGAGCGACCAACAATTCCTTGCTGTTGGGCGACCATTCGTAAAAAGTAATGCCTTGCCCGAAGGTCAACTGCCTCGGGTAACTAAGCTCAGCATCGATTACCCATAACTGCGGCGCTCCGCTCACCGACCACTGGTAAGCAACCATTTCGCCGTCTGGAGAGAGCTTAGCCGATGCAGCACCGTCGGCCATTAAATACCGGACTATTTCTGTAGGCGTTTGTCCGGCCAATCCAACACTTGCCTCCATGGGCTCGGGTATGTCGTCAGGATAGGGCCAGTCCTCGCCGAAAACGTTCGGCATCAAAAAACAGCATAAAGACAGCAACGCAGTTAGTTTAAGTTGCAACGTACAGGACTCCAGGTCGCTAGAGGATTTGTCCAGGCGCAGCAGCGATGGCTTTCACTATTCAATTCATTCGTCATATAAACCTTCGATGGATAAGAACGTGCCGTCTTCGCTGCGAATCACCGGATGTTCTACCAGCACCGCTCGTGGCGCGATGCCGCCGAGAATATGTGGAAAGAGCTCATCTTGAGAACCTTCGAAGTCTGGTTGTTTATCACCGACGGGTGCCGTGCCTTCAAAACGGGTTTCTACCCCGGTACCCTGAAGACTCTCGAGTGTCATGCGTAGGCAATACCACTCGCCTTTAACGTCTTTATAGAAGTGATTAGCTACCACCAACAGCTTTTCTGGATTTGCGGTGCCGTGGGTAAAGCCGTCGGCATCATACGTTGGAGGAAAATAAACCGAATTGTCTGCCTTGGCTGCGTCCCAATATTCGGCTTGAATTAGGTGAAATATATAAGGGAATTTTTTGTCCACTGAAATCGCCTCGTCTGCTACGACACTATTAACCGTTACATTTAATAACAGTAGTGTAATAAAAAAATTGCTAGTAATTTGAACTAATTTCAATGATCGGATCCTTTTTATTTAAAATTGTTTTCCTTTGAGATAATACCCGCTATGACTCAGAATAGGCAGACGTTTTAAGGCGAATAGCGACACTAATATTGCGCTGGCAGTTCTTAGGGTTCTTACGGGGACATTGCGACATAATAAACGGGTGATAGGATGATTGAGAGCGACGGGCTTGCAAGAACGGATGAGCTAGAAGCCTCTATCCGTGTAGTAGAGGATTTTCCTCAGCCGGGTGTCAAATATCGAGACATGACCGGGATTCTTGAGGACCCTGATCAAAGCGAGCAAATGTTTGCTGGTTTGGTTGCAAAAGCAACTGCATTCAGCGGCGACGCCATAGTTTGCATCGAAAGTCGGGGTTTTTTACTGGGTAGCGTTGTTGCGCAACATATTTCTGTGCCTTTAATTCTTGCTCGGAAGGCAGGAAAGCTGGCATTTCCAACTTATTCGTCGGGTAGCTATGAACTGGAATACGGCAAAGATTCGCTGGAAATCCAAAAAAATTCGGCTCTGCATAGCGCGCAGAAAGTGATCTTACTCGATGATGTGATTGCATCCGGTGGTACCGCCCTCGCGTGCTGTAAACTACTGTCGGAAAACTTTGGAATTCCCCGCCAGAGTATTTTGGTTTTAACCTTTATTGAGCTTGCGTATTTAGACGGTGCAGAGGTTATTCGTACGAATGGCTATAATTTCGAAACGATAGTGTCGCTAAAAGCTTGAACATTATCGCTAATTCATCCGCTTTGAGTGAATAACATCCTCGCGAATTAAATAGATTAAATAGACGCAGTAATTCCTTGAAAACTGATCGCTGGTCTACTGCTAAAACCTACAAGGAATCAAAATGCTGCGTATTCTTAACCGATTTTTTCATTTGGGTAGCCATAAAACGACGGTAGGTCGAGAAGTCATGGCGGGAACCACCACTTTTCTCGCCATGGCCTATATTCTTGTAGTGAACCCGCTTATTTTGGCCGATGCGGGCATGGATTTTGGCGGCGTTTTTGTTGCGACATGTTTGGCCGCGGCGATCGGCTCCCTGTTGATGGGGCTGTTGGCGAATTATCCAATTGCCTTGGCGCCAGGCATGGGCCAAAACGCCTTTTTTACGTATGCGGTAGTGATTAGTTCCGGTCACAGTTGGCAAGCTGCTTTAGGCGCGGTTTTTCTATCCGGCATTTTGTTTTTGATTATCAGCATTTTACCGATTCGCAATTGGCTTATTAATTCAATTCCAAAAAATCTAAAGTTGGGTATCGCTGCCGGGATAGGGTTTTTTCTTGCCTTCATCGCGCTTAAAAATGCGGGCATTATCGCCGAGGATGCTGCGACTTTGGTGACCCTTGGCAATTTGCTCGGGTTCGCGCCAGTAATGACTTTGATCGGTTTTTTTATCATCACGGCACTCTACGCCCGAGGTTATAAAGGCGCTGTTATCTCAGGAGTTCTCTTTATTTCCTTCATCGGGTGGGTATCCGGTCAGGCCGAGTTCTTTGGCGTTATCGCAACCCCGCCGCCGGCTGCTCCAGTGTTCTTACAACTCGATATCGCAGCTGCGTTTGAGCTATCGATGCTCAGTGTCGTGCTGACACTACTACTTGTTGATGTGTTTGATACCGCGGGCACGTTGGTTGGAGTAGCAGCGCGTGGTAATTTAATGGACGAGGAGGGTAGAATTCCCAGGCTCGGTAAGGCTTTGTTTGCGGATTCCGGTTCGACGGTTATTGGCGCGTTACTTGGCACCTCGTCTACCACAAGCTACATCGAAAGTGCCGCCGGTGTAGAGAGCGGTGGTCGAACGGGCCTGAGCGCAGTAGTTGTCGCGCTGATTTTTTTGTCCTGTCTGGTGTTCGCCCCGTTGGCGCAGAGCATTCCAGGCTACGCTGCTGCCGCTGCATTATTGTTTGTGTCGGCCTCTATGGCGCAGACCTTAGTGGACATTGACTGGCCTGACATAACCGAATCGTCGCCGGCAATTCTTACGGCAATAATGATGCCTTTAAGTTTTTCAATAGCGGACGGAATTGGTATTGGGTTCATCAGCTACGTTGCCATCAAACTACTCTCTAACAAACTATCTGATGTGCCGCTTGCGGTGAATATCGTTGCTCTAATATTCGTTGCGAAGTTTATCTTTCTTGCCTAGGTTTTTATTGTTCGTGGCAGAGCCGGTATCGACGTCAACCGCAGCCTGGGCACTGTTGTCTCTGGGCTGGTCTTAATTGACTGTTACGGCAACAGAGTAACGGCAGTTCTTGAAAGCTGAGGTACTTAATTGTTTCTCCAAAAAGAATGCGCCAAGGCGTTCCGTAAAGTGATTTGTTAAAGCGGTTGCCAAAAGCGGTTAATAAAAGCGGCAAAGAA
>MDTB01036242.1_pt1 | contig 11056 bp, 2 predicted proteins | sample 811161 | NCBI WGS metagenome assembly MDTB01 (sample SAMN05326650, study PRJNA326480) | marine metagenome | isolation source: seawater | place: Mediterranean Sea | collected 2009
AAATAGTATTAGAGCAGATCAAGCGGTGAGTACGAACACCCAATTTATTCAACCAAATGGTATTGATATGATGTCATTTGAAGATATTTCAATAACATCTAAGGGGGCCTTACGATTACGTTCAAACAATGATCATGTTATTTTTGGTCGAAATGCCGCTCAAATAAACGATGCAGGATTTAGAGAATTTATGAGATTCAATAAAGATTCTCAATGGATTATTGGGCCAAGTATTTCAAATTATTTGGTTGATGTCGGTCAATCTAGCCCTAATGATCTTACAGAATTTAGAATTGAATCTGATCTTAATTCTTCGATTGATTTTACTCGGATCGGATCGAACGTATCTGCGAGTATTCGTTTTGATGATACCGGTTCCAGGTACTCCAATTCGTTTACAAGGAATAATATACAAATTGAATCATCGGATGGTATTGGTTTTTTTACTCAAACTGTGACTAAATCGCTTACCATTGATACGCAAGGTCATGTTGGCATTTTTACAAATACGCCACAAAACTCTCTGGATGTAAATGGGACTGTTTCTATCGGTTATGACCAGGCGGCTCCTGCAAATAGTATGATTGTTCAGAAAAAAGTTGGGGTTGGTATGCAGTCGAGTCACCTGCCACTTTATGAGCTTGAAGTGAGTGGTTCGGCACTTGTTGGAAATCCATCGACGATACCAATAAGCTCAGCTTTTTTCATTAACGGTGATGGTACTTATCAGCTTCTTGCAGGGGGGCACCCGATTGGTAATGAACTTGTTATGGCATCTCCAAACATTTCGATAAAAAATGGGTGGTTAATGATTAATCAAGGCATTGATCCTGGTATGCAAATCATTCGAGATAATACAACATCTAAAATAGATAAGTTGTATCAGTTGGAATCGGGGAAAGGGTTAAATTTTATAGCAAAAAAAGATATTTCTTTTCAAACTTATGATGGTACAAATTGGACCAACGAAATGGTGATTGATAGTGCTGGGAAGTTTGGTATTGGAACTGCTCCCAGTGAGGTATTGCATGTTAAAGATGATGATAGTGACACCGTCATCAAGTTGAAATCAGCGAGTAGTTCGTTGATTGAGTTAAAAAAGGATAGTTATCGGATGGTTTTTGGTTCTGATTCTAAAGGATTTCACATCAATACTCATTCAGCAACATTGGCCAACCCTGAGTTGACCATTGTGACCAATCTAATTGGTATTAATCAAGATACTCCGAATGGAAAGTATCGTGTTGATGTCAACGGTATTATTAATGCAACTGATTACATCATTGAAGATCAATTTCATTCCACTGGCTTTAAATCTTTTCAACAAGTCCCAAATGGCGTTGTTATTTTGTGGCTAGAAGATGTTGTTCCTGAGGGATGGGAAGAATGTAATGGCCAAAATGGGTGTAAGAAATTTGATGATTACTATGTTAAAAGCATTGGCTCAGGTTCGAATATTGATGATACAGGAGGGTCAAATGATGGGGAAACATCAGCGACAACGCATGAGCATAATAACTCTGCTGCTCACTATCATCAGTTAAATGACGGGACTCATAATCATTCTCAGACATTTAATTCTAAGTCTTTTCAAGTCCATTCAGGTGGTCATGATGGCTTTGCTCATTTAAGGCATGTTGGTCATAATGAATACACGCTTTTTAATGGAAAAGGGCATCATAACCATTACATCAATTATTCTCATGATCACGGAGGTATTACATTTACAGGTGGTGGGCATCGAAATTTACATGGTAATTCACCAAATGAGACACATAACCATGGTGAAAATACATCAAGTAATGGTAGTAATACTATTGGTGAGGGTATAAATGCATCTGGGACAGATGGTGATGCCCACAAGCATACGTTTAATAATCGGCCAGAATCTGTGGCTGTTAAATTTATCATAAAGGTGGCGGAGAGCTTATGAGACACATACTACTCATGTTAGTTCTACTTCTTTTTACCGTGCATGCACGAGATATTTCGTTTCAGCTTTACATCAATGATGCTCAAAATAACCAGCCACTTGAAACATCTAGCATTATTCCAGTAAAAACTGTATTTGTTGATTCACGTGGTCAGACTTATTTTCCAAAGACACAAAATCAAAAAATTACCGATGGTATTATTCATTTAAAAATTTCAATCAACGACAATGATTTTTCACAGTTAGTTTCGTTTGATCGTGCCAATTTAAAACTGCACATTCAACTGCTTGAGGATGAACTTATTCTTCCGATGTCCACTGTTCCAATTTCAATACTATCGAAACTTTCTGATCGTACGATTCAAATTAAGGACCCGTCAATTATGAAGATTAATTATGGGGAACGGGTAATTAATTTTGGTGGTAGTACATCGACAGCGAATACTGTGGATATTAATGGTACATTAACTGCGACTAAATTTGTTGGAGAAGGCCAATACATTTACAATGCAAAAGGTGGCGGTTTAAATGACGATCATTCCCTTGAGAAATTGTTTTCACGAACATGCCCACCAAATGTGAATCGTTCAGATTGTCAATATGGTGAGGATGTTTTATTCATATCGAATGATCCCTTTGTTGGGATTAATACCAAAACACCTAGCATGCCATTTGATACGATTGGTACTGTATTTTTCACTGCTGGTGAGGAAGATACTGGTGTCATTACATTTCCATTGATACAGTATCAGTCCATCATGGCGTGGGATCACCAATCAGCGTCATTTAAAGCCGGGTATGTTAGTCGAAATGCCAGTGTGAATTTTAGCTCATTTTCTCATTCGACAGTTTCAATAGGTAAGGATATTTCAGCTACAGGACGAAATGCATCTGTGTTTGGTGGCGAGTTTAATACCATTAACGGTGATTTTTCAGCAATAGTGGGTGGTAAAAGTAATACGATTAATGGTGATTATTCAGTCTTGGTTGGATCAAATAAAGATAATATTTTTCAAAGTTATGTTACCAATGTTGGTGGCAGGAATAATCAAGTTAGTTCAAATTATTCTGTTTTATTACGAGCAAATAACAATTGATTATTTGGTGAAAACCATACGGTAGTTGGGGAAAACAATTTGGTTAACGGTCAATCAGTGATTATTCATGGTTCAACGAATCAAATCAATGCCAATAATGTTATTGTTTTAGGTGATTCAGCAAGAGTTAACCATGATAATTCGTGGGTCATCAATGTGTCTTCGAAGTATTTAGCTCAGAGCACAAAACCAAATCAAATCATTTGGATGGCGGACAAGGGGATTTCGGTTAACACAAGTAATGCGTCTCAGTTGTTGGTTGTTGATGGTGATTTGGTTGGCACATATTTTTATGGCAATGGGTCCCAGTTAACGAATGTTTCAACAGTGGATAAGTATTGGTTAATGTATGGATATAATATGACCATTAATGGTTATAACTTAGGGATAAAGACAACAACGCTTCGCAAGAATACCGTAAACCTTGGTGCAGGATTACGATTGACCAATGATACGAGTAAGGCACCTGGGACATTTTCCTATGTCAATGGTGATCTAGTGGCGCATACCAAAACAGCAACAAAATCTTTATTGGTTCAAGATACGAATACAACATACAATGTTAGCACTGAGATTACTAAAATTAATAATACATTGCATTTATCGACTAAAAACGCGCTTGTGAATTATTTTTTAGTTTTTGATGGAACAAAATGGGTACCAAGTGAAAAAACATTATGGCATGATAAAGTGGATTTCATTTCATATTCGAGACCGGTGTCATTATGGGCGAGTCAGCAATATCGAGGGATGCTAACGTTATCTCATCCCACAGAAAACCAATTGGTTTTCTCAAATCAATCAAAGACCAGTGGGTTGACGATTAAGGTGAGTGGTTTAGAGGAAAAGAACCAGCCGATTTCGTTTGGCTTTAATATAAAAGATATAAACTCAAAGCAAGTATTTACGAATGCAAATGCGGCATATTCATTGCAGTTTGATTCACTCAGTGGCGGTTATTTGGTTAATAAAATGCCCAATGAAAAGTTAATGGAAATTAATCGGAATGGGGTTGTTAACTTTTTTAATGGTGATTTCAAAATGGGTGTCAATATTCCGACTACGTCACGGTTAAATCAACTGGTGATAGATAAAGGCAACGAGTCCTCATTTGCTCACGTCAATTATGAATCGGCACCGTTTTTATCGGTGAATTCAGCAGGTCGAATTAACTTTCAATCGAGTGCATCGGAGAATATTAACTTTCGAATACTTCCGCAATCGTATGCATCATTGGTTAATCAAAGGCGATTGCAAATCACAGAGGCTGCAGAGTTGATATTGTCGGATGACCCGTCTTTATCGAAGATATCAGGAACGTATACCCCTAGCCCCTTGGTGGTTGTTCCAGATGGCGATGTTATCATTGATCAAGATTATTATGTGGGTGTTTTTAATGCATCTCGACAGTTACAGTCTGGGATGTCGTTTCATTCAGATGGTGTTTCGTTTATTGCGCATCCGAATTTTCAAAATAATGTGGTGTTAAATGCGGTCGGTTTGGGAATTCGAACAACACCAAATTCACTGATTGATATAAAGGATCCCGTGGCGTCATTTGTGATGTTATCTTCAACAAGTAACCGAACATTGGGTTCTAGAATGGTATTTTCCAAGCAAATGGATCCAAAATGGATGGTTGATTATGCTGTTAAAAATAATAAGAATACGCTTGAGGTTAAAAACAATTTAAATCGAACAATCCTTCAATTGAACGATGCGATGAATATCAATGTTCCAATGCATCAAAATAAAGACTTAAACATCAATGGTGATGTATCAATTTTTGATTCCACTCTTTACTTAACGAATGCAACTAATCCACATCTTCCAGGGTCGTCGTTACCATTTATTAAAATGACCAATTCACAAATGCAGGTGACGCCTATCGATAATTCAAGTGGTGTTGGGTTTCATTCGAGTGGTGGGCTTCAAATGACATTAAATCGTGGTCGAGTAAGTATTGGTGTTCCTGATGTTCCTGCTTCACCGACCCAAAGCTTATATGTTAATACAGGTTCATACATTTCAAATCGATTGTATTTAAATGATGAAAAGATTGAGTATAAGACGATACGAACGCCAGCGATTGTTCATGTCCATCGCAAAGAAAATACAGTGCAAAAGTTATCGTTTGATTATGATACAGGTTTTGAGATTTTAAAGCCCTCAGAGAATGTTGTTGAATTAAGTTTTCAGGAGCATTTTTCGACGATAAATAGTATTAGAGCAGATCAAGCGGTGAGTACGAACACCCAATTTATTCAACCAAATGGTATTGATATGATGTCATTTGATGGAGATTACATTTCAGTGTCAGCGAATAATATTACGTCAGTGGGTGACCCGTCTGGACAGATGGACTCGTTATTCTTTTTTAATGACTTGATGAATGGTGGTGTTATCAATGGTGATTTAGAGATAAAGGGCACCTTAAACGTGTTTGGTTTAGATGACAACAATGAGATTTTTAAATTATATGGTGATATTTTCTATATGGATATGATTACTTTTCCATGGTTCCATGTGGTGACAGAAAATGGGCAGGTGGTTGATCATGAGTATGTGATCACTGAGAATGTTGGGATTGGAACAAAAACACCCATTTATCCATTAGAAATTGTCGGTGTTTCATCGATAAATATTGTTGAGTCTCCTTCAATGAATGTTAGTGGAATATTTGAATCAAATAAAGATTATTTATCGATAACAGCCGAGAAACCCAATATGGTTACAACGCTCAATGTATCCAAACAAACGGTTGGTCCGTTATTGCAATTTAGTAATGCTCAGTTTCAGGATCACTCCTTTGGACTGAATCAGTTAAACCCTAATTATTCCATGACCCTTCATCCATCCAATGGAATGTTTGACTCGGTTTTTTATATTCAAGGTAAACAAACCAGCTTAGTGTCTTTTCGAAATAAGTTTGATATGTTGGCAAATTTGAACGGTGATTTACAATTAAAGGCGTTGACCTCGGTAAATGATGTGATGTTTATTTCGAAACAATCGAGTGTGTTTGTTTCTCATGAAAATCGAGTTGGCATTAATTTATTGAAACCTGCAAAAAACAGTTTGGATGTTTCAGGAAACATGGTTGTTGGGTCTGGTTTAGCCGGTCGTATTCAAGCGCCAAAGAATTCAGTGATGGTTCAAAATAAACTTGGGATCAAGACATTTTCACCACTTACAACAACAGATATAAATGGATCAATGGTAGTTGGTGAGTCTGGTGATACTTACCTTGGTAAGATTACGGGATTAAATAATGATCTTGTAATTGAGAAGAAATTGTTTGTTGAGGGATATGATCCAAGTATTTCTGAGAATGTATATGTTAATGGGTCAATGGCTGGTGTTGATGCCCTGTATTTTAATAAACATAGTTCAAATGGACCAATGAATGAGCTATCGGTATTTTCACCAGCAGATCATCAGATTTCTTTTGGTTATGGGTCTTCAGTATCAGATCGAACATTGAGTATATTTACACAGGACTATGCGCGATTTACTCCAACCCCATCTGTTTATGGCCTTTATTTTAATGCAACTGGTTATGCTGCGCTTGGTCATGAATCTCCGGATGCACTCTTTCATGTTAAAAAAGGCAGTATTGTTTTTAAAGTTGAAACGGTAGGCAGTGGCGATGGCTATTTTAAATTTGAGGCAGGAAGGAGTGGCTTGGTTGGTGCTGTTTCAAATGAATTAAATGACTTGGTGTTGTCAGATGGTGAAAATCCATTGATAGCAGGAAATGATATATCAATTGCAGCCAATGGATCTGTTGATATTGGTTATAATGTGGCGGATATGAATCCTTCAGGCAGTGTACAGGCTTCATTTGATGTCAAACTTGATATCAGTGGCCACTTAAATGGCCGAAATGTTTTAGAGAATGGCAATATTGTAACTCATATGCCGGAGGGCAGTGTAATAATGTGGTCAGGTTGGACATCGGAACTTCCAGAAGGGTGGCGGTTCTGTACTGGCGTTGATACTTCAACCACGACATCTCGTTGTAATTTTGTTGATTATTTTGTAATTGGAAAAGCATCAGGTGTGGAGTTAAACTCAAAGGTTGGTCAACATGAGTTCGCTGCAGCAACAGCAACTGATTATAAACATAAACATAAATCAACACATTCACATGGGAATTATACAAGTGCATCACATAATCACGATCAAAAGACATACAATACGCCTGCACGGAATGGGTCGTTCAACAGTAACCATTCATGGACACCCAACTCAACCACAAGAGGTGGTCAAAATGGTTGGTCATATAGAACTTGGCATTGGGTCAGAGAGGGGAAAGCCTGTAGTTGGGGTGGTTGTGTTTATTGGGGGAAAAAAGAGCCTCGAGATAATTGGAGTCCGCATGCACGACAAACAGGGTATCAGCTGTCAAATAATGGCTCACATTCGCACCCTGTCACTGTTAATCATAGCCATCCGGTCTCAACAAATAGGAATAATTCACATAACCATTCATTAAAGTCTGTTGAGCATAACCATGATGATACTGAACATTCTCATAATTTGAAAATTGAGCCTGAATACTATAAGTTAGCGTTTATTTATTTACTTGGGGAGCGATCACAATGAGGTGGTTGATTGTTACTTTCTTGTTAATTTTTTCTCACTTAAACTTTTCGAGTGATTATTTGCATCGACTTCATGTCCATGTCAACTTAGCTAAATCTTATGTGACACCGTTGGGTAATACTGTGATTCCAGTCTCTGGGACTCAAAATGTGTTAATCCAAGTGGTTGATGTTGAACTGGATCAACCATTGTGGTCAATGACGAAAGATATGTATATCCGGAATGGAGAAATCAGTGTCTTAATTTCTGATGCATCTTTGGATTGGACGACATTATTACTAGAGCGACAATTGGTTTTTAGAGTTACAATGATTGATGATATTATTGATATTCCATTTGAAAATTTACCGTATTCATTACTTGCTGATTTTTCTGATCGGGCCCGCTATTTTACCAACAGTACTATTGCACATGTTGATTATGTGAAAAAACGCTTTATTGTTAATAGTGCGACATCAAATGCTGAATTTGCTGTGAATGGGGTTATTCGGGCTAATCATATTGTTGGTGATGGTTCTGGTTTAATTAATTTAACCGGGCCTGGGTTTAATGACACGCACTCTCTAAACTCTCAAAATGGATTCTTTAAAGATGTTCTTTTTGTTGATTCTACGGGAAATGTTGGTATCCATACAAAACAACCCCAGGCCCGATTGCATATAAAAGGAAATACGGTCTTTCAGGGATCCCCCGACCGTTTGCAGAGCTCTTATATTTCGCCAACTGGATCGGTTCTTTTATGGGATTCCTCAAGATCTGCTTTCCGATCCGGGAAATTTAATAAATCATTCGTGTCCAATGACGTGGGGCTATATTCAATTGCATTTGGAGAGGATGTTTTATCCAAAGCTAAATATTCGTCAATCCTGGGTGGTGAAACTCATTTAATTAATAATAATGCGATTTCTTCAGTGATAGTTGGTGGTCAAGACCATTCAATTTTAGATAGTTATTCTGTCATTGTTGGTGGGTATAAAAACCTAATAAGTGGTGAGTGGAGTGTTGTTTTTGGTGGTCGTGAACATAATGTGTATGGTGATTATAATGTTTTATTAGGTGGTAAAAAAAATGAGATTAGAGGCAAATTAAATACGATTATTGGTAAGGAGAACTTTGTATTTTCAGATTTCTCGATTGTATTGGGTGAGGATCATCGTGTAAGTTCAAATCAGTCCACGGCATTAGGTCAAAAAACATTGGTGTCACATCCATTTTCGATTGTTTACTCAGATGGAGAGTCTCGAGTTACAAGCACTCGACCGAAACAAATGGTGATTCAAGCTAAAAATGGATTGGGGCTAAATATGGCACCTCACCCAGATCATATGCTAAGTGTTAATGGTAATATTAAGGCTACCAACTTTGTTGGAGATGGTCGGTTTATTACCAATATCATTGCAGGGCAAGATTTTTGGCGTCAAGTTCCTGGTAATCAAAATGCTGGTATTTATTATATGCACGGTCCAGTTTCCATTGGAACAATTCAATCAAAAGCCACACTAACCGTTGGTGGGGGAATCACTGTTGGTCCGTCGTTACAAGCATCCAATGGGACATTGCAATTTACTGAAAATGATGGATTGCAATTCTATCACAACGGATGGATTTCAGTGGATCAAGAAGATACGGATACAAAACTTTTACCTGGTGATGGAATAGCGCTTACCGGCCAAACATTTTCGATTGATCAATTGGGTGCTGATAAGAATCAAAGTCTTTATTATAATGGATCACGCTGGGCGCCTAGAACAACTCGCTTATGGACATCGTACGATAATGGCATTTATCTTAACCGAAAATTAGCATTGACTGATGACTCACCATTAACAAGATTAAAGGCCCCGTTGGTCATTGAAGAGCCAACCGGTGGTTCAGATTTTACTTACCCGTTGGTTATTGGTCAGACGGATTCTTTACGCTTTCACCCAAATCGTAATGTCATTTTACTCAACCTTGATTATATTGCATCAGAAAATGCTTATCGTATGATTAATTCGTCTTATTTAGACCGTGAGGTTAACAGTTATGGATCTCTCATTATGATTGATAATCAAAAGTTGAAGTTTAAGCACACGATTAAGCCGTATAAAAAAATGGAGCAGGTTCAATTTGATCCACTGTTTACCATAACGCCCACAAGCATGGTTATTTTAGGTGATGACCCGCAAGTTGGATTTGATTCCAAAGGGTCCATTTCTTTTCTTAATACATATGCTGATAATAAGAAGCAAGTAGGGGTTGGATTTAAAGGCCATGTATTAAATACCCACCCCCAATATCTATTTTTTGATTCATTAAATCATCTTAATATTTTTGCGGGTAATGATACGACGTCACAGCCGATTAATTTTAAGTCCAATTCAAATACGGTGATGTCCTTTAATTCAAATCGAGAACTTATTGTTGGTGGAACAATCGCACGAGCAAAACTCTCTATTTTAGGAGGTGGCCTTGTTTTAAATCGACAAGGTGGTGGTATTGGTGGGGCTTCATATTCAGGTAATCGTACCTATGTTAATAGTTTTACTCAAACTGCTAATCCAGGTCATCGGTTAATGTTTAAACGAAATAATGCGGTCTTGGCTGATTTAAAATATGACTCATCCGCAATTGGAACATCAAATTTAAATCAAACGACATTATTGGGTTACTCAGAAAGTGCTCCTGAAGTGCTATTGAAATCAACATCCAAAGCGCAGCTTTCTTTTTATGATAAACCTAATATTGGATTTGATTTTGAAAATAATGATGGTGTGTTTTCTATTAAAAATAAAACTCAAGGGTCTGAACAAACGATGTTGTCACTCGATGATTCAAATCATTTAAGTTTATTTAGTTCTACTCGTTCATCTCGACCCACAACTGAAGTCGTGATTAATGGAGATATTGAAATTTCAAATAAGGGCCATCTGAATCTTTATGATTCTAACCAGATACCAATTACCTCATTTTATAAAAATAATAATTCGTTGGTCTTGAAACAAATGAACGCTCAACCTATTCGATTTCAATCGCAAACTGGATCTGATATCTTAGTGGTTTCAGCAAATCGACAAATGGCCATTAATTCCCTTCAAGTTTCCAATAATGCGCAACTTTATGTTGTGGGAGACACGTTATTTAAAGCCCCAATTTATTATACACATAATGGTGCAAATCGTTTGGTTCAATCATTTGTTATTGATAAGTCCTCGACAACAGCTGCAGATAACTTTGAGGTTCGATCGGTAAAATCTCTCCGTGTAGATGAAGAATCCGGTGTTCGATTAACAGTCAATGACCAAGATACAATTACAATCGCTGCACCTGGTTATTATCGACGGTTATATGAAACAAAACTCTATGATGGTTTTGATCTTGATCCCCAAACGCCACCAGCGTTTATTGAAGCAAATGGTAAAGATATTTTGGCATTAAA
>MDTB01063439.1_pt1 | contig 11056 bp, 6 predicted proteins | sample 811161 | NCBI WGS metagenome assembly MDTB01 (sample SAMN05326650, study PRJNA326480) | marine metagenome | isolation source: seawater | place: Mediterranean Sea | collected 2009
CAGCAGGCGCGGCGAATGGCCGGTGCCCCGGAACCAGCTGAGACCAAGATCGATATCACCGAAATAGCCCGACCAGCGGATGGCGTTGGCGATGTCATTCCGTTTCGCCCCGCCGGAATAGCTTGTGCTCTTGCTGATGCGAAGGCCCGGTCGCTCGCGCGCCGACAACTCCGGATATGCATTCTCGACAAAATCGATGGCCATCAGATCGAGCTGCCCCGGACCAAGCGGCCAGGACACCCGCGCCATCGGGGCGCCGCGTTTCTCGCTCCGCATCAGACCGCGGCTGAAATCGCGGCTGTTGACGATATCGACTGGGTTGTAGCTTTCGACCTTGCCCCAGAACAGGATGGTGCTGCCGACGAGAATATCGGCATCGCCAATGCGCGCGGTGACGTTCGCCTCACGGAAATCGATAAGGCCGCTGCCGCTTGTGCCGCCGGTGATCCGCGGTTGCAGCAGCATCTCGGCCTCATCGCCATAGATGACCAGCTCGGGCCTTGCCTCGAAATGGGCAAAGCTGTCCTTCTGCCCGGCATGGGCAGCTTTTTCGGGATACCAGCTTGCCTCAAGCGTGACCTCGCCGCTGTGCTCGACGCCGATCTCGGCGGATGCCGGTAGTGGCAGGTAACAGGCAAGCACCGCCAGCAGAAGCATCAGCCGGCAGAGCTTTTTCATTGGAGTCATCGGCTGGCCTTGGGAAGTCCCTGCGGTGTGAAGTCACGTTCGGTCAGCCCCTGACGGAAGCTGTAGTCGCCCCAGGCAAGCCGGGTCGATTTGCCGGTCTGGCTGTTGTCCATGATCATCACATGGGCGCGCCAGAACTGGCCTTCATACTGCCGGTAATCCTCGAAGCGGAGAGATTTTTCAAGGTCGCCGCGGCGGTTGTAGAAATCGATCCGGTGAACGCGATATTCGTCAAGGTCGATGAAAGATACGCGGCGCGAATAGCCCGAACGCTTGTTCTTCGGGCGGCTTTCGACAGCAGCGCAGGTCAGGGAGGCATCATGTTCGCAGGCGGCATCCTCGAGCCAGATATGGTCATTGTCGGCCACCTCCTCGGAGCCCAGATCCTCGTAAGAGAATTCGGACGATACGAATTTGCCGGTGCGGTTTGACGAGGAAATTCGCTTCACCCGCTTGACCGCCGGCAGGAAAATCCATTGCGAGTCATCATCCGGCTCGATCTTGGAATGGGTCAGCAGTGCGGTGCCGCGAACATCACGCGGTTCTGAAAAGGTGATGATCGAACGGTCGCCCTCAAAGGCATCGGCAGCCTCGAGGATGGTCGAACGGAACTTGCGGACGGACTCGTTGCCGGCCTTGTTCTTTAGAACCATTTCACCCTCGACGGTAACATCGCCCCAGCCCTTGTCGCGGCTGTCGACCTCGGTGGCGATGGCAAGTCCCTTTTCGTTGGACGCGTTGGCGCCGGTCATCGGGATAATGGCGAGCGACGCGGCGATCACGGCGACCGCTGCAAGCGAGGCCGTGGTGGCGGTGGAAGTCTTCATGGTTTTCATCCTGTCGAGAAAGATCAGTAGCGGCGGGAGGAAGAGGAAATCAACGAACAGCGCAAAGCTGAGCGTGATCGCGGTCAGCCGGGCCATGTCACGGTTCACGGCAAAGCCCGACTGGCCGAGAATAGCAAAGCCGATGACGAGGCCGAGCGAGGTGACTGTCAGCGCCATGCCGACGGACTTGAAGGCGTAGCGGACACTGTCCTCGGCGCTGTCGCCGCGCTTTCGCGCATTGGCGTATTTCAGAATGAAATGCACCGTGTCATCGACAACGATCCCCAGCGTCATGGCGACCACGATCGACACTGCCAGCGTGACATTGCCGACCATATAGCCCCAGAGCCCGAAGCCCATGATCGCCGGAACAAGGTTAGGCACCAGTGATACAAGGCCGAGCTTGAAGTTGCGTAGAACAAGGAAAATGACAAAGGAGATAAAGACCAGCGCGAGGCTTGTTCCCCGCAGCATCGAGGGCACGTCACGTGCCGAGATCATGGTGTAGACATGCGTCTGGCCGGTGACCGGGCTCTTCAGTTCCGGTGCGTTCTCAGAGAACCAGCTCTGAATTTTCTCATCGAGCGCGATCAGCTGCCGCGTCGTCGCATAGCCGACAAAGGCCGAGACCCGTGTCGAGGACCGGTCGACATTGATCTGGTCTGTCAGGTCCACGCCGTAGCCGAGCGACAATTCGTAGAGGAACAGGAACTGCGAGGCCTCCTCGTCGCTGTCGGGAATCCGGTAATAGGCCGGGTCATCGCTGTTCATATTCATGTTCAGCCGCTTGATCGTATCGCTGAGCGAGCGGATGTGGCTGATCTCCGGCTGGTCGCGGAGGAAAGTCGACAGATCGTTGAGGGTCTGCAGGTATTCAACTGAGTTGATGCCGTTCTCGACACCCGTATCGACCGAATATTCCAGCACGTTCAGACCACCAAGCTCCGTCTCGTAGAGGTCGGTGGCCTGCCTTGTCTCGAAGCTCTCGTCAAAATAGCGCAGGAAATCATCCTCGAGCTTGATCTGAGAGATGCCGGCGCCAAAGGCAATGATCACCACCGGGATGCCGATAAGAAGGCGCTTCTGGTGACGGATCACGAACTCGCCAAGCGCGACCATGAAGCTATCGACAGAGGCGGTGCGCTTGTTCTGTTTGATCGGTAGCCAGCAGATCAGCCCCGGAAGCAGGAACATGGTAAAGATCCAGACACCGATCATGCCGCCGGCGACCATGTTGCCAAGCTGGCGGAAGGGCGGCGAGATCGAGAAGTTCAGCGACAGGAAGCCGATGGCCGTGGTGAAGACGGCGACACTGATGCCAAGCCCGTGATCAATGATGGCGCGGCGCGCCCAGACGGTCCGGTCGGCGGTTTCTTGCATTGTCTGGCGGACCGACGACAGCACATGGACGCTGCTGGCGACGGCAAGGGTGATGACCATCAGCGGCGCCACTGCTGTGGCCGAGTTGATCGGGATGCGGGTCCAGCCGAGTGCGCCGAGCGAGACGAGCGCCGACAGTGTGGCGAGGATCAGGATCAGAAGCGAGCCGGTTGCCGAGCGAAGCAGCACACCGACAATGACCAGCATCGCCACAAGCATCGCCGGGGTCAGTGTTTCGCCATCCTTCTGGCTGGCGGTGGCGAATGCCTGGCTGATCGCGACCGACCCGCTGGCCTTGAACTGGATGTCCGGATAGGCGGCGCGGTATTTTTCGAGAAGCGGTTCAAACTCGGCATTGATGTTTGGAATTTCAGAGACGAGGTCGATCCCGGGAAGCCGGAAGATCACTGAAATCGCGGTGGCGCTGGCATCCTCATTGATAAGGCTGTTGCGGATCTCGATGCGGTCGAGCGCGACTGCCCGTGCCGCAGCAGCGTCCTCGTCGGTCACCATGTCGGGTTCGGGAACAAGGTCTTCCACGACCATCATGTCGCCGTCGGCATAGGTGTTCTGGAACCGGGTGATGGAATTCACCAGCCGCACATAGGGAAGATTCCACAGATCTTCGGTCATGGCCCCGATGGCCCCAAGCGTGCGTGGGGTGAATACTTCGCCATCTGCCGGAACGATGATGATGGCCAGATTGTCGTCCTTGGCGAATTCCTGCTCGAACCTGTCGAGGCGGATTTTGTCCGGGTTGTCGGCGGCCATGAAGACACGCCCGTCCGTATCGAGCTTCAGGTTAGGAATTCCGGCGAAAACACCGAAAGCCAGAAGCATGGTGACAATCGCCACCTTGATGCGGTTGTTCACGACAAACTCGGCAAAACGTTCCATAAGTCCCTCTCCAGATGGGGTGCCATGTGGCCTTAAAGTCAGACCGGATAGATGGGCCCGGATAGATAGGCCCGGATAGATAGGCGCGGATAGATAAGCCGGGCGCAACGAGCCCTGCCTCTAAGGTAACAATGTTTAGTGTCAGCTTTGTAACAGCCGGGCACTACAGGTTTCGTTTCAGCGAAAAATATACCGCCCGGTATTTATGTCAATTATAAAAATACCGGTCGGTATTTATTCAGCTTCTGGATGAAATTCCAGAGATGTTGCCCGATGGAATCAGGCAGATGGCATCAGGCAGCGATTCCGTCAATAGCAAGCGCCACCATGCGTTTTAGGTTCTCTTTCGGCTCGCCAATCAGCACCACGTTCTTGGCAATGATGGTCTGACCCGCCACAAGCCGTACAGCGGCGTTGAGATCGATTCCCGGACGCAGTTGCCCGGCGGCCTCGGCGGCTTTCAGCCGTTCTTCGAACATATCGAGAATGCCCTGAACCGCCTGATGGACCGTGGCCCGGCTTTTCTCGCCGATGGCATTGCCAAGCTGGACACATTCCATCAACAGACAGCCTGTCGGCATGGAGGCGTTCGCATGCTTCTCGTAAAGGTCATCAATCTGCTTGTCGAACCAGGCGTTGAGGTCGGTGCGGATGTCGCCTGTTGCGCCAAGCAGATTAGCATGAAGGGTCCGTTGGCTCACATAATGCTCGATGGCTGCGCTGACCAGTCCGTCCTCGTCCCCGAAATAGCGGTACAGGGTTGGCTTCGAAACACCAAGCACACGCGACACTTCGTTGAAGGAGGTGGAGGCTACGCCCGACTGCCAATAGAGGTTGGTGGCAGCCTCGATGGTGCTGGTCCGGTCAAAGGACACCGGACGTCCGATAGATTTCGAAGCAAGGTCGGTCATGGTCCTGTCCTGCCGCAAGGCATGGCCTGTCGCGGCTGGTGAGAAGCTGCTGGCTGCCTTAGATATAGGCGATGCATCCCGCTGCGTTCAACCGCTGTTTGCGCGAAGGCGGATTGCGGTGTTGATGACCAGCCTGTAGCGTGAAGCCACAGGCCAGCAGGTTAAGGTCAGAAATTTACCGTGTCTTTCAACGTGGAGAAACCGTCCCATGCGTGATGCCGTCATTGTTTCCACAGCTCGCACGCCGATCGGCAAGGCCTATCGCGGCGCATTCAATGACACGCAGGCTCAGGAGCTGGCAGGCCATGCCATAGGCCAGGCGATTTCACGCGCCGGCATCGCTGCCGAGGAGATTGGTGATGTGGTCATGGGTGCCGCGCTGCAGCAGGGCTCGACCCATCTGAACGTCGCGCGCCAGGGTTTGATCAGGGCCGGGTTGCCAACCTCGGTCCCGGGCATGACCGTGGACAGGCAATGTTCTTCCGGCCTGATGGCACTTGCGATCGTCAATGACCGCATCCGACTGGGCGAGATGAATGCGGGTGTCGGTGGCGGCGTTGAATCCATCTCGCTGGTCCAGACCGAAACGATGAATACGCACCGCCTCGTCGATCCATGGATCAACGAGCATCGGCCAGATGTGTATATGTCGATGATCGAAACAGCCGAGATCGTGGCGGCTAGATATGGTGTGTCGCGTGAAGCGCAGGATGAATATGCGGCAGAGTCCCATCGCCGGACCGCGGCTGCCCAGGCCGACGGCAGGTTCGATGCCGAGATTGTGCCGCTGCCCTCTATGATGAAGGTCAAGGACAAGGAAACAGGCGAGATCAGCGATAAGGCGGTCACGCTGGAAGCCGACGAGGGGGTGCGCCCGACGACGACGGCCGAAGGGCTGGCCGGGCTGCAGCCGGTCTTCCGCGACGGCCAGCAGCTTGCTGAAGGCGCCTTCATTACGGCCGGCAACGCCTCGCAGCTGTCGGACGGGGCATCGGCCATGGTGATCATGGAGGCGGCAGAGGCATCGCGCCGCGGGTTCCAGCCACTGGGATGCCTTCGTGGCATCGCCGTGGCCGGCTGCGACCCCGAGGAGATGGGAATCGGACCGGTCTTCGCTGTTCCGAAACTCCTTGGCCAGCATGGCCTTGCGGTGGACGACATTGATATCTGGGAGCTGAACGAGGCCTTTGCCTCGCAGGTGCTCTATTGTCGCGACAGGCTCGGCATCGACCCTGAGACATACAACGTCTCTGGTGGATCGATCGCCGTTGGCCATCCTTATGGCATGACCGGTGCGCGCCTTTCGGGCCATCTTCTGATTGAGGGAAAGAGGCGCGGCGCCAAGCTTGGCGTTGTGTCGATGTGCATCGGCGGCGGCATGGGTGCTGCCGGCCTGTTCGAAATCTACTGACCGGGTGCCGGCACGGAGGAGAGACATGTCGTGCCACGCAACCTGATCCTAGCCATCGGCGTCATCTTCTTCGGTATCATCGCCTTCGACATGATGGGGATCATCGTGCGGCTTCTTGGCGACACCTATCCGATCCTGCAGATAGCCGCGATGCGGAATTTCTTCGGGATGATTCCGGCGCTGCTCCTGCTTGCGCATGCTCGCCAGTTTGCCGCCTTGCCACGGTTGAACCAGCCGCGGCTTCACGCAATCAACCTGTTGCGTTCAATATCTGTCGTGGTGGCGCAGTTCAGCTTTTACACCGCGCTGACGAAGATCGAGTTCGCCACTGCCGGCGCCCTTGGTTTCAGCGGCCCGATTTTCATCACGGCACTTTCGGTGCCGCTTCTCGGGCATGTTGTCGGCGTCTGGCGCTGGAGTGCGATCTTCATCGGGTTTGCCGGTGTACTGACCATCATGCAGCCCTTCAGTGACGGGTTCTCGGCCTATATGGTGCTGCCGGTGATCGCCGCTTTCTGCTACGCGCTGTCCAGCATCCTTGTCAGGCTGTATCCGCTGGATATGCCGTCGGCGGCGATCCAGCTTGGCCAGCAGATCATGACCTGTGCCCTGGCAACGCTGGCAATGCTGGTGTTTTTCGATCCTGTCGCTATCACCGGCGCGTCCGATGCCGGGCTGATCGTGATGATGGGGGCGTTCGGCGGCACTGGTGTGATGTGCCTCGTGATCGCCTACCGGCTTGCCGATCCCAGCAGCGTCTCGCCCTTCGAGTATTTCGGCATACCGGTGTCCTTCGCGCTTGGTTGGCTGTTCTTTTCCGAAGCGCCGTTCGACGATCTGTTCCCGGGTATTCTGTTTATTGTCGGGGCTGGTATGATCATCATGGCAAGAGAGCGGCGTGAACAGAGGCGCGCCGCAGCGCAGGATCAGATGTGAAACAGGTGGGAAATAGGGGTGACTATGGCGACGGCAATTGACGGAGCGGTTGCAAAACTGCGCGATCTCCTGGGTGACAGGCTGTCGACGGGATCGTCGGTGCGTGAGCTTCATGCCCGTGACGAGGCCTATACCACGCCGGCGCTTCCCGATGCCGTGGCCTTTCCGGAAAGTGCCGAGGAGGTGGCCGCCATCGCCCGCATCTGCGCTGGTGCCGGCTGTCCCATCGTCCCTTACGGTATAGGCACCTCACTGGAAGGCCATGTCGTTCCGGTGAATGGCGGTGTCAGTGTCGATTTCAGCCGCATGAACCGGGTCCTTGAAATCGACGAACGCAATCTTCTGGCGACGGTCGAGCCCGGTGTGACGCGAGAACAGCTGAATGAAGAATTGCGCGCCACCGGACTGATGTTCACCGTCGATCCGGGCGCGAATGCCACAATCGGCGGGATGACGGCGACCCGCGCCTCGGGCACCAATGCCGTGCGCTACGGCACGATGCGTGAAAACGTCATGGCGCTGGAGGTGGTGCTGCCGGACGGTCAGGTGATCGAGACCGGCACAAGGGCGCGCAAATCCTCGGCCGGATATGATCTGACGCATCTGTTTGTCGGTTCGGAGGGAACGCTCGGCCTGATCACCCGCGTGACCGTACGCCTGTTTGGCCAGCCAGAGGCGATACTGGCGGCGACCTGTGCCTTCGACACAGTCGACGGCGCGGTGGACTCGGTGATGGATGCGATGCAGGCGGGACTGCCGATGGCACGGATCGAACTTCTCGACGAGGTGCAGATGCGCGGTATGAACATCTACAATCCCGATATGAATCTTCCCGAAACGCCGCATCTGTTTCTCGAGTTCCATGGCAGCGAGAGCGGTGTCGCCGAACAGGTCGAGCTGTTCACAGCCATCGCCGGGGAGCATGGCGGGTCAGGCCTTGAATGGGCCACCAGGACCGAGGATCGCAATCGCCTGTGGAAGGCGCGGCATGATGCCTATTACGCTGCCAAGGCGCTCCGCCCCGGGGCCGAGGGATATGTCACCGATTGCTGCGTGCCGATCGACCAGCTTGCCACCGCCATTCGTCGTGCCCGCGTCGAGATCGACAGCTCCGGTCTTGTCGCGCCGATTGTCGGCCATGTCGGCGACGGCAACTTCCACCTTGTCATCCTGCTGCGGCCCGACGAGCCGGGTGACCTGCAGGCGGCGAATGCGCTTGCCGAAACCCTGAATCTGATGGCGATTGAGCTTGGTGGCACGATGACTGGCGAACATGGTGTCGGCATCGGCAAGAAGAAATATATGCAGGCCGAGCATGGTAATGCCTATGCGCTGATGGGTGTGATCAAGAAGGCGGTTGATCCGCAGAACATCATGAACCCCGGCAAGATGGTGAATGTGAATTGACCTGGCTGTCGGCCAAATTTCGGACTGGAGACTAGTCCATGGCAAAGATGGTGCTCCTTGCGCTGATTGCGATTGCCGCGGCGATGCTGGTGTTGCGCTTGGTCCCGCGGCTGCGGGCGCGCGTCATGGCTGTGGCGCGGCATCCCTTTGTGCGGCAAATCCTGTTCGGCATTGTGTTCAGGCTGATCAGGCTACTGATCTTTCGGCGCTAGCTTCTTATGGGTGCAGGCCATAGTCGCAGCCTATTGCTGCGGGTCGCAGCTGCAGGCCTGAGGATTTCGCCGACGCTTCCGCTTCAGCAATTGTCGCACCCGGGCCAAACGGGCGGTATATTAGGTCGCACTGTCGAATAAAGGGGGTACGCAAGACACCTTGCAGCCTGATGAGGGGGGTGAAATCATGAGAACGCATGCGCAGGCAGTGGTTATCGGGGGCGGGCTTGTCGGCTGTTCGATTCTCTATCACCTGGCAAAGCTTGGCTGGCGCGACGTCATCCTGCTGGAGCGCGACGAGCTGACAAGCGGTTCGACCTGGCACGCGGCTGCCAATATCCACGGGTTGCATGACAATAACAACATCACCCGCATCCAGCATTACACGATGAATCTTTACAAGGAGCTCGAGGCTGAAACCGGGCAGGGCTGCGGTGTGTTCCAGCCAGGATCACTCTATCTGGCGCAGACCGAAGAGCGCGAGCATCAGCTGCGCCTTCAGGAGGCGAAAGCCAAATTCTACGGCCTCGGGTTTTATGAGGTCAGCCGCGAGGAGGCGAAGGAGCTTCATCCGCTGGCGCAGTTCGATGATGTGCGCTGTATCATGTTTGAGCCCGATGGCGGCAATGTCGACCCGTCGGGCGTCACCCACGCCTATGCAGCCGGTGCGCGCCTTCTTGGCGCCGAGATCGAGCGCTTCTGCCCGGTGACCGGAACCGATGCGAAGCCCGATGGCAGCTGGATCGTGCGCACTGAAAAGGGTGATATCCACACGCAATGGGTTGTGAACGCGGCCGGCCTATGGGGCCGTGAAGTGGCAGCGATGGCCGGGCTTGATCTGCCGCTGCAGCCGACCGAGCATCAGTATTTCGTCACCGAGGCGATGGACGAGGTCGCGACACTCGGACGCCGCCTGCCCTCGATTGCCGACCGTGACGGTGAATATTACTTCCGCCAGGAAGGCAACGGACTGTTGATCGGCGCCTATGAGGAAAAGATGAAGTTCTGGGCCGAGGAGGGAACGCCTCTCGATTTCGGCCATGAACTGTTCGACGACGATCTCGACCGCATCATGGAAAATGTGATGCGTGCTATCGACCGGGTGCCTGCCGCGGCTGAGGCAGGAGTGAAACGGGTGATCAACGGCCCGATGATCTGGAGCCCGGATTCAAACGCTCTGTTCGGACCGGTGCCCGAGCTTCGCAACTATTTCTGCTGTAACGGCATTATTCCCGGGTTCAGCCAGTCCGGCGGCCTTGGCCTGCTGGCGGCGCAATGGATGATCGAGGGCGAACCGGAATGGGACATGTTCGCATGGGACCTCGCCCGCTTCGGTGACTGGGCCGACAAGGCCTTCACCAAGGCACGCGTTCGCGACCAGTATATGCATCGTTTCAAGATTCATTTCCCGAATGAGGAACGCTCTGCCGGCCGTCCGGCAATGACGCGCCCGGCCTATGAGATGCAGCGCGGGATGGGTGCGGTCTTCGGCCTGAACGCCGGATGGGAGCATCCGCTGTGGTTTGCCGATACGCCAGGCACCGAGGATACGAACGGGTTTGCCCGCCAGAACTGGTTCGAGCCTGTCGGCAGCGAAGCCGCGATGCTGCGTGATGCCGTCGGTGTCATCGACATCTCGAATTTTGGCAAATACGAGGTCACGGGCCCGGGTGCGGGCGACTGGCTCGACGCGCTGGTCGCCAATCATGTGCCGCGCGAGATCGGCAGATCCTGCCTGACGCCGCTGATCGGCATGCGTGGCGGGGTGGCCGGCGACTTCACCATCACCATGACCGGTGACGAGAGCTACATGATGATCGGCTCCGGCATGGCCGAGCGCTATCACCGGCGGTTCTTCGACATGGTGCCGCTTCCGGACGGCACCGGGTTCGAGGTGGCGACACCGCGCATCGCCGGGTTCAATGTTGCCGGGCCGCGCTCGCGCGAGATGCTGGCCGGCCTGACCGACGCCGACCTGTCGAATGAGGGCTGGCTTTTCATGCGCTCGCGCAAGATCACTGTGGGCGGCATCGACTGCCTTGCCATCCGTGTCAGCTTCACCGGCGATCTGGGCTGGGAACTGCACTGCGCTGTCGATGACCAGACGGCGCTTTATGAAGTGCTCCTTGAGGCGGCGGCAGCGCATGGCGGTGGTCCGGTCGGTGGACGGGCGCTTGGCGCACTCCGCATCGAAAAAGGCTACGGGTCGTGGGGACGTGAATATTCGCCTGAATATTGGCCGCAGGAAGCCGGGCTTCACGGGCTGATCAAGCTCGACAAGGACTTCCTGAACAAGGAGGCCTATCTGAAGATCAGCAACACCCCGCCGCGGGAATCGCTGACCATGTTCGAGGTGGATATCACCGATAATGCCGATGCCAATGGCGG
>MDTB01069075.1_pt1 | contig 11056 bp, 9 predicted proteins | sample 811161 | NCBI WGS metagenome assembly MDTB01 (sample SAMN05326650, study PRJNA326480) | marine metagenome | isolation source: seawater | place: Mediterranean Sea | collected 2009
AGAAGATTTATTGGGCTCTGGTGAGTTTGATAATGATGAAGATGATCTTGAAATTCCCGCATTTTTAAGAAGACAAAAAAATTAATGGTCTTCGAAAAAATAAATGGAAGCCACCATGGTATCGGATGCTCCAAAACATTATCCGGTACTGCTTAATGAAATAATTAGCATTATTACCCCTCAACATGGTGGCACATTTATTGATTGTACCTTTGGACAAGGTGGATATTCAAAAGAAATCTTAAAATATAAAAATACCCAAGTAATTGCATTAGACAGAGATATAGAAAGTAAAAAAAAAGCAAATAAGATTTCAGAAAAGTTTGGAGATAGGTTTTTATTTAAAAATAAAAAATTTAGCAATTTAGGAAATCTAAAATTAAAGAATCAAAATATAAAAGGTGTAATTTTTGATTTAGGTTATTCATACACACAAATAAAAGATCAATCGAAAGGTTTATCATTTAATTCTAAAGGTGATCTAAATATGAAAATGGGTATAAATGATTTTTCAGCTAAAGAAGCGATAAATAAATTAGATGCTATTGAACTTGAAAAAATTTTTAAAATTTTTGGCGAAGAGAAAGAAGCAAAAAAAATTGTAATTAATATTATTAAAGAAAGAAAAATAAAAAAAATTGACACTCAATATTTAGTTCAATTAATTGAAAAATCAAAAAGAAAAAAAAATTTCAAGATAAATAGTGCAACAAAAGTTTTCCAGGCTTTAAGAATTTTTGTGAATAAAGAGATAAGTGAATTAATTTACGGAATGATAAATGCTACAAAAATACTTAAAAAGGATGGAGTTCTAGCAGTAGTTACGTTTCATTCTTTAGAAGATAAAATTGTAAAATATTTTTTTAAAAGTTTATCAGAAAATAAAAGTATTTCTCGTTATGTTCCAAAATTAGATCAACCAAATACTTTATTTAGATTAATTGAAAAAAAGCCAATATTACCATCAAAAAAAGAATTAAAGGAAAATTTACCTTCTCGATCTGCAAAGCTCAGGTATGTAATTAAAAAAGATGACTTTTATGAATTTGAAACGGATATATTAAAAAAATTCGAATATTTAATAAATATAGAAAATTTTGGAAAAAAGTTATGAAAAAAACTTTCATTACTTTTTTAATTCTATTTCTGATTTTATTTACTGCGATTATAAAAAACTCAACTAAAAAGATTGATGAAGATATTTTTGCTATAAAAGAAAATCTTAGAAGCTTAAATAAAGAGTTTGAAAATATTAAATTAGAATATGAATATTTAAGCTCACCAGAAAAATTACTTGAATTTCAAAATTTATATTTTGATAACGAATTAGTTAAAAAAGATATTAACGAAATCAATATAATCAATAAGTCTTTGAATAAATTTCAAATAAAAAAAATTAAAATAGTTGGAAATAATGAACAATAAAAGTCCTCAGATTATAATTGAGAATAAACATAATGATTTTTTATATAAAAAAAATGAATCAAAATTAGATATAACATTTAATAGAGTCGCTTTTATTTTTTTTATATTTTTTATAATTTCCTTAATCTATTCTATTCATTTACTTCATCTTGGATCAAGGACAGCAAGCACTGAAATTAATAAAAATATTAATTATTTACCAAATAATCTTTATAGAGCAGATATAGTTGATAGAAATGGAAGGTACTTAGTAAAAACAGTAAGCTCAATAGATATAGGCATTAGCACTCAAAAAGTAATAGATAAGAAAAAATTGATAATAAATTTAAAATACATTTTTCCTAATAAAGATTATGAAAAGATTAATTCTGATCTTAATAATAAAAAATTTTTTTATTTTGAAAAAAAGATATCAGATGAAAATTATGAAAAAATCATGCAATTAGGTGATAAATCTATTCAGCCTGAGGAAAAGTTAATTAGAATATATCCAGAGAAAAATTTGTTTAGTCATATTATAGGACAAATCGATGATGATAATAATGGCATATCTGGATTAGAAAAATCATTAGATGAAGATTTAAAAAGTATCCAAAAACCAATTATTTTAACTGTTGATAAAGATATTCAATTTTTAATAAGAAATGAATTAGAAAAATTTAATAAGATTTTTAATACCAAAGGTAGTGCAGCAATTTTAATGAACGTTAATAATGGAGAAATTTTATCATTAATCTCACTACCAGATTTTGACCCAAATAGAAGAGAAAAAATTTCCGATGTTAATTTTATAAATAGAGCAACAAAAGGTGTTTATGAATTTGGTTCAGTTTTTAAAACTTTTACATTAGCAGCCGCATTAGATGAAAAAATAATTCAACCAAAAACTGAATATTTTGATTTACCAAAATCACTAACTTGTGCAGGATTCCCTATAAGAGAATATGATAAAAAAATACCTTCAAATTTGACTGCAGAACAAATTCTTATTCGATCAGGGAATATCGGATCAGTTAGAATAGGACAAGAGATAGGGGAGGAAAAATTTAAATTATTTTTATCTAAAATTGGCGTTCTAAAGAAAATTAATTTTGATATTGAAGAGGTTGGTAAACCAATTGATTTTAAGTGGGGAAAATGTCCACTTGCAACAGCATCTTATGGACATGGGATAACGACTACATTACTTCAAATAACTAAAGCTTATTCTATCATAGTTAATGGCGGTTATGAAGTTAAGCCTACTTTAATAAAGAAGAATTCAAAGATCAAAAAAGTAAGAATTATAAAAGAAGATGTTTCAAAAGATATACTGCCTATTTTAAGAAAAATTGTTTCAACTAAGGAAGGAACAGCCTCTTTAGCCAACGTTGAAGGATATGAAATAGGAGGAAAGACTGGAACAGCTGAAAAAAGTGTAGCTGGGGGATATTCAAAAAATAAAAAAATTAATACTTTTGTTTCTGTTTTTCCAACATCTAATCCAAAATATATTTTAGCTTTAATGCTTGATGAACCCAAAGGCAATAGTGATTATGTTTATCATTATAGGGATGGATCTAACATAAAATATAAAGGCACTCCATTTAATACAGCGGGATGGACTTCGGTTGAGGTAGTAGGTCATATTGTAGAAAAAATTGGGCCTATTTTAGCCACAAAGTATAGTGAAGTTAAATAGATCATGAGGCTCAAAGATTATATTCCAAATTTAGATAAAAAGTTTAACAAAATATTTTTTTCAGGCATTTCTTTTGACAGCTCAAAAGTGAAAAAAGGAAATATTTTTTTTGCAATAAAAGGAAATAAATTTAATGGAAATAATTATATTAAAACTGCAATTAAAAATGGAGCTAAAATAGTAGTTTCAGAAAAACGAATAGTTAAAAAAAGAGCAAATAGAGCAAATATAGTATTTTTGCGTTCCCCAAATGTACGAAAATTGTTAGCAGAAATTTCTTATAAAATCTTGAAAAATAAACCAAAAAAACTAGTTGCTGTAACTGGTACGAACGGAAAGTCTTCTATAGCAGATCTTTATTATCAAATATTAAATTGGAATTCGAAAAAAGTAGCTTCAATTGGAACTATTGGAATTAGACACAAGGGTAAAAAAAAAATATTAAACAATACAACTTTAGATCCTATTCAATTAGGGAAAATACTCACAAATCTCAAAAAAAAAAAAATTGAAAATGTGATTATGGAGGCCTCAAGTCATGGATTAAAACAAAATAGATTGGATGGATTATTGTTTGATGTTGGAATTTTTACAAATTTATCTCATGACCATTTAGACTATCACAAAAATATGAAAGATTATTTAAATTCAAAATTATATCTTTTTGAAAAGTTGATAAAAAAAAAAGGGGAATATTATTTCCGATGCAAATATTTCTGAATGTAAGAAAATAAAAGAAATTTCATTAAAAAAAAAAATCGATTTAAATTTAATTTTTGATGAAACAAAAGGAATAGATTTAATTTCACATAAATTTCTAAATGAAAAACAAATTTTAGAAATTAAATTTAAAAATAGAAAATATAATTTTGAACTTAATCTAATAGGCAAAATACAAATTAAGAATGTATTAATGGCTATATTGGCTGCTAATAAGAGTGGTATTAAATTTCATAAAATCATTGATATTCTTCATAAGATCAAACCAGTAGAGGGAAGACTAGAGAAAATTGGTAGTATTAAAAATAATAGTAGAGTTATTTTAGATTATGCTCATACACCTGCTGCATTAGAATTGGCTTTATCAAATATTAAAGAACAATTTCCTCGAAGCAGGATAAGCTTAGTCTTTGGTTGTGGTGGAAATAGAGATATTAAAAAAAGACCTATAATGGGAAGAATTGCAGAAAAGTACTCTGATAGAATTTATTTAACAGATGATAATCCAAGAAAAGAGAATCCATCCAAAATCAGAAAAGATATTAAAAAAGGAATTAAAAAAGTAAAAATTCACGAATTACCTAATAGGAAGCAGTCAATTCATGATGCAATAAAAAATCTAAAATCAGGAGATTTATTACTAGTGGCTGGTAAGGGCCATGAAAAGATTCAGGATTATGGTAATAAAAAATTATTTTTTTCTGACAAAGAAGTAATTTTGAAATGTATAAAATTAAAAAATAAAACTTTATCAAAAGATTTAAAATTGAATATTATTAAGGAGGAATCAAAATCAAAAATATCCAATAAATTAATTATTAAAAATATTTCAATTAATTCTAAAAGTATTAAAAAAAATGATGTTTATTTCGCTATTAAGGGAAAAAGGATTGATGGAAATAAATTTGCATCAGAGGCCTTACATAAAAAATCAAGTTTAGTGGTAGTAAATCGTTTAAATAAAAAATTATCTTTAACTAAACAAATAAAAGTAAGAGATACACTTGGTTTTTTAAGTAAATGTTCATCTATTTTTAGAGAGAATATAAATGCAAAAATAATATCAATTACAGGTAGTTGTGGAAAAACCACCCTGAAAGAAATGATTGGCAATACTCTTAAAAAAGTTTCTAAAACAACTTTTTCACCAAAATCTTATAATAATAAATATGGAGTTCCTCTAAGTTTATTTAATTTAAAATACGAAGATGAGTTTGGAGTTTTTGAAGTAGGAATGGATAAAAAAGGTGAAATTGATAATTTGACAAAAATAATAAGACCAGATTTAGGGATTATAACAAACATAAGCTATGCTCATTCAAAAAACTTTAGAAATATTAGAGAGATAGCAAATGCTAAAGCAGAAATTATGAATAATATTAACAAAAATGGAACAATAGTTCTAAATAAGGATGATAATTTTTATAATTATCATAAAAATATTGCTTTAAAGAAAAAATTAAAAGTTATTTCATTTGGAATTAAAAACAAATCTTCGATGGTAAGATTAATTAAAATTAAAAAGGTAAAAAAGAAATATGAATTATTTATCAAAGTAGATGGAAGCATTATTTCTTTTTACATTAACAACAATAATAAAAGCAATTTATATAATATACTTGCCACGATAGCTTCAATTAATTTATATATGAATATTAAAACCTTAAAAAAAGATATTTTTTTCGATTTAAAGATACCTGTTGGGAGAGGCGATATTTCAAAAGTAAAAGTAAAAAATAAAAAAGTCTTTTTGGTTGATGAAACTTACAACTCGAACCCACTTTCACTCAAAACTGCTATAGAAAATTTTGATAAGATAGAATCAAAAAATTCAAAAAAATATATGATTTTGGGAGATATGCTTGAGCTAGGCAAACATTCTTTAAAACAGCATAAATTGATAAGCAAGGTAGTTAATAAAACTAAAATTAATCAGGTGTATGTAATTGGAAAATATATTAAAGAGACTTTCAAAGGCTTAAAAACAAATAAAAAAGCTAAAATATTAAAAAATAATTTTGGTATATTTCATTTGATAAATAAAGATTTAAATAATAACGATTATTTGATGATTAAAGGCTCCAATTCTACGGGTCTACATAAAATAATAAATTCATTAAAACAAAGAAGTTCACATGTTATATAAATTATTAATTAATTATGTTGAGATTTTTACATTCTTGAATGTATTTAAATACATTACATTTAGAACGGGATTAGCTTTTTTTACCTCTTTGTTCATTGCTTTATTGATTGGAGGTCCATTTATTAGATTATTCTCGAATAAAAAAATTTTTGATCCAATTAGAGAAGATGGTCCTTCAGATCATATTATAAAAAAGATTGGTACACCAACAATGGGCGGAGTAATTATTTTAATGGGTCTATTAATTTCAGTATTACTTTGGGCCGATTTAACAAATATTTATATTTTATTTTGTTTGTATATAGTTTCTTCTTTCGGAGCTCTGGGTGCTTATGATGATTATAAAAAAATAAGCAATAGCAGTTCAACGGGAATTTCGTCTAGGTTAAAAATAATTATGCAAATCTTTCTGGCTATGGTCGGTTTGATAATCTTATCTTTTTTTGTTGAATATGATGAATTTAACAATCTTTATTTTCCATTTTTTAAAAATTTGATAATTAATTTAGGATGGTTTTTCATACCCTTTTCAATTTTTGTAATTGTGGGATCGTCAAATGCTGTTAATTTAACCGATGGTTTAGACGGATTAGCAACAGTACCAGTAATTTTAGTAGCAGGATGTTTTGCATTTATAAGTTATGTTACTGGTAATATTGTTTTTTCTGATTATCTTCAGATTTTATATATAGAGGGCACAGGTGAGATAGCAATTTTTTGTGGAGCGATTATTGGCGCTTGTTTAGGTTTTTTATGGTTTAACGCTCCACCAGCGAAAATATTTATGGGTGACACAGGATCTTTATCATTAGGTGGTTCTTTAGGTGCAGTAGGAATTATTACTAAACATGAAATTGTTTTAGCTATTACCGGTGGCCTTTTTGTTCTTGAAGCAATGTCAGTCATGATCCAAGTGATCTCTTTTAAATTAACTGGTAAAAGAATTTTTAAGATGGCACCAATACACCATCATTTTGAAAAGAAAGGTTGGCCAGAATCTACTGTTGTCATTAGATTTTGGATTATTTCGATAATTTTAGCTATGATCGGTTTAGCAACTCTAAAATTAAGATAATGAATAATATTTCAAATATTTTTTTGAATAAAAAAATATTGATTTATGGTTTAGGTAAAAGTGGTCTATCTACTTTTAAATTTTTAAAAAAAAAAAATGATGTTTTTTTGTATGATGATTTTCAATCAAGTATTAAAACTTTACTTTTTAAAAAATACTTAATTCCTTATAAAAATATTCCAAAATTTAATTTTGACCAAATAATCTTAAGCCCTGGGATTGATATTAATAAATGTAGGCTTTCTAAAATTTTAAAAAAAAATTACAATAAAATTTATACAGATTTAGATGTATTTTATTCATTTTATAAAAATAATTGTATTACAATTACTGGTACAAATGGAAAATCTACAACATGTCAACTTTTGTATGAAATTTTGGCTGGTCAAAAGAACAATGTTAAATTAGTTGGTAATATTGGAAATCCAATTTTATCTGTTAAAAGTGTCAAAAAAAAAACAATTTTTGTTGTTGAGGCATCGTCATATCAATTGGAATATAGCAAAATATTTAGATCCAGATATGCAGTAATATTAAATCTAACACCAGATCATATTGAGAGGCACAAAACTATTAATAAGTATGTAAAAGCAAAATTTAAACTATTAAAAAATCAAGTAAAAGGAAATATTGCATTTGTAAAAAAAGATGACCCATTGATTTTGAAAGAGCTTAAAAATAATAAATTTAAAAGTAAAATAATAAAAGTTGATACAAAAAAAATATGTAATTTTTCAAAAAATTTTAAAAATGAAAATTTTCTAACAGATACGAATAAAGAAAATTTATCATTTATTTTAGAAATATCAAAAAAACTAAATCTTAATAAATCTTTATTAAAAAAAACAATTTTAAATTTTAATGGACTTAAATATCGTCAACAAATTATTTTTAAGAAACCTAATTTGACAATTATCAATGACTCAAAATCTACAAGTTTTTCTTCATCAACAGGTATTTTAAAGATTAATCAAAATATTTATTGGTTACTAGGAGGTATTCCCAAAAAAGAAGATAAATTTAAATTATCAAAAGAATATTTTAATAATATTAAAGCTTTTATATATGGTAAAAATAAAAAATTTTTTCATAAAGAATTAAAGGGGAAAATTAAATATGAAAATTTTAATAATCTTAGATTAGCTTTAAAAAAAATTTTTACGATTATTCAAAAACAAAAAAATATCCATAAAACTATATTATTTAGTCCCTGTGCAGCATCATTTGATGATTTTAAAAATTTTGAAGATAGAGGTTTATATTTTAATAAATTGATCAAGAAATATTTAAATGGAATATAGAAGTTCAATATACAGCTTGTATTATGAGTGGTGGAAAAATATTGATAAATTTTTATTTTCTTTAATAATTTTACTATTTTTGACGGGATTGTTTTTTTCATTAGTATCAACTTCATTGATTGCATCAGATAAATTAGACACAAACGATTATTCTTTTTTTTTTAAACATTTGGTTTTTATTTTTTTAGGAACTATAGTAATTTTTATTCTTTCTTCTATAAATCAAGAAAAACTTTTTAAATTTTCTTTCGTAATTTTTTTATTTTCACTTTTTTTTTTAATTTTAGTACCTTTTATAGGTATAGAAGTTAAAGGATCTAAAAGATGGATAGATTTGTATTTGTTACCTAGATTTCAGCCTATAGAATTAGTTAAACCTTTTTTAATAATATTTATTAGTTCAATTTTGAGTAGTAAAAAATACAATAATATTTATATAAAATATTCATTTACTTTTTTTATAACTTTAAGCATAGGTTTATTATTAGCTATTCAACCTGATATAGGGCAAACTCTTTTAGTTTTTTTTACTTGGTCAATTTTAATTTTTATCTCAGGTATAAATATTATTTTTTTATTAATTTTATTTTTATCTTTAGTTTTTACATTCTTTTATTTAGTTTTTTTTGTTTCAAAATTTGAATATATTAAAAATCGATTACTATCTTTTTTTGATAGTGAGACAGGCACATACAATTTTCAATCAGATAAAGCAATAGATTCTATAATAAGTGGAAGTTTTTTTGGGAAAGGAATCGGAGAAGGAACTTTAAAAAACAAAGTTCCAGAAGCTCATACAGATTACATTATTTCTGTAATTTCTGAGGAGTTTGGTGTTATTGCCATAATTTTAATTTTATTATTGTTTTTAATATTTATCTATTCAGTTTTTAAAAAAGTTTATTTTGAAAATGAAGAAAAAATAAAACTAATTTTAGTGGGGAGTGCCAGCTTAATTTTGATGCAAGCCATGATACATATCGGAGTGAACATAAGGTTGTTTCCAACAACAGGAATGACTCTCCCTTTTATAAGTTATGGAGGCTCTTCAATTATAAGTATCTCAATTATTTCTGGTATAATTTTAAATTTAACAAAAAGAAAAATTTATTAAGATGAAAAAAAATTTTTTAATTTCAACGGGTGGATCAGGCGGTCATGTTATACCTGCAATAATACTTAACGAGCATTTATCAAAAGAAGCAAACATAATATTTTCATCGGATAAAAGAGGTTTAAAATTTATTGATAAGAATTTTTATTCGATTGAAATTGTAGATACACCTAAATTAGATAATATTTTTTTTTCACCATTTAATTTAATTATTGTTTTATTTCTTACTATTAAATCTTTATTTATTCTCAGAAAAAGAAAAATTCAAAAAATTTTTTCTACTGGAGGGTATATGTCATTACCTTTAGTTTTGGCAGGTAAAATTCTTAATTTGAGTATTTATTTAATTGAACCCAATCAAGTTTTAGGAAGAGCAAATAAATTTTTTTTAAAATCATGTAAAAAAATTTTTTGTTATACAAATAAAATTGAAAATTTTCCTGATAATTTCAAATACAAAATGACAATAATAGAACCATTAGTAAGAAAATATATTTATGAATTAAACTCATCTTTAAAAGATGTTAATAAATTTAACATTTTGATAGTAGGCGGGAGTCAAGGTGCAAGAGTTTTTGATAATAATTTGAAAGACTCAATTGTTAAAATTTCTAAAAATAATGCAATAAAAATATTTCAACAAACTAGTCAAAAAAATATTTCTTATTTAAATGATTTTTATTCAAAAAATAATATTGAAAACAAAGTTTTTAGTTTTGAAAAAAATTTTGGTAATATTATTCAACAAGCAGATCTTTGTATAACAAGAGCAGGAGCCTCTACTTTGGCAGAATTATCGGTTTTGAATATTCCTTTCATAGCTGTACCATTACCAACATCCAAAGATAATCATCAATCTAAAAATGCAAATTTTTATAAAAACAAAGATTGTTGTTGGATAATTGAGCAAGATTACTTTGAGGAAAAAATTGAAGAGTATTTGAAAGATATTCTTGAAAAAAAAATTGATTTCTTAAAAAAAAAGGAAAATTTAAAAAAATTAAATTTTCAAAATACCTGGATTAATGTTAATCAAAAAATACTGAAAAGTTTAAATGAAAATTAAATTAGCAAAAACCGAAGTAGTTCACTTTGTTGGCATTGGCGGGATAGGTATGAGTGGTCTTTCTCTAATAATGAGAGGTAAAGGATTTAAAGTTCAAGGAAGCGACTTGTCTTTAAATAAAAATATTGAAAGACTTAAAAAACTTAAGATTAAAGTTTTTATAAAGCAAAAAAAACAAAACCTTAAGAATGCCACTATAGTTGTAGTTTCCTCAGCAATTAAAAAAAATAATCCAGAAGTGATTGAAGCAAGAAGAAAAAATTTACCAATAATCTCTAGAGGTAAAATGTTAGCTCATATTGTGTCTTTAATGAAAAATATTGTTGTTGTTGGTTCACATGGCAAAACTACCACAACATCACTGGTAGCTTCAATTTTTCAAAGTACTAAATTAGACCCTACAATAATCAATGGAGGTGTAATTAATTCAATTAAAAATACAGCTAAATTAGGAAAGAGTGATTGGTCAATATTAGAAGCTGATGAATCTGATGGAAGTTTTATTCATATTCCTCCTACATATTCAAT